>ERZ773008.905-NODE-905-length-21363-cov-14.801765_pt1 | contig 21363 bp, 23 predicted proteins | sample MGYA00580664_ERZ773008 | MGnify/ENA primary metagenome ERZ773008 (study PRJEB29015, sample SAMEA2738016) | human oral metagenome | biome: human oral; feature: human-associated habitat; material: dental | place: China | collected 2048 ... | reverse complement strand
ATTCAAGGCGTTTGAGACCGTCGGTCAGAAAATCGACTACATTGTGATTGGCGCGAATAGCACCTACGATACCGCACATATAAGTTCCTTAGTATCAAAAGTTTGAGAAAATGACTGCTGCTCCGGCTCCCGAAAGCAGCAGTCGGAAAACGCCGTTTTATATTCATTGAAACGGCAAATCTAGGTTTCAGACGGCCTGTTGTTTCTCAAGGCCGTCTGAAAACAAATAAAAGATCAACCTTACTTCTTATCGCCTTTTTCCGGACGCACCCAGCCTTCGATGACGGTTTGGCGAGAACGGGCGAGAACGAGTTTGCCGTCTTCGCAGTTGCGGGTAATCGCGCTGCCCGCGCCTGTCGTCACTTTGTTGCCGAGGGTAACGGGAGCAACCAGTACGCAGTTTGAACCGATGCGCACTTCGTCGCCGATGACGGTTTTATGTTTGTTCACGCCGTCGTAGTTGGCAATAATCGTGCCGGCGCCGAAGTTGGTTTTGCTGCCGATCTCGGCATCACCGATGTAGGTGAGGTGGTTGGCTTTGGTGCCGTTGCCGATGGTGGCGTTTTTGACTTCGACGAAGTTGCCGATGTGTACGTCGTCGGCCAGTTTGGCTTGCGGACGCAGACGGGCGTACGGGCCGATTTGGTTGTTTTCGCCGACTTCGCAACCTTCAAAATGGGAGAATGGGGCGATTTTGGTGTTGGCACCGATTTTGGCGTTTTTGATTACGCAGTTGGCACCGATTTCAACGTTGTCGCCGAGTTCGACTTCGCCTTCGATTACGACATTGACGTCAATCACGACATCTTGTCCGTGTTTCAGACGGCCGCGTAAATCAAAACGTGCCGGATCGCGCAGGGTTACGCCTGCTTTGAGCAATTCTTGCGCCTGTTCGGTTTGAAAAATACGCTCAAGTTCGGCCAGTTGGAGTTTGTTGTTCACGCCGGCGGCCAGATGGGAGGCGCGGACTTGGACGGGATGAACTTTGATGCCGTCGGCAACGGCTTTGGCGATGAGGTCGGTCAGATAATATTCGCCTTGGGCATTGTTGCTGGAAAGGCTGTTCAACCAAGCTTCGAGTTTGGCGTTGGGCAGAACCAAAATGCCGGTATTGATTTCTTTCACGGCTTTTTGGGCGGCATCGGCGTCTTTTTCTTCGACAATGGCGGTTACGCTGCCGTTGCTGTCGCGGATGATGCGGCCCAAACCTGTCGGGTCGTTGGGCACGTCGGTCAACAGGCCGACTTCGTCGCCTGCGGCTTCGAGCAGGGTTTCGAGGGTGGCTGCGTCAATCAGGGGGACGTCGCCGTACAACACCAGCGTGCGGCCTTCGGCAGACAGGTGCGGCAGGGCGGTTTTGACGGCGTGGCCGGTACCGAGCTGTTCGGTTTGTTCAACCCAAACGACATCGCGTTTGACGGTGTCCAAGACTTGCTCTTTGCCGTGGCCGATGACGACGCAGATGTTTTGGGGATTCAGTGAGGCGGCGGTGTCGATAACGCGCTCAACCATGGGAAGGCCGCCGATGCGGTGCAGCACTTTGGGCATTTTGGAGTACATGCGCGTGCCTTTGCCGGCGGCGAGGATGACGATATTTAAAGCTGTCTGAGCCATGATACGGTTTCCGTTGTCGTTGTTTGAGGCCGTCTGAAAAGTGGGGCAACAAGTGTTGATTGTTTTTCACTCCGTTTCAGACGGCCTTGGGGATATTGTTATTCGGTTGCTGGCTGTTGGTTGGCAAATTGCGGTTTTTGCCAGTGCTGGCCGCGTTCGCCGTGTTCGGCATGATCCGCTTGGTTGGATTGGACGGCGCGGCGCTCGGGGCGGAATTGGTTGTAATTCATGTTTTTAGAATAAGTACCGTCCTGATAAACGATAGGCGTGCCGGTAGCATATTTTTGGCGTACGGCGGTACGGCCGGATTCGTTGGTGTAGGTTTCCCAAGAGCAACCGGCCAAAACGGCGGCGGCGGTCAGAATTAAAGCGAGTTTACGCACGATGTTGTCCTTGTTTTTAAATGTCGGCAATACCGTGTATTGTACTTGATTTTTCAAAACTTCACGGCAGTTTTGTGCAAAATTCAAGCAAACCCTGCATATCTTTCGCTATGCCGTCGGCAAATGGCAACGGATGGGCTTTTTCGCCGTACCAAACGGTCTTCATGCCCAAGGCTTTGGCTTGGTGCAGATTGTCGGCGCTGTCGTCCACCATAATGCACTGTTCGGGTTTGACGCCCAACAGGCGGCAGACGTTGAGATAGGCTTGCGGATTGGGTTTGTAGAGCAGGCCGAAGTCGTCCGTGCCGAACAAGCTGTCAAAATGCGCTTCCAAGCCCAACGCTTGAACCAATGCGCGGACATAAAACGACGGCCCGTTGGAAAATACGGCTTTTCGCCCTTTCAGACGGCCTAAAACGTCATCAGTTCCATCCATACCCTCCACCTTTGCCAAAATTTGCTTAAGCGGGTGACTTTCACGCAAAAATTCATCGATATCGATTTCGGGATGGTGGATTTGCAAACCGGCAAGCGTCGCGCCGTATCGGTGCCAATAATCTTGGCGCAGGTGGGAGGCGGCTTCTTCGGAAAGTTTCAGACGGCCTGCCATGTATTCGGTCATGGCGCGGTTGATGATGTAGAAAATACCGGCTTCGGCATTGTGCAAAGTATTGTCGAGGTCAAACAGCCAAACGGGAGAATGATTCATATCGTGCCTTGATATGCAGATTTTGTTATGATATTTCGTATTTTACCCGTACAAAGGAAAGAGAATGAAACTGAAATTGTCCGCCGTGGCTCTGTTGCTGGCTTCGGCAAACCTGTACGCCCAAACCGAAGTGCGTTTGGCCGTGCACAAATCCTTCAGCCTGCCCCAATCCGTTATCGCGCAATTTGAAAAAGCCAACGATGCCAAAGTGTCCGTTATCAAGGCCGGCAGCGGCAACGAAATGCTCAACAAACTGATTTTGAGCAAGGCCAACCCGATTGCCGATGCGGTTTACGGTTTGGACAACGCCAACATCGGTAAAGCCAAAGCTGCCGGCATCCTTGCCGCCAACCAACCCAAATCCGCACCCGTAACCGCTTCCCTGCCCGATGCGCTGGCCGTTGATTACGCCTATGTCACCATCAACTACGACAAAAAATGGTTTGAACAGAAAAAACTGCCCCTGCCGCAAACCCTGCAAGATTTGACCAAACCGGAATATAAAAACCTTCTGGTGACCCCGTCTCCCGCCACGTCCTCGCCCGGCCTCTCCTTCCTCTTGGCCAACATCGGCGGCATGGGTGAAGAAGGCGCGTTCAAATGGTGGGCGCAAATGCGCCAAAACGGCGTGAAAGTTGCCAAAGGCTGGAGCGAAGCCTACTACACCGACTTCACCCAAAACGGCGGCGCCTATCCCCTTGTGGTCAGCTATGCCACCAGCCCGGCTGCCGAAGTCCACTACTCCAAAGGCAAATACAGCACCCCGCCCACCGGCAACCTCTTCCTCAAAGGCGGCACATTCCGCCAAGTTGAAGGCGCGGCCGTTTTGAAAGGCGCAAAACAGCCCGAACTGGCGGCCAAACTGGTGAGCTGGCTGCAAAGCGGCGAAGTGCAAAAAGCCCTGCCTGCCGAAATGTGGGTCTATCCGGCTGCCAAAAACACGCCGCTGCCCAAAGTATTCGAGTTTGCCCAAACCCCGAAACACAGCGATTCCCCCAACCGCGCCGACATCAACACCAAACAAAAACAATGGGTGAGCCGTTGGAGCAAAACCGTTTTACGTTAAGCTGAAAAAGATTTAAGAAAGATTAAAGGCTGTCTGAAAAACCAAATCATTAGTTTTTCAGACGGCCTTGTTTTACAATGACCTTTTAAACAACTTCACACGCATACACAATTATGAATTTCGATCTTCAATCCCTCTCCCCCTTCTCCGGTTGGGAACAACTCGCCCAAACCGGCATGTCTTTCGGCATGAACCTGCTGGCCGCCTTAGCCATCTTCTTTATCGGCCGCTGGGTCGCCACGCGCGTGGTGACACTGATGAAAGCCGCGCTGACACGTGCCAAAGTCGATAAAACACTGGTCAGCTTCCTCGGCAACGTCGCCAACATCGGCCTACTGATCCTCATCATCATCGCCGCACTGGGTAAACTCGGCATTCCGACCACTTCCGTGACCGCCTTGATCGGTGGCGCAGGCTTGGCCGTAGCTTTGTCTTTGAAAGACCAACTGTCCAACTTCGCCGCCGGCGTGCTGATTATCCTGTTCCGTCCGTTTAAAGTCGGCGACTTTATCCGCGTCAACGGCTTTGAAGGCATCGTCCGCGAAATCAAAATGGTGCAGACCTCTTTGAGTACGCCGGACAACGAAGAAGTCGTCCTGCCCAACAGCGTGGTCATGACCAACAGCATCACCAACCGCTCCTCCCTGCCCCTGTGCCGCGCCCAAGTCGTTGTCGGCGTCGACTACGCCTGCGACTTGAAAGCCGCCAAAGCCGCCGTATTGAGAGCGGCAACCGAGCATCCATTATGTGTTCAAACCGAAGAACGACCTGCCGTCGTATACATTACCAACCTTGGCGACAGCGCCATCGAAATCACCCTTTGGGCGTGGACGCAAGAAGAAAATCTCGGCCCATTCCGATTCGCCCTGAACGAGCAGATCGTCGAAAATCTGCGCGAAGCCAACATCAACATCCCATTCCCACAATGTGATGTCCACCTCATTCAGCCGAAAGACTGATTTCAGCTTTCAGGCCGTCTGAAACCCGGCGGGTCAAACGCCCGCCCCATTCCACCATTTCCATAAGGAGCCGCCATGTCCCATCTGCAAACCATCGCCGAACACCTGACCAGCCGCCGTCAAACCGTTACCTGCGCCGAGTCCTGCACCGGCGGACTGCTTGCCGGTGCGCTGACCTCACTCTCCGGCAGCTCGCAATGGTTTCATCAAAGCTTCGTCACATACAGCAACCAAGCCAAGCAGGAGCGTCTTGGCGTCATGCCCGACACCTTGCTGAAACACGGCGCGGTCAGCCGCGAGACTGTCTATGAAATGGCACGCGGCGCAAAAGCCGTGGCGCAGGCAGATTACGCTTTGAGTATTTCCGGCATTGCCGGCCCTAGCGGCGGCAGCGCGGCCAAACCGGTCGGCACAGTCTGGTTCGGCCTGGCCACGCCCGAAGGTTCGTTTGAACAAACCACGCTTTTCACAGGCGATCGCGAAGCAGTAAGGGCGCAAGCCGTCGAATACGCATTGGCTTTCTTGGCGGAACATTTGGTTTGATAGAAAAAACACAGGCCGTCTGAAATCTGGAAATCAGGTTTCAGACGGCCTTTCACAAATTAAGATATTTAAAGCTTTAATGGTATATACTTAATCATATTTTTTACTATCAATCGAAAATATAAAGGAAAAATAATGAACAAAACAAAAAAATATACACTAGCTCTTTTAGGTTTTTTTACAACTTTTTTAAGTGCCTGTTCCCAATATAATGATCCATACAAAAATGGACCTAAAGAGATTAATGGACATCCCGTATACGAAATACCATTCGAACAACCTTTAATTATCGATCCCCAAAAGGAGCAAGTGTTTTATTTTAAATTGAATAAAAAGCCAAAAGCACCTGAAACTAATTATGTTATCTATATTATGACAATGTATCCAATTGATGATAAAAAATATTATGATGCTTCAAAAGGCCTAGATACGAATGATATTTTAATTAAAAATAAAATGTTGCTGTTTGAAGCCAATCTATCTCATTTTGATAGTAACAATATAGAAAATAAAATTGGTTTAAGTAATGAATGGATATATTATCCTGATTTGCTTCAATATAAAAACAAAAATAAAAATGGAACAGCCCCCCGTTTTCAAAGTGAATTAACTCAGTTTACTGCTGATTTAGTCTCCAGCATTCCTCCATTAAGGATATTTGACAATAAAAAGTATGGCGTTCATAAAAATGAGATGGCATATTTTTTAATACAAGAAAAAGGGGGATATTATCGCCTTTCTATTAGGTCATTGAAAAAATTCCCAGACTACCCAAAACTTAAATTATCTGTATATATCAGTACAGAACGAACCCCAAAGTAAACTTTAAATAAAAAGGAAGTCTTATGAATGATGATAACAGATACACTTTAACCATCTATGTAGCTGCACCTGGTACCCCTTTATTTAAGGATGGAAAACCTTGGATGGAAAATGGTGAGCAAAAAACTTCTCAACCAGGCCATGTGTTCTACGGTATCAGCAAAGATGGAGGTCATACTATCGATTCATACGGTTTTGCCCCTCCCCTAGATACTGATAAATACCATTGGTATCATCCTGACAAACCGGGAGATGTCCAAAAGGGGGAACACAAAGAATACTTGAATCCAGTTTATGAACGAACTATGGAGATTACTAAAGAACAATATATGGCCTTACAAAATTTTGGCGAATACCCCCAAAACTACGGTTTTAATAAAGAAGTATACAACTGGGCTACCAATAGTTGTATCGACTTCACTTTTACAGCCCTCTATCGCAGTGGAATATACAAGGGTAAAGAATACATCCATCATTATGAGGGGGTGGAGGTAGGTAGAACCATTAATAATTCTTACGAAGGAACTATACGAGTATTACCTAATATAGAAGAGTTTGACAAGATTTCTAATCAGATTCCCAATAGCGACTTGAACCAAACCATCAAAAGGGCGATGCCTAAGCGTACTCCTATACAGTGGCTTATCAGTGAAAATCAACACGAACAACAATATCGATACGCACAGACTGGTATTGATGGGAATATTCTACAAATCAATGATATGCCTAAAACTGCTCAGACCATCTTCCATCAGTGTAAACAGGTTTTTACTGACTTCTGTGATAAAAAAAATATTGCCTATGATAAAAATGATGTAGATAAAATTGCTATGTCATTAACTTCTGCGGGCTATGCAAACAAAATGCAGGGCGTGTCTTTAATCAATATTAAAGATAATGGGGAAATATCTATCGGACACAAAGATCCTGGGTTGATAACAGCTTCTGCGAATATGAAAATAGCTGCAACTACACCCATCGAAGAAAGTTTAACCAAAATACAGGAGACTGCACAAAATTTTGAATATGAGGCAAAACAAAAACAAATGGTGCAATCCCAATCACATGGAATGATGCTTTCTTAACTAAAAAGGCCGTCTGAAATCTGGAAATCAGGTTTCAGACGGACTTTTTATCTATTCAAACTATCGGCGGATTTATACGCCCAAAAGCTCTTTGCCGAGGAAGCTGCCTTTTTCGACACCTGGCAGGACGAAGAAATAGCCGCCGCCAAACGGGCTGATGTATTCCTCCAGTGGCTCGCCGTTGAGCAGGTTTTGCACGAAGATGAAGCCGTCGGCAAGGTTGGCCTGATAGCAGATGAACACCAAGCCGACATCGAGCTGGCCGTTGGCGGCGAGGCCGCGCGAGTAGTTGAAGGCGCGGCGGTAGAGCAGGTGTTTTTTCATAAACTCAGGATCGCGCGGATTGGCAAGGCGCATATGGCTGTCTTTGGGCGTGATTTTGCCGTCGGGGTCTTTGGCGAAATCGGCGGTGTCGCCCTCTTTTTTACCGTCCATGGGCGCGCCGCTGTATTTGCGCCGGCCGAAAATGTCGGTTTGTTCCTGCATCGGGGTGCGGTCCCAAAACTCGACAAAGTGGCGGATGAGGCGGACGGCCTGATAGCTGCCGTTTTTCGCCCATGCCGGTTCGTCCAAGCTGTTGGCGGCAACGCCTGTCCACAGGACTTGATCGGCGACTTTGGGATCTTCGACTTTGGGATTGCCGGAGCCGTCGCGGAAACCTAAAAGGTTGCGCGCGGCAATGGCGCCGGGTTCGGCTTTAGGGAGCCAACCGTCTATGCTCCAACGGATCACGGCAAACTGGGCGGTGTTTTTGATGATGTCGCGCAGGGCGGCTTGGCAGGTTTCGGGGGAAAACGCACAAATTTGCAGGCTAAGGTCGCCGTCGCACCAAGATTTTTGGAGTTTGTCGTTGGGGAAGTCGCGCATTTCCTGCAGGTGTTTCGGCTTTTTGTCTTTGAGGCCGAAGCGGTCGTCAAAGAGGCTGCTGCCGACGCCGACGGTAACCGTCAGTCCGTCGGGACGGAATTGTTTGCCGAGGATGCCGCTGCCCGCAGGCGGGAGTTTGTCGTCGCCGTCTTGGTATTCGCCGCCTTGGGTGAGGAATTCGATGCGGGCGGTCAGGGCGCGGAACAGGTTTTCAAGTTGTTTGGCGTCTTTGGCGGTAACGTCAAAGGCACACATGATGCCGAAGAGCTGGTGTGGCGTAACGATGCCTGCCTGATGCTCGCCATAACACGGATAGGCCAGCTCGGAATGTTGGTTGTTTTGGGTTTCGGCGGCGGCTTCGCCTTGTTTTTTACCTGCAAAATAACCGGCAACGCCGATGGCGCCGGCGGCAAGGGCAGTTTTGAAAAGGGTTCGTTTTTCGGGTTGTGCCGGTTGTTTATTTTGGCTCATGGTCTGCTCCTTGATAGGGAACGGAAAGATTGCAATCGTGTGAAGTAAGGTTGGTTTTCAGACATATTTATGTGGGCGACAATAAGATTCAGACGGCCTTCAATATCCAAAGGCCGTCTGAAAACGCGTTATCTTATTTCAAACCCAAAATGCCGCGCAGTTTGGCCAAATCTTCTGCCAAGGCATTAATCGGCGCCTGCAGGGCTTTGCGGTCTTCTTCGCTCAGTTTGTCGTACAGCTCGAAGCCGTCTTGTTTTTTGTATTTCGCCAAAATGTCTTCAACCTGTTTGAAGTTGGCATCGGTTTTTTCCAACAACGCTTTGTCTTTGGCTTCGATCAGCGGACGGAACAAATCAACGATTTTTTTAGAGCCTTCCACATTGGCTTGGAAATCGCTCAAGTCGGTATGGCTGTAACGGTCTTCTTCGCCGCTGATTTTGCTGCCGGCCACTTCTTCAATCAAAACAGCCGCGCCGCCCACCACTTTGCTTGGCGGGAAGGAAAGGGCGTCGATTTCTTTTTGCAGGGATTCAACGTCTTTGAAGAGTTTGTCGGCAGTCTCTTTCACACCAGATACGTCTTTTTTCACCCACAGGGCGTGTTCGATGCGGTGGAAGCCTGTAAAGGCCGCGTCGTTTGCGCCGTCTTTGAAGTCATCTTCACGCGCGTCAATGGCAGGGTCGAGTTCGTTAAAGAGTTCGGCAATCGGCTCGATGCGTTCGTAGTGGACGCGGGTGGCGGCAAACAGGGATTTGGCTTTTTCGATGTCGCCGGCTTTGACGGCTTCGGTAAAGGCTTTGGTTTTAGCAACCAACTCTTTGGCTTCCGCCTGAACATAAGCTTTATAGTCGGCCAGAGGCTGCGCCAGTTTTTCCAAATCGGCTTCGTTGGCAGTGTCTTTGAAGCCGCTGTCGGTAACAATCAGCTTACCGCGCGGATTGGTCAACAGGCCGCAAGTCATTTCATATTCGCCCGGCAGCAGGGTAACGGTCATTTTGTCGGATAAACCCGGGGCGATGTTTTCACGCTCGTCCACCACCATCACGCCTTTCAGGATTTCCCATTCCAGCTTGCGGCCGCTGTCGTTTTTAATGTTGAACACGACTTGGCCGCTGGGGACGGTCAATTCCATCGGTTCGCAGGCAGTATCGTTCACGCCGATATTGACCGAACCATCGGCATTGGCGGCAGCGGATGCGCCTGAAGCGGCAGGCGCGGCTTTTTCGGCTTCAGGCGGCTGACACGCGGTCAAACCCAGAGCCAACATTACGGACAAAGCAGTCAGATTGAATTTTTTCATTTTCATTCCTTTTTATTTAGTTAACGTTTTTGCCGGCGCACTGCCGCGCAAAAACCAAATCATGACGGGAACCAGATACAGCAGCCAAATCAGAACTTCGCCTTCGGTCGGGTGGTCGGTATAGCCGAAGAAACCGCCGAGCAGCACGCCTAAAGGGCTGTCTTCATGCAAATATTTCGATGTATCAAAAGCGATGTCCTGCATCGCATTCCATACGCCTGCTTCATGCAGCGCACGAAACGAACCGGCCAGCAGACCGGCCGCCACCACAATCAAAAACGCGCCCGTCCAACGGAAAAACTTCGCCAAGTTCAGGCGCATACCGCCCTGATAAATCAGCGTACCGATGACAACCGCCGCCAACAGCCCCAATACCGCGCCTATCGGCATAGACCACGTCGGGCTTTGCTGGAACACGGCAAGCAGGAAAAACACGCTTTCCAAACCCTCGCGCGCCACGGCCAAAAACGCCATGCCGACCAAGGCCCAGCCCTGGCCGCTGCCGTGGTTCAAGGCCGACTGAACAGAATCCTGAAGATGCTGTTTCATCGAACGCGCGGCCTTCTTCATCCACAAAATCATGTACGTTAGCATCGCCACGGCCACCAGGCCGATGACGCCGACCACCAATTCCTGTTCTTTTTGCGGAATCTCGCCCGTAACGGAATGAATGCCGTAACCGATACCCAAACACATGGCCGCAGCCAAAAACACACCCAGCCAAACCTTCGGCATCAGCTCGCTGTGTCCCGACTGTTTCAAAAAACTGGCAACAATGCCGACGATCAGAGCGGCTTCGATGCCCTCGCGCAGCATAATCAATAAAGCAATCAGCATAAAAAACTCTAAAGTAAAACATTCATTTCTTAACGCATTTATAACGCTTTACGCTTAATAACGCAAATTATTTTCATTTTTTAATACCCCCATATTTATTAAGATTTTTTAAAATAAAATAACGAACGTAATCAATAAAAACTAAAAGGCCGTCTGAATTTTGTTTTTTCAGACGGCCTTAAAAATCATAACTAACTGTAAATAAATAATAAAAAAGTTTCATAACATAAAATTCTCTATCGGTTATATTTTCAAAATTTATCAAAATTAAAAGGTTGATTTACAGCAAGAATTAAAAGCAACTTATCTTATATAGTTCAAACACTGCTGTCACAACCAGCAAACCATTACATAACAAATGCATAACAAAGGAACCTCCTATGCCACGTTTGAAACTCCACCAAATCGTTCTGGCCTTGGCCGTTTCTGCCGCGTTGACCGCCTGCGGTGAGAAAACTGCACAAACTACTGAAACTCCTCAAGCTGCTTCTGCCGCGAGCGCTACCGATGCCTCCGCAAGCACCGCCGCCGTTTCAGCCCCTCAAAATTCTGCCAATGTTTCTGACGAAGACAAAGCCCTATTGGAACGCGCGCAAGCTACGTTCAAACCTTTGCCTGACGCAGCCGAAATGCAAAAAGTCCGTCCGTTTACCGAAGAACAGGTCAAACTCGGCCAACAACTTTGGTACGAAAACCGCCTGTCCAAAGGCAACACCGTCAGCTGTAACTCTTGCCACAACTTGGCAACTGCCGGCGTAGACAACATGCCGACCAGCGCGGGTCATAAAAGCCAATTCGGCGGCCGTAACTCCCCAACCGCTCTGAATGCCGCCTTGTTGGGCAGCCAATTCTGGGACGGCCGTGCAGCCGATGTGGAAGAACAAGCCGGCGGCCCATTGCTCAACCCTGTTGAAATGGCCAACGCGACCGAAGCCGATGCCGCCGCCAAAATCGCCGGTATCCCTGAATACCAAGAAAAATTCAAAGCCGCATTCCCTGAAGACGGCGCGGTTTCCTTCAAAAACATCACCACCGCATTGGGCGCGTTTGAACGTACCCTGCTGACCCCGACCCGTTGGGACGACTACCTCAAAGGCAACGTGTCTGCCCTGAGCGAACAAGAACGCAAAGGCGTACGCGCATTTATGGACAACGGCTGTATCGCTTGTCACAGCGGCGTCAATTTGGGCGGTACCATGTTCCAAAAATTCGGTTTGGTGGATGGTCCTTACTGGAAACACATCGACGATCCTAAACACGACAAAGGCCGTGCGGACGTAACCAAAAAAGCCGAAGACGAATTCTTCTTCCGTGTTCCCGGCTTGAGAAACGTTGAACGTACCTACCCATACTTCCACAACGGCAGCGTTTGGGAATTGGATAAAGCCGTCAACATCATGGCGAAAGCCCAATTGGGTAAAACTCTGGCTCCGGAAGAAACTGAAAACATCGTTGCTTTCTTGAAAGCCCTCTCCGGCAATGTTCCTGAATCTGCCCGAACCATGCCTGAGCTGCCTGTATCCACCGATGTCAAATCCCGACCTGACAACAAATAAGGTTTAGCGCAAAACAAAGGCCGTCTGAAAATCCGTTTCAGACGGCCTTTTTGTTGCCGGGCATATGGGCGCCTTTGTTTCACGATTCCGCACAATATGGTAATCTTGAGCCGATTTTCACCATACATCCGAAAGGAACATCATGAGCCTGATTATTGAAGACTTGCAAGAAGGCCACGGCAAAGAAGCCGTCAAAGGCAAAGAAATCACCGTACATTACACCGGCTGGTTGGAAGACGGTACCAAATTCGACTCCAGCCTCGACCGCCGTCAACCGCTGACCATCACTCTGGGCGTCGGCCAAGTGATTAAAGGTTGGGACGAAGGCTTCGGCGGCATGAAAGAAGGCGGCAAACGCAAGCTGACCATTCCTTCCGAAATGGGCTACGGCGCACACGGTGCCGGCGGCGTGATTCCTCCGCACGCAACTTTGATTTTTGAAGTCGAGCTGCTGAAAGTGTACGAATAAGCATTTGACACTTCAAAAGACCGAGGCCGTCTGAAATCCGAATTTTGGTTTTTCAGACGGCCTGTTTTTATCAAGATTCGGTATAATGCCCTCTTTTACAAGCAAACCATTTCCCAAGGAACCCCCATGCTTTTACCCGAACAAGTCAAAACCCTGATTGAAGGCGTTACCCCTTGCGAACACGTCGAAGTCGAAGGCGACGGCCATCACTTCTTCGCCGTCATCGTTTCCTCCTCATTTGAAGGCAAAGCCCGCCTCGCCCGCCACCGCCTGATTAAAGACGGCCTCAAGCCGCAACTCGAAAGCAACGAATTGCACGCGCTGTCGATTTCCGTTGCCGCCACGCCGGCCGAATGGGCTGCCAAACAGGCTTAATTTGGAATCAAACAAAAGGCCGTCTGAAAAGTTTTCAGACGGCCTTTTTCATACATGTTAAACAGCGCAGGCAATCGATACAAACGCCAAACTGCATTCCACAATACGCAATCGCGGTGTAAACCCTACCGGCACAACCGCCAAACTAGCCCTGCCTTTTCGGGAAAAACTGCACCACATTCTCCCCTTGCGGCAACACCAATTTTTTCACGGCATGGCCGTACACGGTTTCAAGCGTGATGTTCAGACGGCCTTCGTCGGCAAAAATCTTATCCACACATTCCTTTGCCGCTTGCGGATTGCTGAACTTCAACGCGTTCCACAATCCCAAGGTTTCCATGTCCTGCCAAAACGTCCCGGCTTTTTTATAGCTCAACTCAAGCTTGGCCGTGTCGGTCACCGGATCGTAAAAGCCATTGTCGGCGAGCATATCGCCCAAGTCGTGCATATCAATCAGCGTGGGCGCTTCACATTCGATGCCTTCATGGTTCAGACGACCTGTCAGCTCGATCAGGCTGTCGCGGCCAAAGTGCGTGAAAAACAATAATCCGTCGGTTTTCAAAGCAGCGGCCCAGTTTTTCAAGACCGGCAAAATATCGTCGACGCGGCTGAGGCTGAGGTTGGCCCACAACATATCGGCGGATGCTTCAGGCAGCGGCGCGGTCAGGGCTTGGCAATGCTGTGGGATGGTTTTGCCGGTCAGCTTCTGCCAAAAACCGCCTTTGCGCGCGGCGGCGGCGGTTTTCAAAAAGTCGGCATTCGGATCGTATTCTTCAAACACGGCGTCGGGATAATGCGCGGCCAGCAGGCTGCGGCTGATGTCGGCATCGGCACCAATCAGCATGATGCGTTTGGGTGCATTGCGGACCAGTTGCAGGCGCTCGTCGGTGTCTTGGGCGAGATGGCGGTGAATCTGCCAGCGTTTGTCTTGTTCAGTCATGGTGGGTCGTGTCAGCGGGCTTTGCCCGACAATGTTTTTATGGTTTAAGTCTGTTTCAGACGGCCTTTTCGACAAAATTGCGGTAGATTTCGGCAAATTCGTCGGCATGGCTTAAAAAGGGCGCGTGTGCGGCTTTGTCGATAAGGACCAGCTCGCTGTCGCTCAAATGGCGGTGTAAATATTCGCCCATACGCGGCGGCGTGATCGCGTCTTTCTGTCCAAACACCAGCAATGACGGCGTTTGAATAAGCGGCAGTAACGGACGCGCATCGGCATGGTTGACCGCTTCAAGTGCGGCCTGTAAGGCGGAAGGCGTGCCGCAGCGCGCCAAATCGGGCAGCACCCGGTTTAAGATTTCGCCTGAATTCGGCGTGTGCAGCAGTTGCAGTTGTAGAAACTGTTTAATATGTTTGGCATAATCCTGCTGGAATGCGCCGACCATCTTGCCCAAGGCAGGTTGCGCCAAGCCTTCGGGATAATCCGTGTCGGCAGTCAATCGGGCAAAACTTGCCGTCAGGCAGAGCGATTGGATTTTGTCGGGAAAGAGCGCGGTCAGATACAGGGCAACCAGTCCGCCCAGCGACCAGCCGAGAATGTGTGCCGGCGTGTCGATTTGTCCGGCAAAGGTTTCGGCAACGGCGACAATATCAAACGGTTCGGCAAAAGGCGCATCGCCGTGTCCGGGCAAATCAAGCGCGCGGACGTCCCAATCGGCAGGCAGGCGCGGTATCAAATCGTCGAATACATGGCGGTTCGCCGCCCAACCGTGTATCAAATAAACTTTTCTGGCGGAGTGTGACATGAATGTTCTTTCTTGGTGGCGCAGTTTGAAACAGCTCAATGCGCGACGTTGCGTATTATGCCACGATTCCGTTTCAGACGGCCTTTGCCGAGGCTGCGCAAACGATTTGACGGAATATTTTATCGACGCGGCACAAAGCTGCCCTTTGTGTTTCCGCCATGTCGCGGGCGGGGCAGTGTGCGGCAGTTGTCAGAAAAAGCCGCCCGCATTTGATAGAATGTGGGCCTCGCTGTATTACGAACCGCCCGTCAGCAGCATGATACGCGAGCTGAAACACTTGGCCGATTTGGGCATGAGCCAGCCGTTGGCGGATTTAATGTGCCAAAACGCACCGGACTGGCTGGCAACGGAACACTTCGATTTCGTCCTGCCCATGCCTTTGAGCAAAGAGCGGCGGCTCAAGCGCGGATTCAACCAAAGCGAGGCGTTGACGGATATTTTGGCAAAACGCTACGGCTGGACGCTGCTGTCGCGCCACGCGGTTTTCAGACGGCATGGCGAGCCGCAAAGTACGCTGAAAAGCGACGAACGTCTGCGAAATATCAAGAATGCATTTAAAATCAAAGCCGAATTACCGAAGGCGTGTAATATTCTGTTAATTGATGATGTCTTTACCACCGGCTCGACTCTAAACGAATTGGCGAAAACGCTGAAAAAATCAGGCACAGGTAAGATTTTTTGCTGGAGTTTGGCGCGGCCGCCAATGAAAAAATAGCTAAAATTTTTGACACCCATGGAACATTTCGGCATTATGCCACTCTATAAGTGATTGATTTATATGTTTACCATAGTTTTGTACCAACCCGAAATCCCGCCTAATACGGGCAATATCATCCGCCTGTGCGCCAATACCGGTGCCGATTTGCACTTGGTCAAACCGCTTGGTTTCCCTCTGGATTCGTCCAAAATGAAGCGTGCGGGTTTGGATTATCACGAGTTTGCCAAACTGACGGTACATGAGAATTTCGAAGACTGCCTCAAAGCACTCGAAGGTCGCCGTATTTTCGCGCTGACCACCAAAGGCTTCACCCGCCCCGACGAAGTTTCCTTCCGCGAAGGCGACGTGTTGCTGTTTGGTCCCGAAACGCGCGGCCTGCCAGCCGAAGTTCTCGACAGCCTGCCTGCCGGACAAAAAATCCGCCTGCCGATGATGCCCGACAGCAGGAGCATGAATCTTTCCAATACCGTCGCCGTCATTCTGTTTGAAGCATGGCGACAAAACGGTTTTGCCGGCGGCGTATAACAGGCCGTCTGAAACCGCTGCGTTATCAACTCAAGAACGGAACCCGTTTTGATTTTTACTAAAAAAACCCTCCTTTCCTTAGCCGCCGCCACCATCGGCGTCCTTTCCATCAATGCCGCTGTTGCCGACAGCGTGGTCCGAGTCGAAAAACTGCATCCTTCTGCCAACCGCAGTTACAAAGTTGCCGGCAAACGCTACACGCCGCTGACCAAAGTTTCCTCTTTCAGCCAAACCGGCAAAGCCTCATGGTACGGCAACCAATTCCACGGCCGTAAAACTTCCAGCGGCGAGCGTTACAATATGAACGCCCTCTCCGCCGCCCACAAAACCCTCCCTATTCCCAGCTACGCACGCGTGACCAATATGCAAAACGGCAAAAGCGTCATCGTCCGCGTCAACGACCGCGGCCCTTTCCACGGCAACCGCGTCATCGATGTTTCCAAAGCCGCCGCCCAACAATTAGGTTTCATCAACCAAGGTACGGCCAACGTCAAAGTTGAGCAAATCATCCCCGGCCAAACCGCCGCTCAAACCATTATTTCCCCAAACAACAAAGAATTTTTTGTTGATTTGAAATCCTTCGGTACCCAACGCGAAGCACAGGCTTATTTGAATCAAGCCGCACAAAGCCTGCCGTCAGACAGCAAAGTCATGCTTGAAAAACGCAACTACGAATACGTTGTCAAAATGGGTCCGTTCAGCAGCCAAGAACGTGCCGCCGAAGCAGGCGAACGCGCCCGTCATCTGAACCTGGCATCCGCCATCTGATTTCGTCCGCGTTACCGCTGAAGTTTGATACAATACAAGGCCGTCTGAAACCCGATTGCAAGGTTTCAGACGGCCTTTTTTAATCACAGGGGAACACCATGATCAGCAGGCTCACAGGCAAATTGATTGAGAAAAATCCGCCGCAGGTCGTTATCGACGTCAACGGCGTCGGTTATGAAGCCGACGTTTCCATGCAGACTTTCTACAACCTGCCCTCCGTTGGCGAAACCGTCCATCTCTACACCCAGCTTGTCGTCCGCGAAGACGCGCATTTGCTGTTTGGTTTCGCCTCAACCGAGGAACGCGCCACCTTCCGCCAACTGGTCAAAGTCAGCGGCATCGGTGCCAAAACCGCATTGGGCATTTTGTCGGCCATGAATGCCGACGAGCTGGCGCAAGCCATCGCCGAGGAAGACGTCAAACGCCTATCCTCCGCTCCCGGCATCGGCAAGAAAACTGCCGAGCGCATGGTGTTGGAACTGCGCGGCAAACTCGTGTCCCATACCGTTTCAGACGGCCTGTTTGCCCCTGTTGCCGTTGCCGACGAAAGCCAAGACATCATCAACACCCTGCTTGTCCTCGGCTACAACGAACGCGAAGCCAAAGCCGCTACCAAAGGCATTCCCAAAGGTACGGAAGTCGGCGAAGGCGTGCGCCTGGCCTTGAAAAACCTGCTCAAATAAGAGGCCGTCTGAAACATGAAGGCATTGGCCCTAAGCATCACCCTCTTTCTCAGCGCGTGCGTCTATACCGAGACTCCATATGGGCGCACCGCCGTCTTGGACCTGCCCGTCCACTCGCAAACCACCGTCAACAAAACCGTGACCATCAACGCCCCGCCAGGAACGACCGTCATCTATCAAGACAGCGAACCCGTCCGCAATTACCCGGCCTATCCCGTTTATCCCCGCCGGGTTTATCGTTATCGATAAACAACGCTGACCGTTTGAAACCATAGGTTCAGACGGCCTGTTGAGAGACCAACCATGAAATACATCCTTCCCCTGCTTTTACTCCTGAGCGCCTGCACACCGGACACCAAGACCACGGATGCCGCATCCGCCCCCAAAACACACGGCTTTGCACACCGCCTGACCGAAGGCGAAAAACTACTGACCCAAGCCCTCATCAAACAAGACCTCGCCGCCTACTTCAAACACGAAACCGGCGGCGCATTTGCCGAACAAGCCCCCTTATTCTCGGCCCAACAACTTGCCGAACAGAAAAACATCCCCAAAAACGATGCCATCGGCGTTTACGGCAAAATCATCAAAACCCAAGGCCGCACCGCCTGGCTGCAAACCGACAAGCAAACCCTCAAACTCGATTTGGCCGAACCGCTGCAAGAAACTCAAGGCGAAGTTACCTTTGTCTGCCAACACGAAAACACCGCATTCCAAGACTGCCAAACAGAAGAAAACTTCGCCCGACGCTTTACCGAACAAATTTTCTCGGCGGTCGAGTCCGGACGCGTATCCGCCCAAACAGACGCACCGGCCGAAGAAATCATGGCCGGCCGCCTCATCCCGTTTTTAAGTGCCGCCAGCGACTTTACCGGCAACTTCAAAGCCTGCGCCACCACCATGACCGAATACTGCACCAGCCGCTTGGCACGCGAAATGCCCGAATCCGCAGTCCGCAAAAAAGCACAGGAATTGGGTTTAACCGAAATAGCATTTAAAAAGAAAAAATAAATATTTAGGCCGTCTGAACCTTATACCGACTGTGCTATAATCCGCGACTCATACAGGTCGGACAGACAGTCGCCGCGTATCGCGTAAGGCATACGGGGAGGAAAGTCCGGGCTCCATAGAGCAGAATGCCGGCTAACGGCCGGGCGCGGCAACGCGACGGAAAGTGGAACAGAAAGCAATACCGCCGATGATTGCCTTCGGGCAAAACAGGTAAGGGTGAAAAGGTGCGGTAAGAGCGCACCGTGCATTTGGTAACAAAGCGCAGCAGGCTAAACCCCATTCGGAGCAAGACCAAACAGAACGCGATGACGCTGCTCGCCGAGCGTTCGGGTAGGTTGCTTGAGCACACCAGCAATGATGTGCCTAGAGGAATGACTGTCCACGACAGAACCCGGCTTACCGTCCGAGCTGTATGTCCCCATACCGCGGCAGGTTTTAAAAACCTGCCGCATTTTTATAGAAATAAAAAGGCCGTCTGAAACCTGAATCTTGGTTTCAGACGGCCTTTTTTAAACCGCTGTTTATGGACGGTATTCCGGTTTCATGCCGTTGGGCAGGAGTTGCCATACATAGCCGGTGGTTTTCATTTTGCCAGCCACTTCGCCTGCTTCGTCGCCATAGCCCCAGAAATAATCCACACGGACCGCGCCTTTAATCGCGCTGCCGGTATCTTGCGCCATAATCAGGCGGTTGAGGGCTTTTTTGGTGGTCGGGTGGGCAGTGGCGACAAATAATGGTGCGCCAAGCGTGATGTAGTGACGGTCAATGGCACCGGCGTATTCGCCCATCAACGGCGTACCCAATGCGCCTACCGGGCCGGAATCACTGCTGCCGGTCAGCTCACGGAAGAAGACGTAGCTTGGGTTTTGTCCCAAAACTTCGGCAAGGCGGCCGGGGTTTTGCTTCATATAGGCCTTGATGCCCTGCATGCTGGTCTGACCCAACGGCAGATAGCCTTTATCCGCCATATAGCGGCCGATGGAAACATACGGATGTTCGTTTTTATCAGCAAATCCGACGCGGATGTATTTGCCGGACGGCGTTTTCAGGCGGCCTGAACCTTGAATGTGCATAAAGAAAAGTTCGACCGGATCATCTGCATAACCCAAAATCGGCGCTTTGCCGTTAAGCGCGCCGCCGTTGATTTGGCTGCGGGTGTAGTAAGGAACGAAGCGGCTGCCTTCAAAACGGCCTTTCAGCGCAGTGCTGCGTGCTGTAATCGGGAATCTGGACAAATCGGCCGTGTATGTGCCGCTATTGTCGATGACGCCGCTGTTTTGGCCGGTTTGGCGGATGCGGACGGTGGCTTTGCTGCCTCTCAAGTTTGCAGCCAACGGAACGGAAACAAAATCGTTCGGAATGCCGTAAATCGGGAAACGGGATTGGCTTGTGGGCTTATCGTCGCCGTGCAGGACCGGTTCGTAATAGCCGGTAATGGTGCCGGCAGGATTGCCGCCGTTATCGACGCGCCATGCGGTGAAATAGCGTTCAAAGAAGTGTTTGGCTTGGAAATGGTGCGCCGGCGTTTGCATGGCTTGGATACAAACGTCCTGCCAGCCTTGGCGGTTTTTAAGTTTTTCACAGCCTAAGCGGAAAGACTGCAGGCTTTTGGTAAAGTGTTGGAGGTCCCAGTGCGGCAATTCGTTGTGGGAAACTACGGTGTAGTTTGCTCCTCCCCCGCTCACTGTCGTACCGATGGGATCAGGCGTACCGGTAGGGCGGTCAGGGCCTTTGATAACGCTGGTATCGGTTTCGGGAAGATTTTTAATGCTTTTGCTCGGACAGGCGGCAAGAATGGCTGTGGCAATGCTGACGAGCGTGATGCGGTACAGGTGTTTTTTCATGGAATCAATAGCGTGTCGAAAGGCCGTCTGAAAGCTATTTTTCAGACGGCCTATGTTGGAAAGTGCTGATTTTAACACAAAAAAGCCATTTATCGGCGCGGCGGCAATTTGACGACAACCGTATCGGCCAGCATATCGTAGAGCGTGCGGCGGTCGCGTTTGACGGAGAAGAGCATGATGAAGTTGATCAGTAAAATCAGTAGGGAACAAATTAAAATGTTTACTTTTAATACAAAGTATGCAGAAATCAAGATGACAAGTACAATCAAGCCCCATGCTAATTCTCGTACTAACACCGTACCAAGAAAACCCGGATTGCTGCCATTGCTTTTTAATACACGAATACCCATGATCTTTTTACCCAAGGATTGACCATAACGGCTCATGTAATAAAGCTGAACAATACCGACAATTAAATATACGATAGTACTCAATCCTCCCACCTGAGCCATATCTGCCCGCATACTGACACTCGTTATAAGATCTGGTGTAAAAGGAATATTTTTCTGCTTGGCAATTGCTGCTGCTTCAGTATATAAAATATAATAATAGGGTAAAAAAATAATTACATTAAATAAATAATTCAACAAATATGCCGCGACCCGTGACCATACTGAAGCAATATGGACATCTACTATTTCCGTTTTAGGCAAATCCGACAAATTGATTTCGCTCATTTCATCTTCCTCTGTGCTATTTAATGAGATGCAATTTCATTGCCATCTTAACCTATTTTTCCATCATTCTAAAAAATTTCGATAAAAACCTTTACATTTTCCGCTGACGGCGTTAAAACACTTGTTTTCCCCTTTGTTATAGTGGGTTAACAAAAATCTGAACAAAGCGGCAGGCGATGCCGTTCCGATTTTTGTTAATGCACTATAAAACTTATCAGGATTTTCTTCTCAAGGAGTAGCACATGAAAGTAGGTTTCGTCGGCTGGCGCGGTATGGTCGGCTCTGTTTTGATGCAGCGTATGAAAGAAGAAAACGACTTCGCCCACATTCCCGAAGCGT
>ERZ773008.902-NODE-902-length-21433-cov-6.457854_pt1 | contig 21433 bp, 17 predicted proteins | sample MGYA00580664_ERZ773008 | MGnify/ENA primary metagenome ERZ773008 (study PRJEB29015, sample SAMEA2738016) | human oral metagenome | biome: human oral; feature: human-associated habitat; material: dental | place: China | collected 2048 ... | reverse complement strand
CGCACGCCGCCATCGTCGCCCGCGAATACGGCATCCCCGCGGTGCTCGGGGTCCTTGAGGCCACCACCCGCCTCCACGACGGCCAGGTCGTCACGGTCGACGGAGGGACGGGACGGGTGCGGGAATAGTGACGACGGTGCTGGACTTTCAGGGCTGATCAACCCCGATCCCGCCGGTTTCCCCAACCCCGGGCGTCACGACACCCCGGCATGGTCAGGCCGGGTCTGCCCAGGACCGGGGCCTGATCCCGGACGCCCACCGGGCCGGGTCCCGATTCCGTGGAAGCGGGACCCGGCCTCGTTCGTGGCGCCGTAGACTCGTCCCATGGACGACACCCCAGCGCTCAGGAGGCTCCGGGAGCTCGGGGTTGCGCACACCGTGGTCCGGCACGGACCCGTCGGTTCGGTCGCGGAAGCGGCGGCAGTACGCGGCATCGAGGTGCGTGACCTCGTGAAGACCATCGTCGTGCGGCGCGGCGCCGACGACTACGTCTTCGTCCTGGTGCCGGGGGACCGCGAGTTCTCCTGGCCGAAGCTGCGGGCCCTGCTCGGGGTCTCCCGCCTGTCGATGCCCGACGCCGACGAGGCGAAACGGGTCACCGGATATGAACGGGGCACCATCACACCCTTCGGTTCCACCCATCCCTGGCCGGTGTTCGCCGATTCCTCCATCGTCGGCCGGTCCATCTCCATGGGAGGCGGGGCCCACGGGGTGGGGGTGAAACTCCAGGCCGACGACGCGATCGCGGCCCTCGACGCCACGGTCGCCGACCTGACCGCTCCGTCTTCCCACGCCGGCTGAGCCGGCCAGATCCATCGAGGCTTAATTCATGGCCCTCCCCAAGTGTGCGCTGACCAGGAGTTTTCCGACCGGCACCCCGTCTGTGAATAAGCCTCATCGTTATGTTACGTGGAAAACTTTTGGTCATATCGTGAAAGGTTTTGTGCCGTACACGGCACAAAACCTTTCCGAATGACATAACGATTCCGTGGGGTGATTCTTCAGCCAGCGGCGGGAGTGCTGGGTTGGGAAGTGTTGTCCCGCTTGAGGATGATGGCGCCTGCGATGAAGAGGATCGCGATGACGGGCCAGCCTCCCCATCCGGTGAATGCGGCGGCGACGGGGTCGTAGGGGTGGTTGACGTCGTTGAGAGGCGCGAAGATGAGCAGCGCTGGCGCTATGGCGTCGATGGCGGCGTGGGCGGATGCTGCTGCCCAGACGGAGCCGCCCCAGTTCATGAGGAGCTGGATGGGAACGGTGATACCTGCGCAGGTGATGATGAACATGAGGACGCCGAGCTGGGGGTTGTCGGGGTAGTTGTGTCCGAGCAGGATGATGGGGGCGTGCCACAGGCCCCAGATGATGGCGGTCAGGGCGAGGGATGCGGTGACGCCGAGGCGATCGCGCAGGCGTGGGTAGAGCCAGGCATGCCAGCCGATCTCCTCACCCAGGGCTCCCACCATGCCGACCAGGAACAGCATGGGGATGACTCCTGCCATTCGCGGCCAGAAGGCGTCCCACACCTGGGAAGTGGTGAGTCCGGTCTGCCCTGATGTTTCCAGGACCTCCTGGAATTCGGAGAGGTTCGTCAGGTCGAAGTGGTAGGTGCCCAGCAGGGCCGAGGAACCGAGGGAGGCGAGGATCAGGATGAAGGCGATGGGGATGGAGAGCAGTGACCAGAGGAGGGTTTTCCTCCAGACCCCTTTCAGGCTGATCTTGAGGGTGGAGAACAGGGGCTTCTTCTCGATGAAGCGGACCACCGCTGCTGCTGCCACCGCCGGGGTCCACATGAAGGTGGTGGAGAAGATTAGGCCGATGAGTGTTGTGGGTCCGGCGTTGAGCAGGAGCCCCGGGATGAACATCATCCATCCCAGGCCGAAGACCAGGGCCGTGTAGATGATGATCGGTTTCCACGACGGTCCGACCGTGTTCTCGACCGGCGCGGAGACCGACCGGGCGGGTTGGGACATGGGGATTTTTGACATAGGGTTTCTCTTTCCTGTGAGAAGATTTCTGCTCGCGTCGTGGAAGGTTTTGTGCCGTGTGCGGTACAAAACCTTTCCGAATGACATAACGACAGGAGACCGGGGATGGTCAGGGCAGGGGCCCGGGATGTTCAGGACTCGACGGGAAGCGTGATGTGCGCGGACGTCGGACCGCCAATCGGGCTTTGGATCACCAGGAGGCCGTCGAAGGCCGCCAGGCGTCGTTCGATTCCGCGCAGACCGGTGCCGGTTTCGGGGTTGGCCCCGCCCCGACCATCGTCGGTGACGCTGATCCGCAGCTCGTCGTTCTCGATCCGCAGGTCGATGTCGACCCGGTTCGCGCCGGAGTGTTTCACCACGTTGCCCAGCAGTTCGGAGACCGCGAAGTAGGCAGCCGACTCCAGCGCCGGGCCCACCCGCTCGGGAATCTCGACGTTCACCTCCGCGGGTATCGCGCAGTCCGCCGCCAGGGCCCTCACGGCGTCGCCCAGCCCGCGGTCGGCCAGCACCGGGGGATGGATTCCGCGCACCAGGTCACGCAGCTCGCCGAGTGCCGTGGCGGAGGCGTTCTTGGCCTCGGTCAGCAGCGCCTCGGCGGCCTCCGGGTCGTTGCGCATCATTGCTTGGGCGGTGTTGATGGTCATGCCCATCGCCACCAGACGGGCCTGGGTGCCGTCGTGGAGGTCGCGTTCGATGCGGCGCAGCTCGGCCGCGGAGGAGTCGCGGGTCTCCCGCCGGCTCTGTGACAGGGCAGCTATCCGGGTGCGCTTGGTCGGGCCCAGCGCCCACCGGACGAAACGGCTGTGCAGCTTCACCCACCAGGGCGCGAGGAGCAGCCCGGTGAGCAGGATCAGCAGGCCGGGAATGGGCATGAAGGGCGCGGTGGTCTCGTTCACGGGGACGAACAGGTAGAAACTGCCGTCGGGCCAATTCTTGGCGAACGGTTCCCAGATGATGGGCATCGCCAACCCCAACAGCCCGCCGATGACAGTGGCCATGCTGAAAAGCGCGAGCATGGGGGAAACGCACAGGTCCATGAACAGCCAGGCGACGTCGCGCCAGGTTCCGGGGTCCTTCACAAGCCGCACGGCCTCGTCGAACCGGCCCCTGAAACCCGGCTCGGCCGGTGGCAGCGGCAGGTACGGGGACTCGACCCGGATCCCCGACCACTGATGGGCCATGCGGCGTTTCCACTCGGCCAGTGATCGCAGTGCCTTCACTGCGACGGGTACCAGCAGGATTCCGATTCCGAGCGGGATCAGGTCGACGGTTATCCAAATTGCGATGTACAGTGCAATCGACACCGGCCACAGGGCCAGCAGCAGAAGGCACCGGCCGAGGGCTCGCACGCTCAACCCGATGCCCGATCCGCGGGAGGTCGGTGCGCTGAGGTGGGTGTTCATGTCATCTCCTTGACTCTCTGATACCCACAATCCTGCTGGCGCATGGCTCAGAAAACAGTGGTGAAAATACCACCTTTCAGAGCGGTCCGAGCCGCCCCCGCATCTCCAACGCTGGTTGAACCGGGCTGCGACGGAGGAGCTGCTCGTGTCGAAACCAAGTGGTGGTCAATCTGTACGCCCGGCTGCCCACGGCATGCTTCGGCGTGACCGGCCTCGGGGGGACACCCAGCTCTGCGTAACCTCATGCGGGATGGCAGACTCCTTTCCGGAGGTGATTGAGCGATGCGTGTGTTGATTGCCGAGGACCAGTTCCTGTTGCGCGATGGTCTCAGCCGGATGCTGCAGGCACTGGGCAATGAGGTCGTCGCGGTCGTGCAGACCGCTTCCGAGCTGCGCAGGGCGTTGTTGACCGAGGACGTGGACGTCGCCATCGTGGACGTTCGGCTGCCCCCGACGTTCACCGACGAAGGACTGCGAATCGCGATCGAGGCCCGCAGGAAACGCCCCGGGCTACCGGTGCTGGTGCTCTCGCAGTACGTCGAAACCCTCTACGCCCGCGAACTCATGGAGGACAGACACGGCGGGGGGGGCTATCTCCTCAAGGACCGCGTGCTTGGCGGCGACCAGTTCCTCGACGCCGTGCAGCAGGTGGCGGCCGGGGGCACCTGCCTCGACCCGGAGGTCGTCGCCCGGATCCTCGGACGCCGCACGGGACGTCCCCCGCTCGACCGGCTCACCCCGAGGGAGATCGAGACCCTGACCCACATGGCGCAGGGCAAGACGAACGCCGCGATCGCCAAGGCGATGTTCGTGACCGAGAAGGCCGTCGCAAAGAACGTGAACAACATCTTCTGCAAGCTCCAGCTGGCGCCATCCGGCGACGACAACCGTCGCGTCATCGCCGTGCTGCAGTACCTGGAGGCATCCGACCCCGACACGTCCCCGCAGCCTCAGGCGGCTGGCTGAGCAGGAGAACCCCTGCGCGGGCACACGCCTGTGCGTGGTGAGGAGCGGGTCTGGCCCTCACCCGTGAGCTTGTCAGCGAAAACTTCCGGCATCACCTAGGTTGGTCACCGATCGAACCCAGAACCATGAGCGGCCGGGATCCCGGCCTCCCGGGAGTCCCGGACCCCAAAGTCAACCATCCCGGCAACATCACCATCTACGTGGCGCGGAAGAAATGGGAGTACGACCTTGAAGCCGCGCAGTACACCCGGGATCGTCAATCACGAGTACTTCCACCAGGTCAGGAGCAGCTGGGAATGCCCAAAACACGTGGACGGCACCCCGGGAGGTGCCGATTCGCTGGATCGACCGGGGATTCTGTGCGACGTCGCCCCTGGGCCACAACACCCGGGGCGCCCTCCCGGGAACTGGCCTGAAAGTGCCATCCGGGAAGATCCCATTTCTGCCCATGGGTGTTCTCTGGCGCATTCTGAATGATGACCGGGGATGGGAATCAGGTTTCGTCAGCCAACAGACCGCGGACCGACCCCTCGGTCCCGTGGCCCCGGAAGAAAATTGACGAAAGACAGCAATAATCCTCCCGAGTTGACCGATGGATGTCCTTCGTATCAATTGATGTCGACCTTCGATAATTCCTGAAATGAGATTCGTTCGGCAGTGGTTTGGTGGCATACAATGCCGTGACGAAGGAGGAAAAGTTGAGAACAGAAAAGGCCCGCAGAGGGCGGGGGGCATTGGCTGTCTTCCTGGCGTTTCTGATCGGCTTGGCCGGATTCGTGACCGCGAGTCCCGATGCCAGAGCCGATGAGGTTGCAGCCATTGACACAGCGAGTATAAAACTTGCGAAACTGAGCGCCGAAGATGCTGCGATCTACATGTGGAGCAATGTCCGGCTGGATGCGAACTGGAGCATTCCGGACGGCACCGGGAAGGCCGGTGACACCTTCAAGATCGTGTTGCCGAAGGAACTGGGGGGAGCCGAGGGCAGCTTCGACCTCCAGGGCCGGGAGGGAGATCCGCTTACCTACGGGACCTGCCAGGTCACCAGGGGCGAGGTGGTCTGCACCTTCAATGCGAACGTCGAGAACAAGAACAATGTCGGCGGTTCTCTCTGGGTGAAAACCCAGGTTGTCGCCCTGACGACGGCCTCCAAGCTCAGCTTTGAGGTGAACGGCGGGACGAAGGTGGAGGTGCCGCTTCCCGACGGGCAGCAGGGCATCGACTACAAACCCTACGTCCCGGCCGAGATCGACAAGTCCGGGTGGTTCCCCGGTACCGATCCGACCGTCATCCACTGGCGTATCGTGGTTCCCGGATCCAAGATCTCCGATCGTTCCAGCACGACCATCGTCGACCAATACAAGCAGGCAGGGTCGAATCTCACCGTGTCCGCGGGATACCCGAAGGTCTTCTGGATCCCCAGCACCCCGAAGTGCTGGAATGAAATCGATTCCGCAGAATGCCACAATGACATGAGTGGCGCCAGTGTGCCGTCGAGCAATGTCACGATCGATGAAGACAAGGACGAGGTGAAGGCCGTCCTCGACAACAACGGTCAGAACTTCCAGTCCGACCGAATCTACGTGTTCGACCTGGAGATCAAGACCGAAGGCGAGATTCCCGTTGGCTCCCAGTACGTCAACCGGGGTCTCGTGGATGGTGAAATGCGTACCGCCCGCGCCGAAAAGGCCTCCTCGGGTGGCGGTACCGGAGCCGGCGACGCCGTCGGACACATCGGGTTGAAGAAAGCCGTCACCGGTGGCACGGTCGATGCCGGAACCATCTACCCGGTGACCTGGTCCTACCAGTACAAGGGCACCACCCGTACCGGCGAACTGTCGGTCAAGGGCGACGGGACTGTGGAAACCTTGAACAACGTCCCCAATGGCACGGTCGTGACGTTCACCGAGAAGATTCCGACGGTTGCCGGGATCAGTTTCGGTGATCCGGTGTTCTCCGGTACCGGCGTTGCCGATGGGGTTCCGGATGCCAACAGCGCCCAGGTGACCGTTGAGGGTTTGAAGACCCTCGACGTGACCCTCACCAATCGGGTCAATCCGAGGCTGTCCACCGTCGAGGTGACTCCCGGGGTGTGTGCCCCAGGCGCGACGGAGCCGACCGAGCCGACCGTGGTGGTTGGTCCCACCGATGGGATCACGTATTCGGCTCCGGAGTTCACCAAGGCCGGGGATCAGGTGACGGTCAAGGTGACTGCCACCCCGGAAGCGGGTAGAACCATTGATGATCGGGATCTTCCGGACGGGTGGGTCGCCAATGGAGATGGCACCTTCACCTTCACCAAGACGATCACCCAGCCGACCTGTGCCCAGAATGTGGTGCCGGCCGTCCCGAACGTGAGTCCGGGTGTGTGTCCGGTGGATTCGACCACCCCCACGCAGCCGAGCGTCACGGGTGTCGACGACACCGAACAGATCGACTACGGGGAGCCTGCCTTCGTCGTGAACGGCACCCAGGTGACCGTGACCGTGACCGCCACCGCGAAGACCGGGTACCGGATCGATGTGGCGAACCTGCCCGAGGGCTGGTCGGTTGTCGACGGGGTGGTGACCTACACCAAGACGATCACCCAGCCCACGTGTGTGACGCCTGTTGTTCCGAAGATTGATGTGGGTACTTGTCCTGTGGATTCGTTGACTCCGACGCCTCCGAGTGCCTCGATTGATCCGGTGGAGGGTTTGGAGTTTTCTGAGCCGAAGGTTGAGGTCAAGGACGGTAAGGTGACGGTCACTGCCACGGCTACGGCGAAGGCTGGGTTCCAGATTGGTGGTGTTTTGCCGGAGGGGTGGACGCGTGTGGATGAGACCACGGCGACGTTCACTGCGGTGAAGGATCAGCCGGTTTGTGAGCCGACGACGCCGACGCCGACGGTCACTGTCACCCCGACCCCGGTCAGGCCCGGCCTGCCCAGGACCGGCGTCTGACGGGCCGAACGGCTCCGCGGAACGGACAGGTCCCCGACCCTGCAGGGTCGGGGACCTGTCCTCTTTTTGGTTGAAAAGCTGACCGTCTCCGAACCTCGGGTTCGGTCTGACTAGGGGATTCGTCGCCGAGAAGACCCAAGGAACCGGAAGAATCGTCCCGAAACGGCGCCGTCGTTCGCAGGGGAACGGCAAGTCATAATAGCTTCATGCTCCCAGCGACCCGGCGCGCGGAAGGAGCGCCAACAGATTGGGCTGGCTCTTCGCAAGGGCTAGCCTAGTTATTGTTCAGGCATTGCCCTTGCGGCAGGCTACACCCTCTCGACAGGAAGGAGACCCATGAAGTCACCCTACTGGGATGTCACCATTACGGGTAGAAGTGATGCGACTGTCAATGGGGTGCCGGTCGAGATGGTGGTTCCCACCAACGTCTACTCGTCGGTTTTCCAGCACCTCGCCACCGCTGCGCGCCAGGCCGGTCGGCCCGTGCTCGCCCGCGGTGTGGACGAGACCCGGGGTGGCCGGGTCTCGTGGTTCACGGTGGATGCCGAGGGGCAGGCAGCCGCCGCCCAGCCGCCCCCCGCAGCGCCCACCGGCGGCCGCCCCCCGGCTCCCACTAGGGCGGCCCTCCCGAGGCCGCGCCGTGCGCCCTCCGTGCGCCCGGGTGCCTCGGAGCCCCAGCACGCCCCGATGGAACCCACGAACGAACCGTCCCCGGCCCGCGCCCTTGCCAGACCCGAGTCACAGATGTCAGCGCCCAGCGTACCGGCGTCCCCCGCGCGAGCACGAATGTCGGAGCCGGAGAGCATCGTCTCCCCGGTGCCGTCGGATGTACCACCACCCGAGTCGCCCCGGCAGCCGGCCTCCTCCCTGTGGGCGGTATCGCCCCGGCAGTTGGAGGGGCCCAAGCAGTCCGAAGCGCCCAAGGCTCCGCCGCGCGCGATCTCACCTACCATGCCGCCCAGGCAGGTCCCGCCGGGGCCGAGGGCACAGAAGCCGGACTCCTCCTCGCGGCAGGGGCCGTCACAGTCGCCCTCACAGCCGAAACCACAAAAGTTCTCTCCGCCGCCAGCATCGCCGGACGTGCCGTTCCGGTCGATCTCGATGAACGTGCCCCCGTCCCAGACGCCTCCCGCACAGGAGCCATCACCGTCATCGCTGCTCGTGCGACCCCCGAAGACCGTGCCTCAGGGCGGTTTCCGCGGGGCGATGTACCGGTTGACCTCGGGGCGCGTGAACTTCGGTCCCAGCCAAACCCAGATCCGTCTCGCGGAACGGGACTCCCGGATCTCCCGGTCGCTGGAACGCCCCTACAGCACCGTGTTCCTCTCCTTCAAGGGTGGCATCGGCAAGACATCGACGGCGGTCGGGGTGGGCCTGGCCCTCGCGCAGGCGCGGGGCGTGCCCCCCATCGCCATCGACGCCGACCCGGACTCAGGGGACTTGGCTGAGCGGCTGCTCGGGGAGGAGGAGATGCTGCGCGTCCGTCCCCGCAGCATCACCGACCTGGTGCGAGATATACCCAACGTGCAGACCTGGACGGACCTGTCCGGCTACATCACCCAGGTCGACCGGCTGCACGTCGTCGCGGGCGAACAGGATCCCGCGGTTTCGGACAGCCTCACGGCCGAGGGCTACAAGCGCGTTCACGACTTGGTGCAGAACTTCTTCTCCGTGATCCTCACCGACTGCGGCACCGGCGTGACTCACAACGCCATGAGCGGGATTCTCTCCAAGGCCGACAGTGTCGTGATCGCCACCGGCTACGCCTTCTCCGGGGTCAAGAGGGCCGTCAGCACCATCGACTGGCTCTCGCAACACGGCTACGAAAAACTGGCCCAGGGAGCGATCGTCGTCCTCACCGACAAGGACAACGTGTCGATCCGGGTGCAGAAAGACATGGTGCGCACCCACCTGGCCACCCACAGCAGGCAGGTGTTCGTGGTCCCGAACGACCAGGCCGTAGCCGACGGCGACCGCATAAACTTGGAACGGGTCCAACCCCGCACGAGGGAGGCATGGGCGGAGGTCGCAGCGGCCCTGATCGACGGCTACCAGTAAGTCTTACCCGACAGCGCGCTCCCGGAGCGCCTGATCGCCAATCGTCGAGGCGGCAATCTGCTCATCATCAAGGCTTGTAGAATGAGCTGACTTTGTAAGACGGGGAAGGATGTGAGCGGAACCGTGAGGTTGCTGGGTCACTTTACCCCTGCGTTTGAGGAGGACTGATGAACTGGGAATCGCAATCTCCTCTTTTCGGGGAGGTTGAGAAGGATTGGTTCCGCCTCCCCGACAATGTTCCAGTGTCCACGATCTTCGTTGATGAAAGCGGAGCAAAGAACTCCAGCGGTGGATTTTTCGTCGTGGGATTTCTGAAAGACCGTGAAAGTGCTGCACTGGATCGTGAGATTCGACACCTGCGACAGCGGCACAAATTTTTCGAGGAAATGAAATTTAGTGGAATAAAGCGAGAGTCTCTCAGGTTCTTTTACGACATGGTGGAGCTCGTCGCCGATTCAGATGTGCGTGTAGGGGGGTCTGTCTACGATTCGCGTCGATCATTCGTAGGTCGACGTGCGACCTGGGAGGTGCAGGCGAACATGTCAGCAAAGCTTGTGGTCGCGAATGTCAACAAGGGGGAATTGGTCAATGTGTTTCTTGACCTGGTGCAAACTCCGCATGGCGAGACAGTGGTGGCTCGGGTCTGGGACCAAGCCAATCAGAAATTGGGACAGCGCGCGGTTCTGGGGTGCTACGACCTCGATTCGAAGTCGAACAATTTGCTGCAGGTAGCGGATGTCATCGCAGGATCCATTGCCTATGCACGCTGCTCCTGGGCCGGGGATACACCAGATGCTCCTGGGGCAGAGCAGACTCCCAAGGCCAAAGTGGCAGGGCGTCTGCGAAGGGCGCTCGGGCTGGACACGCACGATGATGTTCGCGCGGGCAAGGTCAACATCCTTATCATGAATCATGGCTGACGCCCCCAGCATGGAAAAGTATGGGGTGTTGCACACGGACGGTTATGGGGGCATACTAAGGATGCTAGGTGGCCTTGGGGTAGCTCCCAGCACCCACCGGCCCGGGCGCGGAGTCTCCCGTACTGGTTGCGCTGAAGCATAGCGCGTACATACGTTGTGTGGGCCCCGTTGGCGCGGGGCCCACACCCTTGTCGGCGGATGGCTTTGATCAGCTTTCGCCCGTTTCCGCCGCCTGGTCGGGTTCGTTCACGATCTGTACCGTTCGCACCGGTTGCCCGGGGCGCAGCAGCATGGCGCGGCCGACCGGTAGGGCGCGCGGCCGCTGGTTGCCGAGCAGCATGCCTTCGGCGCGGTCACCGGAGAGCATGAACCCGGTCGCCCCGGAATCGCGCATCGAGTTGACCAAGGGGTCGTACATCGCCCGGCCCGCGCCCGTCATCCGCCTGGTCAGCACGACCGACAAACCGATCTCGTTGCCCATCGGGATGAACGGCATCAATGCCTGGAACGGCCCGGCACCCGAGCCCAGGGCGTCGTAGTCGTCGATGAGGACGACGATGTGCGGGGTTGGGGGAGCCACCTCGACGGATGTGTCCACGCTGCGCGGCACCCTGGCCTCGAGTTCCGGCACTATGGCTGCCACCAGTTTCTGCGCCAGGACGGCGCTGGTGGCGGTCCCGCCCAGGTAACCCCCGGGGACGGCGCCGGTCAGGGAACGCCTGGGGTCGAAGACCGCGAAAACCAGCTCGTCGGAACCATGGGTACGGACCAGCTCGGCGATCACCCGCCGCAGCATCGTGGTGCGGCCGGTCCCGGAGTCCCCGAGGATGATCAGGTGCCGGTCGGCGCCGTCCAAGTCCAACACGGTGGTCGACAGGTCGCTCTCGTCCAGACCCAGAGCCACCAGGGCCTTGCCCCTGGGGGTTTTGACCCCATCGGGGGAGAGGTTGGTCGGGAGCAGCCTGACCGCGACCGCGCGTTCCGTCACACCGGCCGAAACAGCTTCCGAAAGGCGTCGCAGCCCCTCGGTCGCGTCATCGTCGGATACGATCCCATCCACCCGGGGCAGTGCGGTGTGCGCGAACAGGCCTCCCGCGAGCAGTGCCCGCCCGGGGCGGTCGGAGGGTAGGGTTTCCGCCAGGTTGCGCCCGTGGGCCGACTCCAATGGATCAGCCAGCCGCAACTCGATCTTGTTGCCGAAGAAGCTCTGCTGGGCCATGCGGATCTCGTTCCAGCGAGTGGTGGTGGCGACGACGTGGATTCCGTGGGCGGTACCGCGACGCAGCAGGTCGAAAACAATCTCGGCCAAATCTTCGAACTCTTCCGCGAGCTGTCCGTATCCGTCGATGAGCAGCACGATTTCCGCCAGGTTCACCGATGGATTTTCGAGAGCGGTGCGCAGCGATGCCAAGGAATCGACGCGATGCTGCTGGAAGAGCAGCTCCCGCTGGTTCAGCAGGCCGCGAATCTCCTCCAGGGTGCGGCGTACCACCTCGCGGTCGGCGCGGACGGCCACCCCGCCCACGTTGACCAGGTCGCGTAGGCTCAGCAGGGCCGAACCGAGAAGGTCTAGCACGTAGACGCTGACGGTTGACGGGGAGTGTGTCAGGGCCAGTGAGGCGGTGATGGTGCGCAGCAGGGTTGTTTTACCGCTGCCCGGCCCCCCGGTGATCTGGAAGTGGCCCCCGGAGGTCAGGAGATCCAGTTCCCACGTGTCCTGCCACTGGCGGGTGGGGTCGTCGATGATCCCCACGGGGAAGCGCAGCGGGGCGCTGCAGCGGATCCGAAGTCCGGAACTCGTCGGGCGGGGTTCCCCCGCGATCATGTCCAGTGTGGTCGCATCGGGCAGCGGGGGCAGCCAGATCGGTTGCGTGACGCGCTGCTGCTGTTGCAGTTGGCCCATGACGGTGCTGAGCACCGTCGGTCCGGTTGTCTTTGTGCTGACGCGCGTCGTCGCGGGCGTGTCGTCGCCCGCTTCGGTGCGGGTGACGAGATAGCTGGGCACCGGAAGCACGACGGGAGGGGCCTCCAGCTTTTGCTCGAACTCCGGTTCCTCCGGCAGCGGGCCGGAGACGAAACCTGCGCGGAATCGGGTGTAGGTGGTGGTGTCGACCTTCAGGTAGCCGTACCCGGGGATCGGTGGCAGGTGGAAGGCGTCGGTGGTCTCTAGGATGGTGCGGGACTCGCTCTCCGATAGGGTCCGCAGCCCGATCCGGTAGGACAGGTAGGTGTCGAGGCCGCGCAGTTTGCCGCCCTCGATCCGTTGGCTCGACAGCATCAGGTGCACCCCGATGGAGCGTCCGATGCGGCCGATGGACAGGAACAGCTCAATGAAGTCGGGGCGGGCGGTCAGGAGTTCGCCGAACTCGTCGATGATGACCAGCAGGTGCGGGAACGGGTCCAGTCCCAGCTCGGGGCGTTCGGCACGCAACGCCCGGTAGGTGGTGATGTCGGCGATGTTCCCGGCGTCGCGCAACACCTGTTGGCGTCGCTGCACCTCACCGGACAGGCTGGCATAGACGCGTTCGATGAGGCTGGCGTCGTCGGACAGGTTGGTGATGATTCCCGAGACCTGGGGTGCGCCGTCGAAGGGGGCGAAGGTGGCGCCGCCCTTGTAATCGACGAGCACCATCGCCAGATCCTCCGGGTCGTGGCTGACCAGCAGCCCCAGCACGAGGGTTCGCAGCATCTCGCTCTTGCCGGACCCGGTGGCACCGACACACAGGCCGTGCGGCCCCATGCCGTACTGGGCGGCCTCCTTGAGGTCGAGGGTCACCGGTTCACCCATGTCATCGGTTCCGATGGCGACGCGAAGGAATCCGGTCTCCCCGCGTGGTGCCCACGCCCGGGAGAAGTCGATGTTCTTGTAGTCGGGTACACCCAGCAGTTCGGCGAAGGTCATGGCCTCCTGGGTGGCGTTGTGTTCCTGGGAGTCGGGGGACAGCCGTAGCGGGCTGAGGACACGAGCAAGGGCGGTCGTCGAACCGGGGTCGAGGTCGTCCAATTCGCCTGCGATGACCTTCGGGGCGGTGTCTGGTCTCGGGTAGTTCTCGACGACGAAACTTCCCGGTTCCCGGCCCTCGCTGATCCGTGTGGTGATCGCACCCGGTTCGGATCTGCGATCATCCAGCAAGTAGATGACGGTGGTGGACACCTGGGACAGTTTGATCTGGGGATCCGACGGCGTGAGCGTGGTCGCCGACTGGCCGTACTGGTCCACGAACACGAGGATGCGGCTGTTCTGCACCTCGGTGTCGGTGAGCAGCGCCCGGCGTGCCTCGGCGGCACTGGGGGAACGGGAGTCGAGTTCAGGCCCCAGCACGCTGCGCAGCCGGGCGATGCTGGGCACGATCACCCTGCCCGGGCCGAAAGGCCCAGGAATGGTCTGCGAGGCGAGCTGCGGCAACCAGGAGAACCAGTCCCACTCGCCACGGTAGTTGTCATCGACGACCAGTGCGAGCTGCAGGTCCTCGGGTGAGTGGAACACGGCGGCCTGCGTGGCGATCAGCCGCGCTACCTGCGTGGCGAAGGAACGGCTCCCGACGATACTGACCGCGCCGATGGAGTCGAGGCCGATCAGCATGGGCATGCCGGGGGTGCTGCCGAAACGTGACCTGACCAACTCCACCTCACTCGCCATGAACGGGTCACTGCGGGCGCGTGCATTGTCGTCGACCTTCACCCTGATTTCGCGGGACGGAACGGTACCGATCCCCAAACGAACGGTGAGGAAGTCGCTGTCACCACGACGACGTTCCCATAGCCTGTCGGGTGACAGGGCTATGCTGAGCAGCTCGTCCGGGGCCGGGTGGGTGTGGTGTGCATCGGCGAGCTGTTTGGACTCCGCAGAACGCATGTCGTCGCGTTGGGTTTCCAGATATTCGAGATAGATGTCCCGGGCCTCGCGTCTTTTCTTGGCCGCCTTGCCCCGATGGCTGAGCATCATGATGGCCGAGGCGAGGACCGTGACAACCATCAGGAGCGCTCCGACGGCGGCGAAACTGGAGTGGCGGAACAGCATCATGACGGTCATGGAGCAACCGGCGCCGAGCAACGGCAGGATACGTAGGGCAGCGGCGCCGGCCCCGTCGGCTCCTTCCTCGAGGACGGGTGGGCTTTCGAGGGAGACTCCTTGCAGCGGCTGCAATGCCGGGGTGGTTCTGGCGGGACGGTGGATGATCCGGATGCTCATCGGATCACCTGCTCGGCGACTGCATCGTTGCCGCGGCCAGTTCCCCGAGGACGACCTGCGTTTTCTCGGCGGTCAACCGTAGGTGCAGGGCGGCCCCGCCTGCGATGTGACGGTCGTGGGGGAGGACGAAGGTGGCGATACCAGAGGATCGGAGGTGCTGCGCATGGCGTGTCACCTCGTCGCCGGGTAGGCGAGGCACCAGCACCACCAAGATGGCGTTAGGATTCATCCCCGCGGTGTGCAGCTCCGCGGTGGTCCTAGTGACAGCGGTGGTCCCCGCAGCGCTTGCCGATGCGACGATCACGACCGCGTGGGCCTCGGCGGTGAGCTGTGCGGGTGGGTGTTGCCCGGCGTCGATCACCGTAACGGCGAAGAAGCGGCCGAGCCCTCGCGCCATCGCTGCGGCGTCCCTGTGAGGTCGGGTGACCGCGACCCTTCCGCTCTCGGTCATGGCCGACATCTGGGCGGCGAAATCGGCGGCGGGCAGGTCCGAGCGAGCAGGGGGGATGGGTGCCACGTCCATGCGGGAGGACAGGTCGTCGTTGTCGTCGATGACCATCAAGGCGGTGGGGGCGTTGCGCACAGCCGCCAAGGTCCGGGCCAGCCCGACAGTGACACTGGTGGTGCCCGTTCCTCCGCTGGCGCCGAGCACGACCAGTCGCCGCCCTGTGGTGACCGGTCGCTGGGCCCCGGCGGAGGCCCGGGTCACGCGGGAAGCGACGTCATCGCTGCGGAAAATGCGGATGAACCAGTCAAGGGCCCGCCGCCATCCGGGCACGGCGTTGCGCTTCGAGAGGCGAGCGTAATCGGGGTGATCGCGCAGGGTAGGTCTTTGGAGTTCGCTCTCGTGGGGTTTCCGGGTCGGCTGGGGTTGATACAGGGTTGTTGCGAGACGTGACGGGGATGGTGGAGGGAAGCGACCCGATGTCTGTCCCCACGAATTCCCCGTGGGGTGAGGCTGGGACACCTGCTGGGGCTGAGGTGTCGACGGGGCGGACCGTGGAGGGGGGTTCAGGGGAAACCTTGCCGGGCTGGGACCGGGATTCATGGGTTGCTGCCACTTTCCCGACGGTTCGTTTCCCCATGGCTGCGAGGTTTCCTCCGCTCCTTCGCAACGAGGTGATCTTGGGAAAGCTCCGGGAAACCCGGATGGTTCACCATTCACTGGAAACTCTCCAACAATTGGGTGTAAAGGCCGAACATGCCCACCAGCACGGGGATGGTGGCGACCACCGCCAGCGTCTCCAACCAAGTTGCAGTCCTTCTCAACTGGGCTCCGGCCAGATCGGAGATTCGCACGAACGGCACAGCCGCCAAGACCAATGCTAGGCCGACCGCGGCGAGAGGGGCCCAAGGCGTCTCCCGTTGGGACCATACCACAGTTGCCGCCGCCGCTAGGGCGGCACCGTAAATGGCTGCGCGTTCCGTGGCTAGGGGAAAGTGACGGCCTCGCAGCGTCCACGCCATCATCAACGCAATGGTCATTCCGAGGGTCCACAAGTTCCCGGTCGCTGTTCCCGCCACCGGTGACATGCCCAGCGTCCACAACAACGCGAGCAGCACGACGGCGACGGACAGTACCTGATGGGCGCGATCCAGGCGACTCGCGACCTCGCTCAACGCTAGGCGGGCACCGCGGCCGACGGCGTCGTCGGCCTTGAACACCCCGGCAACGTTGAGTGCGAGTCGTGGTGTCAGGCCGAGCAGCAGGAGGGCGAGCGTGGCCATCACCGCACCTGCTTGGACGGGATCGGCGACCAGGAAGTGGATCAACCACCACATCCCGGCGGCGATGGCGAGAACTGCCAGGCCGATCAGATGAGTGAAGTGTTGCGAGGTGTGGACCATCAAGGCGGTCAGCTGGACCGCGAGCCAGATGAGCAGGATCACCAGTGGGGACCAGCCGGTCAGGAACTGCTGCCAGGCCCACCAGAGCCCGAGCACCCCGGAGGCGGCGAAATAGGTCCAAGCCAAGTCTTTACGAAAGAGCCGACACAGCATGCTGATCACATAAAATCCCCCCGCCGCGACACCGATCTCTAGGGCATCGGTGCCCCGAACCCGGAGCAGGATTACGAACGCCGTGAGCATCATCAGAGCAGAGCAGGCACCCAGCACCCAGCCAAGTGAGGTTTCCGTCCACCTGCCGGCGGTCTCGTGTTCCGCGGTGGCGTCGACGAGATCCGAGATGACGGGGACAGGAGGTGCCTCCGTTTCTCGTGACAACCGGAGGACGGTGCCGTCGCGGAGTCCGAGTTCCCCCATCGGGCGTTGCATGTCGACGGGTTCACCGAGCGCGGTGGTCAGCGTGTAGGCGCCCTGTGGCCCGTGGCTTTCGTCGAGCAGCCCGAGGAGTTGGGGCAGCAGAGCCGTGGCAGGTTGATCGACAGGAACGACGAGGTCCGCGTTACGGACTGTTCCGAGTACGCTGATTCGGAGGAAGGGGCTGGCGGTCATGGCGTTTCCGTGGCGCTGACGGTGGCGTAACGCTGCTGCTGTTGTTTCAGGGCCTCGGCTCGGAAGATCGACATGATGAAGGCGATCGCCACGCACACGGCACAGATGACGATGGCCAACACCAGACTTCCCATGAAGGTGCTCAGGCGGTCCCGCCAGACGATGCGGGTGCGTCGAACCCCGAACAAGAAACCAGCGAGGAGACGCTTGCGGCGCACTGCGACGGCATCGATGAGTTGGTCATCGTAAGCGTATGGCACTCGCACTTCCCTTCTCTCGACGGAACATGGTGGCGTTCCCATGGGGATTGGGTCCGCCTTTCGTAGGGGCTAGCCTAGTCACTGCCCGGCCAACCCCCGGGCCTGGTGAAATGCTCTAGGGCAAGGAGGAGATCCATGGGCTCACCCTTCTGGAGCGTCGTCATCAGGGGCGACAATGATGCAACCGTCAATGGGGTGCCTGTCGAGATGGTGGTGCCCACCAACGTCTACTCCTCGGTTTTCCACTACTTGGCGCTCATTGCCCGGCAGCTGGGCAGTCCGGTGCTAGCCCGCGGGGTTGATGAGACCAAGGGTGGGCAGGTGGCGTGGTTCACAGTGGATGCCGACGGAGAGGCGGTCGCCGCTGACCCCGTACTCACCACCATCCCCGACGACCGGGTGGCAGCTGAACCTAGGTCCACGCCCACCCCGGAGAGTCGGCCACCATCGGTGTCGGCGAACTGGACGCCACTGCCAGGTGGCGGATTGACATCCTCAATCATTGGTCGGAGTTCGCCGGCTCCGCGACGTGCCCCGGCGGAACCCTCTTTGGTGGCGGAGACCTTCGCGACCCCGATTCCCTCACCCACCCGGGCCGTCGTGAACTCGGACCGGTGGGTGCCCGAATCACAGATACCGGCTGTTCCGGAGCGGGCAACGGGGCCGGGATCACCGGAGATTTCGACCATTCCGGTGCCGCCGAATGCGCCTCCGCCACCGGTTCCGCGGGCTACTACGGATGTCCCCTCGTCGTGGGGAAGGGGCGTTGTGCCACAAACTCAACCAACATTACCGTACGCCTCACGACCTCCTGCCACGCAGACAAGCCCGGCTGTACCGTCGCCCTCAGTGCTGTTCGTGCGGCCCCCGAAGGCGGTACCGAGAGGTGGTTTCCGGGGGGCGGTGTACCAGTTGACGGCGGGACGCGTGAATCTCGGTCCCAGCCAGACCCAGCTTCGCCTGATCGAGCGGGATTCCCGGGCCTCCCGGCCGCTCACCCGTTCCTACAGCACGGCGTTCCTGTCCTTCAAGGGGGGCATCGGGAAAACCTCGACGACCGTCGGGGTAGGGTTGACTCTCGCGCAGATGCGGGGCGCGCCTCCCATCGCCATCGACGCGAACCCGGATTCGGGTGACCTGGCCGAGCGATTGATGGGTGAGGAAGAACTGTTGCGCGTCCGGCCACGCAGCATCACCGACCTGGTGCGCGACATCCCGCAGGTGCGGACGTGGACGGATCTGACCGGATATATCATGCAGATCGACCGACTGCACGTTTTGGCCGGTGAGCAGGACCCGGCGGTCTCGGACAGCCTTACGGCTGAGGGCTACACGAGAATCCATGATCTGATGCGGCACTTTTTCTCCGTGATCCTCACCGACTGCGGCACCGGTGTGACCCACAACGCCATGAGCGGAATCCTCGCGAAGGCCGACAACGTGGTGATCGCAGCCGGGTACGCCGTATCGGGTGCGAAACGGGCCGCCAGCACCCTCGACTGGCTCGCGCAGCACGGCTACGCGCGCTTGGCACAGGAGGCGCTCGTCGTCCTCACCGACAAGGACGGGGTCTCGACGCGGGTGCAGAAGGACACGGTACGGGGTCACTTGGCCACCCACAGCCGGCAGGTGTTCGTGGTTCCGAACGATCCCGCCGTTGCCGATGGTGACCGCATCAACCTGGCCCGGGTCCATCCCCGCACGAGGGAGGCGTGGGCCGAGGTGGCGGCCGCAATCATCGACGGGTACCGCTGATCCGCGGCGGTCTTCAGAACATGCACAGTCAAGCTGCTACCGCATCGTGGCTTGGCTGACCCGCCCCGGCAGTGGCAGACGGAGCCCAGGTAGCAGGACTGCCTGACGTGACACCCTACCCGGTAAGGCATGCTGCGCGTCCGGCGCTCAGCGGTGTGGACCAAGTCCGGTGAGGCGCAGATCTTGCACGCAGGGAATCCACCGCTGAGGACTCGCCGTTTCCCGGGTAGGGGTCTGGCCCCGGGATCGGGTAAGGTCGGAACTACGCCGCATGGGGGAGCGGTCCGGTTCAGATGTAGTCGACCAGATACGGAAGGGGCTGTCATGTACTTCAACATGGTGGATGATGCGTTGCCCACGCTGAACAAGAAAACCAGTGCATCACACCAGGACATCGGAACACTGATCAAGGAACTGATTGCATCCGTCGCGCCGCTGGAAGGCAAGTTCGAAGGCGCCGCATATGTTCAGTTCCAGAACTTCAAGTTGAACGCTGACCAGATCACGATCGATCTACAGAATTCCGTCGGGGAAGTGGGTGAAGGGCAGACTGGTATGCACAGAGCGTTCGTCACCGGTGTCGATGAGATGGTGGCCAACGCTCGTACCACTGCGGGTTCCGCCGACTACAGCACGGCGAACTTCCACCACGCGTGACCAGAAAACAGGAAGGTTGGACAAATGACTACGGGAAAGACCGCGTACGACACAGAGGTATCTGAGAGTGTCCAGGCGCACATCAACTCCATCTGCAATCAGTTGATGACAATTCTGACCGGGCACAAGGCTGACGTCAGTAATTTCGACTCCGAATTCCAGGCGACCGAGCTTTCCGCCATGTACGCTGACGTCGAGAGTCGATTGGGCAAGTCAGGAACCGAAGTTGTGCAAATCATCCACTTGGTGCAGCAGACGTTGAAGCTCAACGACGATACGGCCGTGCGCACTATGAATCAGGCGAAGGCGGCGATTGCTTCGCTCTGCTGAGTGAATTCCGCGTCTGCGATTCGCAAAACAACCAATTCTCCACTCCTATGAGGCCTGTCCGCAGCAAATTTCTTCTGCCGATCTCTGCGGACAGGCCCGACTACTGTTTCGTATAGCTCTCTTTAATCAAAATCCGGTGTTTGTGGGGCATTCGGATTGGCTGAAAGGAACGGATTTCTTGGAGTGGGGATGCTGGATATCCCGCCGGGTGTGTAATATGTTTGATGTGTGGAAACAGTTGAGATATCCGCAAAGGAATTCTGAATCCTTAAAGACTGCAACTCGAAGCTCCTGAAAATGGACTGCCATGGGTTTTGTGGACGGCGGTGAAAAACTTGGACTATGAGGCTTGGCCAGAATTGGTTGTTGCAATAGTTAATTGACGTGTTGTGCGTGTCGGTATGTGCGAGGAAGGCTCAACTTCCTGAATAATTGATGATACCAACACAGTCAATCGAAAGTTGAGCCTTCCCGTGTACTCTAGCACAGGTCTTAGCAGCGAACAGATCACCGACCTTGTCGCACGCATCCATGACCTCCGCGAGGCGCCAGCCTTCCGAGTAGGACGGAAACCCACACTGGGACTGTACAAGTGTGTTGTTGTGGCCTTGATCTATCTGCGGTCCAACCGCACACAAGCATCGATTGCCGACCAGTTCCACGTCTCCCAGAAAACGATCTCTCGAACCATCGCATCCTGGACACCCATCTTGGGACAGGCCCTCCCCCACAGTCGACGACCTTGATGTCACCGACCCACTCATCGTCGATGGCACCCTACTGCCGACCTGGTCATGGCGCAGCATGCCAGAACTGTACTCCGGCAAACACAAAACCACCGGCGGCAACGTCCAGGTCGCATGCGACCTGACAGGACGACTCGCCTTCATCTCCGACCCGATGCCTGGCCGCACCCATGACGCACACGCACTCAAAGAAACCGGCCTACTCGACCACATCACCACCGGGCAACTCATCGGCGACAAAGGATGCATCGGACTCGGCATGATCACCCCCATCCGAGCACAACCACACCACCACACAGAAGAAGAAAAAAGGTTCAACAAGTCAGTAAACACGATACGCTACATGATCGAACGAGTCATCGCCAACCTCAAAACCTGGAGAATTCTCCACACCGACTATCGCAGACCCTTCACAACATTCCCAGAAACAATCACCACAGTAGCCGCACTCGAATTCTACAGAAACACATTCTGACTAACCCTCTATGGTTTAGGCTGCTGTCTTGGTTTTCTCTCATTCCTGATGGGCTTCGTTCGGGGTGCGGTACCCGAGCGAGGAATGAAGTCTGGTCTGATCGCAGTCAGTGTTCAATCCATGATGCCACGATCTTTGATTGCTTTTCTTCTGGTGTGGTAGATCCTGCTGGTTGACGAGTTCTTTCCTGCGCGGGTGGCGTTGAATGATATCTGCTTCTGCGCTGTACGTGGCACACGCCGGTTCTTCCCACCGATGCGAGGAAACCATACTTGTTCATGGTGGCG
>ERZ773008.900-NODE-900-length-21443-cov-4.017440_pt1 | contig 21443 bp, 22 predicted proteins | sample MGYA00580664_ERZ773008 | MGnify/ENA primary metagenome ERZ773008 (study PRJEB29015, sample SAMEA2738016) | human oral metagenome | biome: human oral; feature: human-associated habitat; material: dental | place: China | collected 2048 ... | reverse complement strand
TCACACTATTTGTAAAACTATTAATATCCATTGTAAATCTCCTTTGATTAAATTATTAGATCAAAAGGTACTTTTATTCATTGACCAATATCTCTAATAAAAATGAAGATACTGCCCTCAAAGATATTCCTAAATACTCAATAAACTAAAAGGGTTTATAGACTATATTTAAGTTTCTTCTTTTTGACCTTCTTTGACCTTAAATAAATTATAACATGTTTGACCTTTTTTGACAATAGTTTTTTTGAAAAAATTTGTATGTCATTAAATTTAAATTATTATTGTTTTATTCATATAACTCAAAAATAGATAATTAACTCTATCAAATTCAAACACCTTGAACTTTTTAATTGAACTTCATGATAAATAATGCTAATATTTAATTAAAACAATGGAGGTTTAAAATTTTGGCTACTTTTTCTGATCGAATAAAACTATTAATGAAAGAGAAAAATTTACGACAAATTGATGTATTAACTTTATCAGAACAATATAAAGAAAAATATAATATAAAATTTAATAAGAGTCATCTATCTCAATATATTAACGGTAAATTTAATCCTGATAAAAATAAATTATTCTTACTTTCAAAAGTATTTGGAGTTTCCGAAGCTTGGCTTCTTGGATACAATGTTCCTAGAAATCCTAAAAAATTCAAAAATTCCACAATAAATTCATCAAAATTCAATTACAATATTGATGATAAAATAATTAATAAAGTACCAGCACATATTAGCAATATTGTGGATTTTGACGAGTGTGACTTCCCTGGATACAATAACAATGAGTTTTTTATATTAAAAATTTCTGATGATAGTATGGAACCTCGTATGCAAATAGATGATATTATTGTAGTTAAATATCAATCACAAAGCATTAATGGAGATACTTTAGTTGTGCTATTAAACAATGAATATTTAACATGTAAAAAAATTGAAATGACAAAAACAGGATTCATTTTATATTCTTTTAATGCTAAGTATCCACCTATATTCTTTTCAAATGAAGAAACAAACTCTAACAATGTTGTTATCTTAGGAAAAGTCGTTGAATTAAGAAGAAAATATTAATCATATATTATTAATAAATGGTATACAGATATTAAAGAAAGGATAATAATACTAATATGAAAACAAATGTTAATAATGACAATAAGAAAAAACTTAGTAGGGCTCGAGACATTCTAGTCAGCATTGCGAATAATCCTAGAAATAAAAAATTTGAAAAATTATCATCTTCAGATATATTCAGAGCAAAACAGCTTAGAAATGATAATAACAATCAAGCGAAAAACTTTAGACGATATAAAAAAGGATCTATTATTTTTGTTGATTTTGGTATAGGGATTGGAAATGAATTCTCTCATCCTCATTTTTGTGTTGTTATGGATAATAAAGATAACCCTAAAAAAGGAACACTTACTGTAATCCCTCTAACATCTAAAGAAAAGAAAAATTTTATAAATCTTGATAAAAATATGATTTTTAAATTTTTTGAAACAACCGTTAATAATATTCGAGAAAGTAATAAACTATTAACTGCAATTTTTGATCTTCAAACTAATCCAATTACAAAAAAACCAGGAGTATATTATCCCAAAGATAAAAATATACAACTTCTAATGGATGATTTAGCTAAAAGACATAATGTTACAGGTAACCTTAGTATTAGTAAAGCTAAAGCATTAATAAAAAAAGATGAACACCACTTAAAAGAAATAGTTGAATTCTATTTAAAATATAATAAAAATACATATGCCAACGTTCAAGCTATAACAACAATTAGCAAATTTAGAATTTTTAAACCTATTAATCCACTGGATCCTATAGGAAAAATAGTATTATCAGAAAGAATATTAAAAATTTTAGAAACTGCAGTTATAAAAAATTTAACATCCTATAAAATTGACAAACCATAGTATTTATAATATAATAAGATTATCTTAGAGATATATGAAAATATAGGCTCTACTGGTAACATTATTCAGAGAGATTTTTAATCGGCTCTGCCAAGGCATCTATGGGAAACCATAGATGCCTTTTTTATATATACTTTTATATAACTTCTACTAAAATTAATTTTACATAAAAAGGAGAGAATTATGACTAAAATTCTTTATTACAATTATTTTATAAAAAAAGGAAATACAAAAACAAATGCATCGTTAATCCCCCTATTAGAACATATAAATTCTTTAGCACCTAGTTTAGGAGAAAGAGAAAAAGATATATATATAAATGGAAAGTTAGAAAGAATTTTATTGACAGAAATTCATTCCCCCTTAAAAAATGAAATTAATAATATAATAGATTCTGAGGCCAGAATCATAACATTTTCTAGAAAACGTAAAAATAATCCATATATTGCTGATGATGGTAGCGATCAATACACACAAATACCTGAAAACAGAAAAATTCTAGAGTTAGCAACAGCACTTATCATACCAAGAAAAAATCTTATATTATTACAGCGTAATATTCATTCAACATCAATTAAAATAATATCAAAATACCTATCAGAATTTCTAAATGATAGTTTTACACTTCAATTTACACCTATAAAAACTGATAATAAGCTAGATGATATTTTACATTCTAAATACATTTCAAAAATAGAATTAAAATTTTCAACAGAAAAACTAACTGAATCAATAGGAACAATTGAACAAAAAAAATTTGACTCTGTATTCGTTGAACTAGTAGAGTCTCAATCAAAAGTAGCAAATGTAACCGGATCTCCTGATACACATATAACATTTTCAAATGGTTTAACTAGAAATAGTTTAAAAATAGACGAAACAATAAATTTTATAAATTTTATTAGAAATATAACTCCTGAAGATTCACCTCTTAAGAGTATTAAAATTAAATATAAACCTAGTCCTACTAAGAAAGTTCAAGAAATTGATTTAGTAGTCGATGGAATAAGATCTTTTGATATTCATTTAGACTCAAACGGTGGGGAGTATGTTGGAAATTGCATTTGTAAAGCATATTATGATAATCCATATAATCTTTACAATGAAGAACTTAATACTCTTGTTCATTATGATTTTATTTCACAATCAGATTTCATATAATTACTAAAAAATATAACGAAGATACAAGGTGAAAATCATGAAAATAGCAATATCAATAGTTTTGAAAAAGTATCCTATTCTTGAAAAATATTTTTCAGAAATAATACCAATAATTTTATTTATCCCATTATTTTTTCTTAAGATAATCAGCTCAAGTAACACTATAAATATTGACTACATAGGCTATACTATTACTGTAATAAGCATTATGTTAGGATTCTATTTTTCAAATATATTCATTATTTCTAGTGCTCCAAAAGATTCTATAATAGGGAAACTTTCTATTCAATCTCAAAAGAATCTATTTAAATATAATACTAGAGCAATATACTACTCAATATCAATAATTATTTGTTATTTATTTGTAAATACTCATTCACTTGCATACTATTTATTTATATACTTAATTTTTTGTAATATTACATCTGCTATTAGAATTTATGCACTAATGTATATTTCTGCTGAAGAAGAACTAAAACAACGACTAAATAATAAAGAATCTAATTTATAATTGAACTAAATATATAACTTATACTATTAAATTAATAAAAAAATTTAATCTCACTCACATATCATTTGTATGTGAGTGAGATTAATTCATTAATTTATCTAAACTCTATTTTCAAACTGAATTATTTTTATCACGTACCATCAGAAAACGGCACTATTTTCAAAGAATTAAATTAACTCTTCTACATTTTTAATATATCTATTTTTAAATAATTTTACTTAAGCTTATTTTTCTTTCTCACTCACAAAACCATTTTTCTCTAATAGTTCTTTAGTTACTTTTTCTATTCCTGAAGGTTGTGCATAGAAGTCAGCGAATTTTTTAGTCCATGTTTTTGTCTCACGTGCTTCAGCGAAGTCTACCATAGTTTGACGGTAATCTTTTAATACTTCTACGTTTGATTTAGGAAATTCATTGTATCCTACATTAGCCGCTTCTGGTAATCTAGGTTTAACTTTTTCCGTAGATAACTCTTCATCTTTAACACCAATACTTAGTCCACATAGGAACAGAGCATTTTCTGAAATATTTAGTAATTCAGAAATCTTATCTCCAAAACCTCTTACTCCACCACAAAAAACAATTCCGTATCCTAAAGACTCAGCAGCTAAAGCAGCATTTTGCATCGCAATACCCACATCTAAAGTACCGATAAGTAGTGGCTCATATTGATTAGAAATATCAAACTCTCCACCTTCAATATCAAATGCTAGTTTAATGTTAGTATAATCTAAACAATATATTAAGAACGCAGCAGAATTCTCAATATGAGCAGCATTACCAGGTGCTTTATCACGGATTAAATCAGCGATTTGTTGTTTAGTCTCACCTGTAGTCACGATAATACTATAGTGTTGACCATTCATCCAGCTAGATCCTTGTTTAGAACTAGCGATGATTTGCTCAAGATGTTCCTTAGGTAGTTCTTTTCCTTTTACAAAACTACGAGTCGAACGATGATCTAACATCGTTTTAATAACTTCATTCATATGTTACCTCCAAAATTTTCTAGTAATAGTAACTTAATTATAACGTGAAAAAGAATAGAATGAAAGGAAATAGGCTGATAAGATTCAACATTTTTAATCTTTATGAAAATACACTATATCCATCCCATCTTTTATGTTTTCTATCTCACCTGTCCTCTTATAACCCAACTTCTCATATAAATAAATATTACCTTGTTCTTGTAATATTGTATCTAATTGCCAATGTTGTGAACCATATATTTTTTCTACTTCTCTCATAGCAAGTTGAGCTAGTCCTTGATTCCTGTATGCAGGCATAATCCAAATAGGAGCTATACGTTTTCTACTTCCATCTTTTTTATCTATGACTCTAACCGCTCCAACTTTTTCATTATTTCTAATAATAAAATAGTAGCTAGTCCAAGGTTGTTTATATTTATTCAAAACATTCTCGTAACTTTCTGTCGATGGGCTCATATCATAATCCTGATACTTTTCTAATAAACCCTTAAATGCCTCTACTTGCATTTTCCATATTTCTTTTATGTCAGATTCTGTTGCTTTTACTAATGTAATACTCATTTATTATTCACTCAATTCTCTATTCACCAACTATAACACTATTCGAAACTTGAACAAAAGAATACATTTTTTTAGATAATTATAATCCTCTTCTTTCCCATTCTTTTATAATTCTCTCTACCTCTTCGTCTGTCCAACCATCAACAAATCTTGTTGCTCGTAATTCCTGATCTGAAAGATTTTCAATATCAGTAGGTTTATATTTATCTCCAAAAATTATCTCACTAAGTTTCTTACTTTTATTATTTTCTTTTTCTGTCATAACCCTTACCTTCTTATTCATAAATTTTTAAACTAATATATTTATATGTTGGAATTTTACTGCTATACTAATAATTTCCTTTAATCTACTAAAATTTTAACTCAAACTTTCCATACACCATACAAATGCTTTAGCTACGCGTAAATCTGAATTACTAAAATGTCCACCTTTACTCCATTCTAGTATTATATTTATTTTATCATTTTTCAATAGTTCTTCTTGTTTTCTAATATTATCTCCAACAGCGGACATTACTTTATTTTTTGTTTTCTCTTCAGTATCACCTAAACTTAGGTAAATAGTGTTACTTAATGGCGTATTATTATTCATAAATTCTTCCCATCCATTAAACCAAACAGACGGTGAAGCTGCCGCAATACCTGAAAATGTGTTTGATTTATACGCACTCCAAAGACTGAATAATCCAGCTAGAGAATAGCCTCCTAATATCGCCTTAGCATCATCAGTAAAATCGTATCTTTCTTTAACAGTTGGTATTAATCTACTTTCAATAAATTCTAAAGTGTCTTTAGCACCTGAACCGAAGGATTTATTTCCAAATGCTGGAGATGCTTGCCAAGGAGAAAGTTCATTATTCCAATCCTCTATTTTAAAAGCAATAAGTGAGAATTGTTTTTCTTTATTTTTTTGAATTTCTGCTACTTCATTATCCAATACTTCTATATCATGTTTATCAACAGGTTGTATTAATAAATATTGTGTATTCTCTGAAATATATCCAATACATTCTTTATTATCGATAACAAACTTCTCTTTTCTAAGTTTCACTATTCCTTCTCCTTTAATAATTTTTTCATATCTTTATTATAGACTAGATAATTTTCTAATACCAAGCTACAATCCTATATTCAGATAAATCTTCTTCATCTCTCATCCTCATCAGAGCTTGATAAGCATGCATTAAATATATTGATTGTGTATAAATTTCAGTTTTTTTAACTAATTTAAGTTCTCCACTATCAATATTTAATTCTATCGTCCAATAATCGCTCTTATCCTCTAGAAAATAATCATATATTACCGTTCTCTCTAATATTACTTTTTGTTTTAAAATTAACATAACATACTCCCAATCTGTAATATTATTTATTAGAAACTTCTTTCTAACATTCTTTAATAATTTCATCTTCCTCATCTTTAACCCAACAATCAACTAGGCTAGTTTTAAAAGGAACCGAAATATCTATAGTTTCTTATATAATTCTTAAAATTTTTTTAATACGTTTTTCATTCTATCAGTATTGTCTATCATGATAATCACCTAGACCTATTAGTTCTTAGATACTTCCGTAAAATTATTTTTATATAAAAAGTTATAAAACAAAGTATAACACATTAATAAAAAATTTTATTACTCTTGACAATTCTCAATAATATTAGGCAATTGTCTGAATACTATTCTATTATTTAGAGTTAAATTTTTGTAAACATGTTTATTCTCTTCACTTTCTTCAGCATACATTCCAAATAACCTTGAAATTCCGTCTCTCAACTTTCTTTGTTCATTTTCTTTTGTTGTATTTTCATAAACAGTATAACAAAATTCAAATATAGTGTCGGGCTTTTTTGCATACTCATCAAAAATTATTCGGAAATATCCATAATCAGATTCTGCTAAAGAATGCCCATAAAAAACTATTTTATTAATATTCGGAGATAAAATACTATACAGTGGGGTTTTATATTTTATATCATTCGTGTACAATTCAATTATTCTAGAGACTTTTGTAAATCTATAACCACTATTATCAGAGGACATTCTATTTTCATCTATTCCAAATATTATATTATTAGTTAATAGACTTCCATGAATGTTAATAAATAATTGTAAAGAGTTCAAATATGTACGTAAATTATATTCTGTACTCCATGGCTCTGTATAATTAAAAGATATTATATTAAATGGATTATTAACTCCTATCAAAATTTTTATCAAATTTTTTGTATTTACTATATATTCAGTATTCTTTATAATTTCTTGATTTAAATATTCTATAAAATCTTTTTCTACTTCTTTTAATTCCTCCAACAATACCTCTGCTATACTATCAACTAAGTCCTTTAATTCATTAATCTCAACTTTTAGCATAAACGACTGATTTGATATCTTTATTGAAACTTCATTTATCCATTCTTCTAACAAATAATGTAAATTAGAATAAGAATTGATTTTTGTACGTACTCTTGCACATTTTTTCGATATATTATATGCGATTATTTGATATATGTTCTCTTTTATTCTAAAAGGCTGATTTTTATAATAAAAACGGACTTTATCTCTAGTATATTTTTTTGCTAGTTCGATTTTTAATATACCTAATAAAATTTTTTCTGAGATATCATAACCTGACTTATCTTTAGTCAACTCTATCATAATTTGATTTTCAATTAAATTCCAGTCTCTCTTAAATAACATTTTTTTGTATAGTAACAAAATATACCAAATATTAAGTTTATCTATTATAAGATTATTTCTTAAATCCTGATAATAATACGATATCTCAAATTCAGAATTACAATAATCTATATCTTCAATATATTCTGATAAAACTTGATTTTCAGTAATCTCATTCTCTGTTTGTTTATCATAATTAATTCTTAGTACATTAATTAAAAAGCTATAATACGTACTTTCAAGTCCACATTGTATATCAAAACCATTTCCTAAAACTAAAAGTGTTTCAGGCATATCTATTTTATTATTTATTTGCAATTTGATTTTCTTCTCCTTTATTATTATTCTTTCTATACAATTTATACGATACTTCAAACTCGCTCATTATCTCATTAACCTTCTCTTTAGTATTAGCTAACCTCATTCTTCTTGAAAATTCACTATCAAAATAAATATATTTCTTATGTACTAGACCACATGTCATTAATAATTTTCTTCTTTTATGTTTATTTATGTATTTTATATCAATTTCATTTTCCCAGACAAAATGGTCTTGTATCCTACAACATATTTTTTCATAATCATTTAAAATTATAAAAATATAATATAGAGGAGAACATAGAATTGAATATAGCAATGGAATTATAAATTTAAACCAAGTTTCCTGTGTCAATAGAAGATTAAAACTTTTATATAATTCTACTAGAATATAAACAAAAAAGACAAAATTTAACATTGAAAGAATTTTCTTTAATACATTTTCTGCTGTTTTATATTCTACGCTTGTTTGTGAGAATAAATAAAGAAAATTTATAAATATAAATATTCCAATTAAAATTAACTCTAAAAAATAACTTAATGTTAATTCACTTATTATAAATTCAATTAATGCGGAAACTGTAACATTGGTTAATATTATTTTCTTAAAGGTAACTTTTTCTTTTTTTCTATCGAATATATTTATTGTGGAAACTACACATGAAAATACAATCCAAAATACTATGTCTTTTATATAAATATTATTCCAATACCTACTATATGATAGTATTATTGTTATAAAAAGATTATATAAAAGTATTGATATCCACAGTATATTCAGCTTCTTATTAAAGAAACTTTTAAGTACATCTGTAAGATCAACTTTCAATATAAAAATAGTAAAACATAGAAAAATAATAATCCAAGTTACAATTGCCCATTCTCTAGATGAAAGCACATCCATTCGATCACCTCTATTATATATATTTATTTATCATTTATACTATAATTATAACATTGTATATTACAAATACTCAATGTTACGGCAAAAAATAACCTATTAAAAATTTGTTACAAACTATGTTTCAATGAATTAACATATTATACTTTAACCTATTGTATTATTTAATAGATTAAAACCGCCAGTAATTAATTACTGGCGGTTTTAAACGATAGTTATATTACATATAATATTTATCTTAAAATAATAATAATATAAATTACTCATGTTTTTACAAATTTAACAATTTTATATCAAACTTCGTTTTCTTTAAATATTTATTATATATTACTTCAGCAGGAAGTAGCCTTACTTGAATTTCTTCTAACCCTAGCGTTGTTAACATCTCCATCCTTACACTACCAAATTCTTCAACTTCAGAATTTTCCGTTGGTAGTAAGAAGCAATTTCGTATGTTCTTTTGTTTGAATCCATGATCTTCTATAAATTTCTTATATGCTAACTGATATAAATATTGTTTAGTTACTGATTCTATACCTGGTTGGCCTATTATGGATTTTCCATTTATTTTGATTGTATAATATTTTGCATCAAAAATAATAAATTTATGTTCTTGATTATTATCTTGATATATACTTATTAAATCTGGTATAAGTGTATCTGTTTTAAACTCTCCATATTCATTATTCCAATTTGGTTTTTCAATTATAGAAATTAACTTGTGATTTTCATTATATTCTTGTTTTAATTTTAAAGGTAAACTCAATTCACTTAGTTTTTTGTTCAGCATATTATTAAACACTTCAGCACATATATTTTCCCAAATAACATGGAAACTATTTGTACCATATAAGCTAAAATCACTGTTAGCACCTAACTCAGATTCGCTAGCTATATACGCATACATTGTTTTTAATAATAATTGTTTTCTTGTATTAAATTGAACATTTAATTCTTTTAATATTTTATTTAAAATATAATCTTTGTCACCTAAATCATCAATTCTCTTTTCTATAAGATTTAATTCTTCAAACTCAAATAATTCTAATAGACCTATTTTTTTCAGTTGTTTAGAACATTGTGTTAAAATCACCTCATGAAGTATTTTGAAATAATCATTATCATCATCGATTTTCTTTCTTGTTATCAATTCAGGATAAAATGGTTTATTGTTACTAATCAAAGTAAACGTCTCATTAATAGTTTTATCCCAATTTATTTCACCATTTCCATTCACTTCGAATATATCTTGCGTTGTTGTATAGATTCCATATTCATTATAATCATTATATAAATATAGAATTGTCGCGAGTAGATTATATGATGAATTTTCTAGACTCTCATTATGAAATTTTATAAATTGTTCCTTTTTATTTTCTTTTTCTATCACTTTCAAAATTTGTTTTAATTGTAATAGCGGTGTATCACTATTAAATATGTATTTCGGATAAATTTTCAGAACTATTCCTGAAACAATCATAATACCAACAAAAGTAAAAATATAGTAATATACATTTTCACTATCTGAATCAATGTCTGATATTTCATCATCAACGTCTACAATATCACTTAATTCTTTTTTATCTTTGGCTTTAGATACAATTTTCAACACACCATAACTTCTTAGAAGTTTTAAAATATCTTTAGTTTTCCTCTCATTAATATTAAACAATTCACTTAGTTCTGAAAGAAGATATCTTTTTTGTTCTTTTATGTATACAGACTTCATTAAATTTTCAGACATAATTAGTCCTCATCTTTAAAATTAGTTTCTGCTACTTTTTCATATCCAAAATTCCCATTATTTTCTTGATATTTCATATTTTCAACCTCATCTATTACAATAGGTTTGTTTGGAAATTTTTCTTGAACTCTTTCTGAGAATATAAATACACCTTTATCATCAAACTCCTTACAGATTTCTGAATATATATTATTTGTATCACTACCGCTAAAAATCATAGAACGTTTATGTTTTGCTGCATCATCAAATAAATACATTATTATCTTATTTTTAAAAACTTTTACAAATTCCTCATTATTTTCTAAATAATTTTCAGTTACAAAATATGGTCCTAATAGTTTATCTTCATTTACTTTACATTCCTCTAGTAATTCAATATTAATGGCTTTCCTTAATTCATTCCACTCAACTCGTCTCTCATATATACCTTTACCTAAACATACTTCTTTCCCAAGTATACCTTCTTCTTTATCATTTATACCAAGGTAAGTAAAGTTCCATCTGCGTTTAAATGCTGTATCCATTGGATATACACCTTGATCCGCACTATTCATTGTTGCCCAAATAAACATATTATCGGGTATTTTTATTTCAGTATACAAAGCAGAATCTCCACCTAATTCTCTAACAAGATATTTTCTCATATCCTCTGAAGTTTGAATAGAATATTCACTGATATTTTCAGAATTTCTGTCCAATAATTGAAAGACATCGCCGAATACTCCTGCTACATTAGCTCTATTAATCTCCTCAATTATTAATAAGTAAGGTTTGGGATTATCACTATTTGCACTTTTAATTGCAGCGACATAAGTTCTCATAAATGGACCTGGAACATATTCATAAGATATTTCACCTCTTTCATTAGAAACTGGTTTATATGTACCTACAAAATGAGCATATGAATAATCTGGATGGAACGTAACACGTTCGAATCCTCCTCCATCTTTTAAAAGATTCTTTTTATCTTCATTTAATTTATAACTTTTCCCTGTACCAGGAGCACCAAAAATGATTCGATTACGATCATATGAAGAAAGTAAATTCTTAGTTGAATTAAGTATTTTATCTTCACTAAGTTCCGTATTTTCTTCAATATTTAAAAGAGTAAAAATTGCTTCTTTTTCAGGTTTTATAAGAGTAAATCCCTCCTCATAAGTTTTAATTCTATCTGATTGATGTGCCGAAATATTTCTTATTACTTGTGATAACTTATCATCATTTCTACTATTTAGTATTTTTTTATCTTCTTCAGTAGGTGTATAATATTTATCAAATAAACTTCTAATTTCAGACGTTCTTACTTTATCTCCGACAATTCCATCATTTTTCGCTTTTTTTAAAATCTCGGGTAGTAATCTTTTAACTTCTCTCTCTCCAGTCTGTTTCACTATCTTTCTCCTAATATTAAATAATTTTCTATAGTTTAAAATCTATAATTTGTTATTATTAAATGTGTTGTTTTCTTATTATTTCTATTTTTAAAAGAAACTTGATAATTTTTTTCAAAACTACTAATAAATAATTTTTTATCTCCTCCTTTTGTTTTAGCTGCCTCTCGGTATAAATTTTTTATAAAATCTGTTTCTTTAATTACTAACATAAATTTCGCATTCAAATTATTAATCAAATATTCAGCTAAATCCTTTTGCTTATTTAGATCAAATACATTTTTATCATATGTACTAAACTCACTATCGTACGGAGGATCTAAAAAAACAAAATCATCTTCTTTTGGAATATAGGTATTAAAAAATATTTCAAAATCAACATTTGATAATTCCGTATTTTCTAATTTATTTTGTATTTCACTTGAATACGCAAGTTTTATCTTAGAGTATATCATTTTTTTATTATAACTTTTTCCACCATAAGGAACATTAAATTCACCTTTCGAGTTAAATCTAAACATTGATGAGTACGCATATTCTCTAAGAAACCAAAAGCATGCTACTCTAATTTTCTCATTTTCTGTAGTATTATACAACTCCCGAATACTCATATAAATTGCATCTTTTACAACTGTAACTGCAATATCATCTAATCCTATTATATCTTCTTTTTTCAACTTACAATATTTTTTTTGCTTACGATAAAAAGAATTTTGTAAATTTTTTTCAAATGTATCCGTCAATTTATCAATTTTACTTATTTTAACTTTCATTAAGATATATAATTTTTTTATGTATTCTGTTGCCAATTTGTCTTTTAGCAAATATTCTTTATTATCTATAATAAACTTTTCTTCATTTTCAATATTCCAAAGATCGTCAATAACCTTCATTAATTCATAGAATTCAATATCATTTTCTTTAATTAATTTATATAATCCCATTAAATCATCTGATATATCATTAACATAATACCTCTTCGCTTCTATATTCAACCAGACAGCACCACCACCTAAGAAAGGTTCATAGTAATTTTTATAATCTGGTAATAATTTTTTTATGACATCTAATTCTTTTGTCTTCCCACCTGGATATTTTAATATTGGGGTTATCATCACACCAACCTCCTATTTAAAATTTACATTCATATCTATTACAAGTATTTAAATAACTATTAATTAATAACTATGTAAACTCTATGAAATACTATTGATAAAAAATTATTTAATCACTCTCTCTAATATATATTTAGAAAGAATACTTATACTTTTATTGATTTTATCATATTTTTCTTTTATTTTTTCTAATAAATCATTAATAGAATTGAAATCTTCACCTATAATTTCACAAATTTCATTTATATCTTTTTCATATATCCCCATATCCTTTAACATTTTTTTTCCTGAATCATGGATAAAATAATTATTTTCAATAACTCTTAATATTTTTTCTTCGATTATTTCTATCATATTATTTTGTGCTTTATCCAATTTCATAAAATATAATATAGCTTCTGTCTTCTTGTAAAAATCATACTCCACATAACTATTTTTTAATTTCAGTACTTCACCTATGATATAATTTAAATCTGGATTTTTAAATGAATTCTGAACTTTTTCAATAATTTTTCTAACTCTTACTGGTTTTTTATATGTCAAAATATTAATTATATATGTTTTTATTTGACTATTATATGAATTCATCTCAATAATTTTGTATAGTTCTCTAATTATAGTTAGTTTTGATAATTTATCATTCAGAAGAAGATTATTAATTTCAGAATACAGTGTTTGTTTATTATTCTTAAATCTTTTATACATTTCTTCTATCGTTGAAAATCTAAATCGCGTTGAGAAGTGTTTTACATAATCATCATATGTTATATTCATATCTTTCAGTAAATCCATAAATTCTTGACGTTCAATATATCTGTCAGAATTAATATCCATATCTATACTATCCTTATCTGTCAATTCAAATTCAATAGATTTCAAAGCATCCTCTTTAATGTACTTTCTATCTTCCTTACTACGAATATAATATGCAGTTCCTAAATAATATTGACACAATCTTCCTGTTCTACCTACAAGGTTAAAGAAATCAAATGCATCAAAATTTGTTTTATTTCTAGCTGGTTTTGTAATAATAATATTTTCACACGCTGTATTAACCCCCTCTAATAATGTAGCTGTACACAACATTATATCATAACCGCTGTCTTTAGCATCAAATAATTCCAATTGTAACATTCTAATACCTAAAGGTAATTGACCATGATGAACTAATATACCTTTATTTAATGCCTTTAAAATTGACCATTCTTCATGTATTTCATATGAAGCCCAGCTAATGAATTCATCTAATATTTCACTTCTATTCAAAGAAATTTTAAAATTATATGGCTCTGATATAAACTTATTTAATGCAAGTACTGTGGGAAAATAAACTAAACGTTTAGTATTGAACAACTCATTCACAATTTTTACTGTTTCTAAATTTCTACTATTTCCATTTTCAATTCTTCTTTCAATTACCTTATTCACCACAGGAGAGAAATCACTAGAAAAAAATACAGGTTTATTTTGTATTTTCTCAATATTCCTAACATCTTTTAAAAATGGCGCTAATAACAAATATTTTTTTGATTTTTCCATTAAAAATTTATATGCTAAATTCAATATTAGTACCCTATCATCATTAAAATCTGTTTTTAATTTATAAACTTCATCAATAACTAGAAAATCTATCTCTGTAAAAATAGAAATTGCCTCTTCATTTACTACCCTATCATGTGTTAATATAAATAAATTATTATTGGAAAAATCATAATTTTTTTCTGAATCTATACTTGTGAATACTTTGTAATTACTGAAAGTTGATTTGTATTTTTTAATAATTTTTTGTTTATATTCATCAACTAAAGCTAATGTTGGAACTATCAAAACTATTGTTTTTGGCATAACTCTTGCAATGTATTCGAAAACAACAAATGTTTTTCCAAAACTTGTTGGAGCACTAAAGATTACTCCACTATTTTCTCCAATAATATCTAATACCTTCATCTGTTCAGGATGTAACGATATACTATCATCGATATGACTACAAGCAAATCCATTATAAATAGCTGATTTAAATGAATATTCTCTAGAATACATGGTTAGTCCTAAATCAAATAAAGAATCAGCATTTTGTTTTTTATACTCTGATTTATTTTTTACACTATTCAGCATCAAGACATAATTTTCCCTATACTGTTGTATATCATTTCTCTTTATATTCATGTGATTTTTTCACCGCCATTTTAATTGCAAATTCTATAAATTTATCTTTTTCTATTACAGGTAAAGATATAAGCATATATTTCGTATTCATTCCAAACATATCCTTAGTTTTTATACTATTTAATTTTTTCATAAATTTCTCCACTGTATTTTTTTTCCCATCTCCATGCGCTATAAAAATAGGAATTACTATCGTTGTTAAATTTGCTTCCTCAATAAATTCTTCAAAAGTGAAACATTCATCAATTTTTTCTTTATGTCTACTTTTAAAACTTTCATTTAGTTTATAGCTATCATTTGATAAAACCAATAAAAATTCCTCTTTTATATTTTGCTCATACTCCTTCAACGATTTATTAATTAATTTAACTCCATTACTAAATCTATTCGAAAATTTTGCTTCTCCAAATAATATTTCAGATTTTTTTTCATCATAAAATAATGTATCAATTCCATAAACACTCATATTTCTATCTGTTGAAATACAAAACTTAGGAATAATACAGGTGTAATTGAAATATTTTGTTAATAGTAAATGAAAAATATACTCTCCTATTTTTCCACTCTTATCTTGTTTTATTAAATATTCTCCATTATCCCCCTTAATACATTCATATTCTTCACTTAATATTTTTACTAACTCTTCATCAACATTTCCAACTGGTATTTTCATTAATTCTTCATTTAAAAAGTATTGTATATTTTTATAGAGTTTTACATATTCCCTTTTCCCAGGTTTAAATTCAAGTCCTGTGCTTAATTCAGAATACAGTAGTAAATTTTCTTCATTAAAAATATAGTCTACCAACCCTGTTAAAAACTTCTCGTCATCGTTAATATCTACATACACAAAACTATATTTATTATCTATTTCATATACTTTAAATTCTTCAAACTCACTTTTTTTCATTAAAAATTCCTTTTTTTATTGTGTTACCCTATTTCGTAGAATTTACTCTAAATTTCTAATAGAATATTTTCTTGATCTTGTTTACTATAGATTACACCTAATATCTGAACAATTTTATTGTCTGCATCTACGATGTAATAGACAAAATAATTTTTTACAATTAGTTTTCTAACTCCCTTATCTCCCCATGGATATTCTTCAACAACCTTATGGCGTTCAGGAAATATAGACAAACTATTTATTCCTTTATAAAAATACTCTAACAATTTTTTGGCGGCTATAGGCGAACATAATTCATATAGTATATATTCTCTAATCTTGTTTATTTGCTCCAATGCAATACTTGTTATCCTTACTTCATAAGTATCCATTCTATAGTCCTCTAAGTAATTGTTCAAAAGCTTCATCTACACTGACAGTTTCACCATTTCGTGCTTGTTCTAAACTAATTCTCATAAAATCATTAAATTCTTCATCTGTCATAACTTCTCTAGATAATATCGGAGTATTCTTTACTTGAAGTGGAAATGGAATTCCATTACTCATAATTATCTGTCTATAAAATAAATCTATTGCGGTAGCTCTACTTAATCCTAATTTATTTAAAATTGCTTCTGCTTGAGTCTTCACGTTTTCTTGAATTCTTACATTAACCGTTGCTGTTTTTATATTTGTCATATGTGTAACCCTCCTATCTATACTATAATTATATACAATTGTATTTCATAAAGCAATACTTTTGATGTACATTATCTACTCTATCAAAATAGATTTGTATTTCTGCAGCCTTTTTTAATATAATTTTCTCGTAAACTAACAAATATGCATATTTATATTTAGAGAGCTAAATTGTTCCTTCATATAAATCATCAGTTTCTGTTCTATCAATTTCTCTTTCTAAATTACTTTCATTATTAGTTAAATATTCCTCATGTTCGAGAATCTCAATACCTTCTATTAAAGTATATAAACTTTGAATAAAATCTATTTGTTTTCTATATAAATTAATAAAACTATCAAAACCTGAAATGATAATAGCCCCCCAAAAATTTGTCCAAATTTTTGGGGGCTATTATCATTTGACACGGAAAAGATGATTATTCTTTATAATTAAATTTACCCGGGTCGCCGTCTTTAAAACGGTACCCTCTTTCATGCTTTTATTTTAACATATATGCTTTCATTTTTAAATAATTAAGACACATTTTTTATCCTAATAACACTATACTATAGCTTCAATATAGCCACTATCTCATCTCCGTCTTTTTCATCGGTTTCTACAAAACCAACTGACTTATAGAGCTCTCGTGCTACGTTATTGTCACTTTCATAAGATAACCAGCAATATTTTGCTGTCCCACAAGGAAAAGTATTAATAAATTCTAAAGCTAAATCCATCGCTTTTTTACCAAATCCCTTACCTTGGAATTTTTTATCTATCATAAGACGCCAAATATTATAATTCCCTTTAGCAATCTTAGGAGCACCTTCATCATCTGAATTCACATCATAACCGATCATTAAAAACCCAATAGGTGTTTCGTCTTTAAAAATACCAAATGTGAATACATTATTATTCTCAGTAATTGCTATATACGCTTCTAAGATACTACTATTATTTGTAGCTACAAAACTTTTCTGATTATCGAAAACCTCTAATTTCAGAATTTCTTCTACATTGTTTCTATTAATCTTTTTCAATTTAAGCATAATTTATTCCCCATTGATTTTTTTGATTTTAATATGAAGTTTATTTTTGTGATTATAAAATAATTTCGTAATGTTTAGATACTATTTCTCAGTGTTCCTACCAAACTTCCTACTTAATAAACTTCGTTATTTTTCCTTCTTTTTTGTATGTTTCTACTGCTTTTGCTACTCTCTCGAAGTCACGTTTTAAGCTGTATGAATAGATATCTCTGAATAATCTATATCCTAGTTTTTCATTTACTTCGAATGCTAGTGTGTATAGTTCATATGTTTCCATTGAATCGAAGTTTTCGTGTGCTTTTACTACATCTACTAATATGTCGTCACAATGTTCGACTAATGCTTTTTCTAATCTATCATTTAAGAATTTTGATTTATCTAGAGTATATTTAAACATTTCTCTTGATGTAGTTGAGAAGTCTGCTATTAAACTTTCTCTATCAAGTTTATCATAAAGTTCATATCCTAACTGTTCATTTACATTTTTTGCGATTTCTACTAATCTTTCATCTGATACTGGTTCTAAACTAAATGCTGCGTTATTAACTTCTGTTAATGCGTTGTAGTTTTCTTCTATCGCTTTTTTTAATAATTCTAATTTCATAAAGATCCTCTCAATCCTAATTTTCTTACACTCTATTATAACATATTTACTAGTAATTCTTATATCGCTTTATAACTTTTGTACTATTCTTGTATATATCCTTGAATTTAACTTTTTTGTATAAAGTTCTCTTGAAAAATTAACTACTCTACGTTAAAATTAATGTATTAACTAAGGAGAGTTTTAAAAATGAGTGAATCGAAAATTGTATTAACTATTGATGATGAATTAAAAAATGAGGCTGAAGATCTATTCTTTAGTCTTGGATTAAATTTAGAAACTGCCATTAGCATGTTCCTTACAAAATCTATTAATGAAGGTGGAATACCTTTTGAAGTAAAACAAACAAAATACGTTGAAAGTCCTGATTTTATCTCTAGTCACTTCACTATCAAATCAGCTGTATATGAGATTAATGAATACATAAAAGATAGATTCAACGAAGAACCATCATTTTATCTAGCATGTGAAAATAGAGGTCTTACAGATGATGAAGCTAGTAAATTATTCATTCTATTTTCTAATAATACTGAAGAGATTGATCAAGAAGAGTTCACGGAAAAAAATGTCGATAACCTAGTAGAATTATCTACAATCGCCTTTCCTGCATTAAGACGACTATCTGATGAACAACTACGTGATATCGTGAATGCATATATCACAAACTACTATTTAATTAGATAATAATAAGTGACTAGTAAGTTTTTAAAAAGGATATCCAAAATAAAAACTCAAAATTCCAGAACTGAATTTTGAGTTTTATTTTTTTATTTACACTTTAGCTCAAAAGTTTTAGATATTATTCTTCCTCAATTAACCAATCGACAATATATTTAATTTCTATACCATCAATATAGTCTATTCCTTCATATCGACCTGTAATTACTATTTTTTTATAATTATCTTTTATCATTAATAAATTATCAGTTTCATGTGAATTATTTGGGATTTGATATGCTACTTGATAGTATTCAATTACCCCATCTTTTTTAGCGATAAAGTCTATTTCTTTATCATCTAATCTAACTATATCTACTTTATATCCTCGTCTCAGTAATTCTAAATATACAATATTTTCTAATCGATTCCCTAAGTTACCATCTTTATGACTAACAGCATGGTTTCTAAGTCCATTATCAGCTATGAAATATTTAAAGTTTTGTTTTAAATATCCTTTACCTCTTATATCATACGGCTTAGCTTCATAAAATAGATAAGCATCTTGTAATAATTCTAAATACCTATTTACTGTATGATTAGATATTGTTAATTTCTCTTGTTTTAGCATATTTGATATTTTTGTAGGATTTATTAATTGACCTACATTATCAGCTAAAAATGCAACCACTCTCTTTAAAGCTAACGTGTCTTTCACAGATCCTCTTATTGCTATATCGTTTAATAATATCGAATCATAAATTCCTGATAAAATAGTTGTCTTTATAGCTTCAGGTGACAATACAACTCCTGGGAATCCTCCATATTTTTCATAATCTTTATACGCAGAATCTACAATTCTAGAATTAATATCAATGTTATTAACTTCTAAATACTCTCTAAATGAAAATGGATATATTTCTATTTCTACATATCTTCCACTAAGTAAGGTAGCTAACTCACCCGATAACAGTTTTGCGTTTGATCCAGTTATTACTATATCTATATCAAAACTAACTCTTAAACCATTAATCACTTTTTGCCAACCATCAACAAATTGAACTTCATCTATTAATAAATATACTTTTTTTCCGTTATTTGGTAACAACTCTTTTAGAATCTCTGAGAATTCTTCAGAATTTTTTATATGTTGATACTCAAATGCTTCTAGATTTATATAAATTACATTTTCTTTATTTATTCCTTGTTCATATAAATAATTACTATATTGTTTTAATAAGACCGATTTCCCTGAACGCCTAACTCCAGTGATAACTTTTATAAAATCTGTATCTTTGAACGAAATTAGTTTACTTAAATAATTATCTCTTATATACATTTTTTTCTCCTTTCGTTAAATTGATTATCATATTACCATTATCATACCATATTTCTTTATTAATTGGAAGTAGACTTCCAACTTTTGCCTTTTTTACCTTAAATTGGAAGTAGACTTCCAACTTTTGTCTTTTTTATCTTAAATTGGAAGTTCACTTCCTACTTTTATCTTTTTCACCTGTAATTGGAAGTAGACTTCCAACTCTGTTTATTTTTTTTATTCATTTTCTTCAGATTTTTATTTTTACAATCACTTTATTTTCTGATAAACTATAATTGTAAAATAAATAAAACACTTACATTTATGTAAATAAGAGGAGATTAAAATGGGAAAATTTAATAAAAAAGTTGTTTCAGTAGCTTCAATTGCCGCAACATTACCTGCCCTAATCGGTAGCTATGCAGGATATCAAAAATTACGTTATAACCGTAGTGCTAAAGCTGGTCTAATCGAGTTATATCTTGGTAATAAATATAAGAAACTAAGAGATATCGATGAAACTAAAAGATTAGAAAAACAAAAAGAAGATAAGAACGAAGAAACTGTAAATGTATATCAATTCGATACTAAATCTAAGTTCTATACTAGAATTGTCTCTGATAGACAAGTTTGGCATTTAAACAGTGTAAATGGTTCTAACTCAACTATTTTCTATATTCATGGTGGTTCTTACGTTCATGAATTCGTAGATATTCAATGGGAGATGGCTGATAAAATTGCTCAAGAAACTGATGCTGAGGTTATTATTCCTGATTACGGACTAGCTTCAT
>ERZ773008.898-NODE-898-length-21497-cov-4.255527_pt1 | contig 21497 bp, 16 predicted proteins | sample MGYA00580664_ERZ773008 | MGnify/ENA primary metagenome ERZ773008 (study PRJEB29015, sample SAMEA2738016) | human oral metagenome | biome: human oral; feature: human-associated habitat; material: dental | place: China | collected 2048 ... | reverse complement strand
CCCTGACCGGGACGAGTCTCAACGTTGTTGAACCAGACGTACTCGGTACCGGCTCGGTTCGTCCATGCCTGCTTACAGGTCACGGAGCAGGTGTGGCAGCCGATGCACTTATCGAGCGCCATCACCATCGCAACTTGTGCCATAACGCGCATTAGAAAGTTACCTCCTGGGACTTACGGCGACGGATGTACGAGACGATGTCTCGCTGGTTACCGGTCGGTCCAAGATAGTTGAAGGCGAACGCCTGGTGAGCGTAGCCACCAATCATGTGGGTGGGCTTCAGAAGAATACGGGTCACCGAGTTGTGAATACCACCGCGCTTGCCGGTGACTTCAGACTTCGGGCTAACCATACGCTCCTGAGCGTGGTAAACGAAGCAGATACCCTCGGGCATACGGTGCGAAACGACCGCACGACCGACGAAGACACCGTTGGTGTTCACACACTCAATCCACTCGCCGTCCTTGACGCCAATCTTCTCAGCGTCCTGCGGGCTCATCCACGCAGTCGGACCACCACGGAACATGCTGAGCATGTAGTGGTTATCGAAGTACTGCGAGTGAATTGCCCACTTGTTGTGCGGGGTCAGGTAGCGAACAGCAACCGAAACACCATCGGTAGTACCGAGCTCGGGCTCGTTGTACAGGCCGGTCATATCCAGCGGCGGACGGTAAATCGGCAGAGCCTCGCCCATTTCGTGCATCCAGTCGTGGTCGAGGAAGAAGTGCATACGGCCGGTCAGGGTGTGGAACGGCTTCTTCTTCTCGATGTTGACGGTGAACGGAGCGTAGCGGCGACCGCCGGTCTCCGAACCGGACCACTCGGGAGAGGTCATCACGGGCTGCGGTGCGGACTGGGTCATGGGGAAGGTGATACGACGTTCCTCGTTACCTTCTGCCAGATCCATCAGGTGCAGACCGGTCTGCTTCTCGAGCTCCTTGAAGCCCTTGATAGCAACCTCACCGTTAGAGGTACCGGAAATCATGAGGATTGCTTCAGAAATCTTCACGTCGGTATCCAGTGCCGGACGGCCTGCGCCCTTACCGGAGTCCATCACGCCGAATTCCTTAGCCATCTTCGCGACTTCGTCCTTCAGATCGTAAGTGATGAACTTGGTGGTAGCACCGAGCTTATCGAACAGCGGGCCAACGGTGGTGTACATGTCGTACAGGGCACCGTAGTCACGCTCGACAGTGACGAAGTTCGGCATGTTCTTGCCGGGTACGCCCTCCATACCGGGGGTGTTCTTCCAGTCGGGTGCGTGGCCGCCGGGCTGAGCAATCTGGCCGGGGGTGTCGTGCAGCAGCGGGACCGAAACGATGTCCTTGCGGACGCCGAGGTGCTTCTTAGCCAGGCGAGTGAACTCGTATGCCAGAGCCTTGAAGGTCTCGTGGTCGGTCTTTGCCTCCCACGGCGGGTCAATCGCCGGGGAGAACGCGTGCAGGAACGGGTGCATATCGGTCGAGGAGATATCGTGCTTCTCGTACCAGGTTGCAGTCGGCAGAACGATGTCAGACAGCAGGGTAGTGGAGGTCATACGGAAGTCCGAGGTGACCAGCAGATCCAGCTTGCCCTGAGGTGCTTCATCAACCCACTTCACTTCGTTCGGCAGCTTCTCCGAATCGGAGCCCTGGACGTTGTCCATGCTACCGACCAGGTGCTTCAGGAAGTAGCTCTCACCCTTAGCGGAGGAACCGAACAGGTTCGAACGCCACAGGGTCAGGGTACGAGGCCAGTTGACGGGGTTGTCGACGTCCTCAACGGCGAACTCCAGGTCACCGGAGTTCAGGCGCTTTGCGATGTAGTCCGCGTTCGAGGAAGCCTCACCGCGTGCCACTGCCTGCTCTGCCTTCTCAGCCAGTTCCAATGAGTTCTCGGGGAACTGCGGGTAGAACGGCATCCAGCCCATGCGCACGGAGCGTGCCACAACGTCAGCAGTGTGAACGTCGCGCAGCTCGCCCTTAGCCAGCGGGGACTGCAGGTAGTCGGTGGAGTATGCATCCTGACGGAACTGGTCAGTATGCATGTACCAGAAGCCGGTACCGATCATGTGACGCGGCGGGCGGCTCCAGTCCAGAGCGTTCGCAATGTTGGTCAGACCGGTCAGCGGACGTGCCTTCTCCTGGCCCACGTAGTGAGCCCAACCGCCACCGTTACGGCCCTGGCAACCGGTCAGGTTCAGCAGGGCGAGGATAGCGCGGTAGGTGGTGTCAGCGTGGTACCACTGGCAGATACCTGCACCGAAGATAATCATGGAGCGACCGCCGGAATCCAGGGCGCTCTTGGAGAACTCGCGGGCAACGCGGATAACAGCCTCGGCGGGGACAGAAGTAATCTGCTCCTGCCATGCCGGGGTGTTCTGAACGTTCCAGTCCTCGTAGTCCTTAGCCCAGGTACCGGGCAGACCCTCACGGCCCACACCGTACTGTGCCAGCATGATGTCGAAGACGGTGGTGACTTCGTGGCCTTCAACGTAGGCTACGGGCACACCGCGGGTAATGACGTCGCCGTGACCCTTCGGGTTATCGAAGGTCGGCATCTTAATCTCAACAGCTGCAGACTGACCCTGGGGCAGGTCGCGAATCGACAGAATCGGTTTACGACCCTGCAGGTCCAGGTTCCACTTGCCCTGGTCTTCCTGAGCGTAACGGTGGCCCATGGTGCCGTTGGGCACGAAGACCTCGCCGGTCTCGCGGTCCATCAGGACGGGCTTGAAGTCAGCGTTCGCCTGCTCAGCCTCACCAGCGAGCTTAGCTGCGGTCAGGAACTTGGAGGGGACCTTCACGCCGTCTTCGCGGGTTTCCAGGGTGACCAGGAAGGGAAGGTCGGTGTAGGTCAGGGAGAAGTCCTCGAAGAACTCGACACGCTGGTCGACGTAGTTCTCCTTGAGGATGACGTGTCCCATTGCCATAGCCAGTGCCGCGTCGGTACCTGCCTGTGCGGGCAGCCACTCATCAGCGAACTTGGTGTTGTCGGCGTAGTCGGGGCTCACGGTGACAACCTTGGTACCGCGGTAGCGAACCTCGGAGACCCAGTGAGCGTCCGGGGTACGGGTCAGCGGAACGTTTGCACCCCACATGATGAGGTATGCAGCGTCCCACCAGTCGCCGGACTCGGGAACGTCGGTCTGGTCGCCGAAGACCTGCGGGGAGGCCACGGGAAGGTCGGCGTACCAGTCGTAGAAGCTGGTCATGACGCCACCGGTCAGCTGGATGTAGCGAACACCCGCGCTGAAGGAGGCCATAGACATTGCCGGAATCGGAGTGAAGCCGGTGTTACGGTCGGGACCGTAGTACTTGATGGTGTGCACGTGAGCAGCAGCCATCAGCTCGAGAGCCTCAGCCCAGGTCGAACGCACCAGACCACCTTTACCGCGTGCGTTAACGTAGCGTGCACGCTTGGCGGGGTCGGACACGATGGAGTGGAAGGCGTCCACGGGATCGTTGTGGATTGCCTTCGCTTCGCGGTACATCTCCAGCAGGAGACCGCGAACGTAGGGGTACTTAACGCGGGTGGGAGAGTAGGTGTACCACGAGAATGCTGCACCGCGGGGGCAACCACGGGGCTCGTACTCGGGGCGGTCGGGACCAACCGAGGGGTAGTCGGTTTCCTGTGCTTCCCAGGTGATAATGCCGTCCTTGACGTACACCTTCCAGGAGCAGGAGCCGGTGCAGTTCACGCCGTGGGTAGAGCGAACTTCCTTATCGTGGCTCCAACGGTCTCGGTAGAAGGCGTCACCTTCGCGGCCGCCTTCACGGAAGACGGCGCGGCCGTCTTCAGTCTCATCCCAGCGGGAGAAGAACTTACCGAACTTGATCAGCTGATCGGTAAGGGGGCCATCCGGGCCCTTAATCTGTGATGCTTGTTCCATACTGCCCAATATATCTGAAAATTGGCATGGAAAATACGAGATAAAAACCTTGCCTAATTCATACGAAATAAGGGTGTTTTAGACCGTAAGCCAGGCAGAAATTCCACCCTCAAGCATGTACACAGAACGCTCCTCCAGAGGGGCTATTTCACGAGCAGCCTCGACCGTTCGAGTGTATCCAGTGCAGTAAATAACGATTTTCTGGGCATTTGCGGGGATTTTACGCTCAATTAGGGCCTTGAGAGAGCCATTTCGTGCCGCCTCAAGCAGTTCAGTGAGGGGCAGATTAATAGCGCCCTCAATGGCGAAAGCATTGAATTCCACCTGCTCACGAACGTCCAAAAGGGCAATATTTTCACCCAATGACACCTTTTTAAGGTCCTGAGCGCTTATCGAGCGAGGTTTTGAGTCGGCAGAAGTGCTTGTAAAATCCTGAGAAATATTACGAATTGTTACATTATTTTTGGGGTTATGACTCTTTTTAGCCGGCAAATCAGCGTTTTTCTTAGGCTGAGCTTGCACGCTAGCTACAAGAGGTATATATTCCCACCTCCCGCTTAACGCCGAATATAGGCCAACCTCACCCATCAGCGGCTCCCCCACCCCGGTCAGCAACTTAACGGCTTCCATAGCCATCGCGGCACCCACCACGCCAGCCATAGCACCCACCACACCGGCGGTACTACACGACGGCACGCTGCCAGCCGCAGGAGCCTGAGGGTACAAATCCTCATACACCGGACCGTGCCCCGCCCAAAACACGCTCAACTGCGCATCAAAGCCAAGAATCGCAGCCCACACATGCGGAATCCCAGCACGCGCAGCCGCCGCCGACACCACATAACGAGACTCAAAATTATCGCTACCATCCAGCACCACATCAGCACCAGACAAAAGCTCATCAACATTCGCCTCCGTCAGACGCTCACGTACCGGCAACACCTCAATCAAAGGATTCAGCGAGCGCAAAGACTCAGCGGCAGACTCAGCCTTAGAATTACCCACCCTGGCATGCGTATGGATCACCTGGCGGTGCAGATTCGAAGCATCCACGAAGTCATCATCAACCACCACGATCTGACCGACACCGGCACCCGCCAGGTACAGCAGCGCGGGAGCGCCCAAACCACCAGCACCCAACACCACCACGCGTGCGCCCTTGAGCGCCAGCTGAGCCTCATACCCCATTTCGGGCAGAATCAGCTGACGAGAATAGAACGCACGCTCAGCGGCAGAGAGCTCGCTCGCACTGCGAGAGGTGTGAGAAGACATAAGGGTTCCTCGCATCAAGTAGTAGAGGTAGCTTGCAATTTCAGGAATCTAAGCCTCAAGGAGAATAAGCCTGCCCGAGAGAAATCCCCCTGGCAGACTTATATAGCGATATCAGAATACTCAGAAGGCTAAGCGGGCGAAGTATCCACACCAACCCACTCGATGCTTCCATCGAGCAGTTCCTGTTCCTTCCAAATCGGCACACGAGCCTTCACCCGGTCAGCCACCAGCTCACAGGCATCAAATGCGCGGCCACGGTGAGCAGCAGAAGCCATTACGGTCAGAGCCGACTCACCAATAGCAATCGGCCCCACACGGTGCACAGCCCACAGACGCACGCCGTCCAGCTCGGCAGCAACCTCGGCGGCAACCTCCGCAATATACTCACGAGCCTGCGGATGCGCACTATAGGACAGCCCGCGCACCGCGCTACCGTGATCATGGTTGCGCACAATGCCGTCAAAAATTACCAGGGCACCCATGGCGTCAGTCATGACCTCCGCCTTAGCCGCCGCGTACAGCGGTTCCAGGGGAGCTTCCGTAATATCGGTGAACACCACGGTCGAGCCGCTCGGCTCAGCACCGTGCGCGCCCGAATGGTCCAGGGATTCTTCCTTCTGCGACTTAGTGGTCATGGTAGTCCTCCATCTGACGGCAAATGTGCTCAACAAGCGGATCGAGGGTTGCCACGCCGTCCTTCACGCCACCGCGCGAACCGGGCAGGGTCATCACGAAGGTGCGATCAATGACGCCCGCCACGCCGCGTGAAAGCACCGCCGCGGGGACGTTCTTCAGACCGTTCATCCAGAAGGCATGCATAATGCCGGGAACTTCCTTATCCAGGTGGGGGCGAACCGCCTCCACGGTCTGGTCGTCAGAGTTCAGACCGGTACCGCCGCTGGTCAGGATGAACGTCGGCAGGTTACCGTTCTTCTTGCCCTCGGCCACCAGGGTGTTGAAGTACTCGACAATATCGCGGTCTTCAATGACCACGGCGTCCGGGGTATCAAAGCCGCGCGAGCGCAACCACTCCACGGCGATGGGACCGGACTTATCCTCGTACACGCCGCGGGCTGCGCGGGTGGAGGCGACAATGACCAGGCCGGTGAGGTTCTCCGGCATGGTGTAGTCTTCGCTACTCATTGGCTTTCCTTTTCTGTATCTATCAGATGACGGGGGTGTGCTGCTGTAGCTTAGGAGTCCTCGCGGACGGACCAGTCGCCGGACTTGCCGCCGCTCTTCTCCAGAACACGAATATTAGTAATGACGGCGTGCTTATCGACTGCCTTAATCATGTCGAAAACGGTCAGTGCCGCCGAGGAGACAGCGGTCAGCGCCTCCATCTCTACGCCGGTGACGCCGCGGGTCTTCACGGACGCCTCAATACGCACGAAGTCGGTCCCACGCTCAAAGTCCACCGTGATCTTGCCCAGCGGCAGCGGGTGGCAGAGGGGAATGATTTCCGGGGTGCGCTTAGCGCCCATGATGCCGGCAACACGTGCGACCGGAAGCGCATCCCCCTTGGGCAGGTCAGCGTCAAAAATCATGGCGATAACGTCTTCGCGGGTGCGCACGGTTGCCTCGGCCAGGGCGGTGCGGGTAGTGACCGACTTCTCCGTAACGTCCACCATGTGCGCCGAGCCGTCGGCGCGCACGTGGGTCAGTTCCTGGTTGGGCTGCGAGGTAGAGGTCATCGTTTCTCCTGGCTTCTGCGCGGTATTCTTCTGCCGCGAATCGTTACTAGTGTGAGTCTCAATTATTCCTTGTCGTTCATGCAAGGAACAATGCGGGATGTTTCGCTTAGTGATCGGTGAGGCGAATGCGGTGGTAGGGTACCGCCTCTCCCCCGGTGTAGGTGGTTCCGGGCGCCAGCTCAATGAGCACATCCGCCTGTGCCGCGCGGTGCAGCAGGTGCGATCCCGAGAGGACGTCCGGGTAGAGCTCCACCCGGTAGGTTCCGGGTTCCACCTCGACCATGGCGAGGGTGCCGCGCAGGAACTGGCGCTTAGTCGCAGGTGCGGTGAGCGGGGCTTCGGTGACGAGCACGCCTCGGGGTGCGTTGTTCAGGGTTGCCTGTTCGGAGGCGACCGCGTAGGGCACGCCGTAGGGGCCGCCGGCACGCAGGTAGGGGCGAAGAATCAGTGCGTACGAGATGAGCGTGCTCACCGGGTTTCCGGGGAAGGAAATCATGGGCACGCGGTGGCCCTTGAAGTCGAGCAGGTTCACGCCCTGGGGGCCGCCGGGCTGCTGGCTGACGTGGCCAAACCAGGAGATGGGCACCAGAATATCGGCTTCGTGTGCCTTGGCGATGGCGTTGCGGACCACCTCGTATTTGCCGTGGCTGATACCGCCGGAGGTGATGATGATGTCCGGTTTGAAGCTCTCGTACTCTGCTGCGAGGCGGTGCAGCAGCTCTACGGGGTCGTCACCGATAGCGATGCGGCGCACCTCCGCCCCGTCTTCGCGGAGCATGGCGGTGAGCATGGGGCCGTTGGCATCAAAAATCTGGCCTTGACCGAGCTCCTGAGTGGTGGCGCTTCCGTCTTCTTCAACGCCGGAGAGGATCTCGTCGCCGCCAGTGCACACGAGCACGCGGGGACCGGCCGCAACGGTCAGGCGCGCATAGCCCTGGGATGCGAGCGCACCAAGCAGGGCGGGGGTGATGCATTCACCGGCGCGTGCAAGGAGCTGGCCGGTGACGACGTCTTCGCCGCGGCGGCGCACGAACTGTCCGGGCTTGCCGGGGGCGAGTTTGACCTTTTCGCTGGGGCGGCCGAAGGATTCGGGTAGGTCGAGGTATTCGATGCGTTCGGACTGTTCGACGGGGATGACTGCGTCGTAGCCCTTGGGCATGGGCGCGCCGGTCATGATGGGGTAGGTCAGGTCGTCGGAGGAGCGGGAACGCTGAAGGGGGCGTCCGGCGGGGATTTCGCGTCCGACGGTGAAGATGCGGTCTTCGCGCTCTGCGGCTTCGGCGGTGAGGGCGTAGCCGTCCATTTGGGAGTTGTCGAAGCTGGGTACGTCCATGCGTGCGGTGACGTCTTGGGCGAGGATGCGTCCTGCCGCGTGGTAGAGGGGAACCGTTTCTGCGGTGCCAATGAAGACTTCGCGCAACAGTAGCGCCAGGTAGGCGCGGTATTCCTCGGTGCTGGGGGTTCCATTGAATTCGGGGGAAATCATGGCGATTCCAATCGTGCGGCGGCAGTTATGACTAGTGTAGGTGTGTGTTTGCGGGCTGGTAAATGCAGTTTTACCTAAGGACCGATGCGGGCCGGGTGGCGTGCCGGGCAAGCGACGGAGCGGCTTATCGGGTGCTTTCGCGTAGTTTTTTCAGGGCGCGGATCAGGCCGAGGACCCCGAAGATTCCTAGGTAGAGGCTGATGAGAATCAGGGCGCTTCCGAGGGCGCTGGGGATATCGCTGCTGTTGATGGCTAGGTCGATGGCGAGGGGTATGGTTTGGGTTTTGCCTTGCACGTTGCCGGCGAAGGTGACGGTTGCGCCGTATTCGCCGAGGGCGCGGGCGAAGGAGAGCAGGAAGGCGGTGGCGAGACCGGGGGCGGCGAGGGGCAGCAGCACTTTGAAGGTGATTTCTGCGGGTTTAGCGCCTTCGACGAGGGCGATTTCTTCGTATTCGCGGGGAATAGCCTGCAGGGTGGTGACCGCGGTGGCAACGAAGAAGGGTAGGGCGACGAAGACCTGGGCGATAATCACCGCGTTGGGGGTGAAGGGGATAGAGATTCCTGCCTGATAGAGGTAGGTGCCGATCATGCCTTTGCGTCCCCAGAAGAAGAGTAGCCCGAGACCGGAGACGACCGGCGAGAGAATCACCGGGGTGTAGATGATGGCGTAGAGGACCGACCCGAACCGGTGCAGCCGCGAGCGGTTGAGCACTTTGGAGAGCACGAGCGCCAGGGGTGCACCAAGAAGCCCACAGATGAGGGTGGAGGCGGCGGCGGTACTGAGGGAGAGGTTTGCCGCCCCAAGCACCTGCGGGGTGAAGATGCTGCCGAGCTGGCTCCAGGGGATGTTGAGGAAGAGCCCGAGGAGCGGTCCGGCAATGAGGAAAATACCCAGCGACGCCGGAACCAAGAAGAGCACGGGCACGGAGGCGAAGAGTTTGCTTCCGGGTGTGCGTGAGGTTCCGGCGTTGCGAGGGGTAGCGGTAGTGTCTGTCATGGGTGTTGAGACGCGGGTTGTTCCCTACTGTGTTGAATTACTTTGCGGTGCTGAAGCCGTACTCGGTGAGAATCTTCTTCGCCTCGTCGGAGTTCTTCAGCCATTCGTTGAACTTCTTCGCGGTTTCGGAGGAGGAGCCGGTCTTGCTCAGCGCTGCGGGGTATTCGTTGCGTTCCACGTCGGTCAGTTCGACGGAGCCGAGGTTGGCGCCCTTCTTCTTGGCTGCGGCGAGGTCGGTGGTGTAGATGAAACCCGCATCGGCGTTACCGGTGGTGACCTTGGTTGCTACGTCGGTGACCTTGCTTTCGGTGGTTGCGTTCTTGAGGGTGATGTCGTGCTTCTTCAGTTCCTGGTGGGCGAGGGTGCCGCAGGGAACGTCTTCCTTGCAGACTGCGACGACGCCGTCGGTGGTCTTGAGGTCGTCGAGGCTGTTGATTTTGCCGGGGTTGCCTTCGGCGGTGACGAGCACGAGCTTATTGGTGACGAGGACGTCAGTCTTGGAGTCGGAGAACTGGTCGAGCTTCTTTGCTTTGTCCATGTTCTTGGTGTCTGCGGTGATGAGCAGGTCGGGGGTTGCGCCCTGCTCGATCTGGTTGACGAGCTTTGCGGAGCCTTCGTAGACGAAGGTGATGTCTACACCGGGGTTGGCTGCTTCGTATGCCTTTTCGAGGTCTGCGCCGGCGTTGTTCAGGGAGGCAGCGGCGAAGACTTCGATCTTTCCGGAGGCTGCCTGGCTGCTCGTTGCAGAGGGGGTGGAAGAGGAGCTCTGGGTGGCGCCGCATCCGGTGAGGGCGAGGGTTGCTGCAGCGAGCGCGCTAAGGGCTGCGAGGGGGGTCTTCATAAGGTTTGTTTCCTTGGTTGGTTTCGTACTCTTGCGGTGGTGAGGTGCATCCATGTGTGGGCTTTGTATGACGTTTCGTGTACATCCCTAGCTTGTGCACGCAATATTGCTTTGTCACTGTGGTCTGCGGTGGCGCAGTTGTAACTTACCCTGCACACACTATGTACAGGGCGCCGGAACATGGAATAATCATATTGTCACCTGAAATATGCAAATTTTCCACATAGGTTTTACATGGCGTACACGGCGAATTCGGCCTCTTCTGAGCTCATTGCGGGCCCAATGTTAAGCACCTTATCTTCTGCGGAGGATAACGGGGCTGCTTTTGTGACGCCCCAAAAATCTGAGAGTGGCGTAAAGGCCCAGCGTAAACTCCCGAATATTACGAATAGCGGTCCGCTCTTGGACCGTTGGGGTCGCGTGGCAACGGACCTGCGTATCTCTCTGACCGATAAATGTAATCTTCGTTGCATTTATTGCATGCCGGCGGACGGTTTGCAGTGGCTCCCGAAGGAGAATCTGCTCTCCGCCGAGGAGATTGCGCGCCTTGCCGACATTGCGATTACTGAGCTGGGCGTTGAGGAGATCCGCTTTACCGGTGGCGAGCCGCTGGTGCGCGCCGATCTAGTGGACATTATTTCCCGCATCCACCAGGCGCATCCGGATGTTCCGCTTGCTATTACGACGAACGGTATTGGTTTGGAGAAGCGTGCCGCTGCCCTGGCGGAGGCTGGCCTGACCCGCATCAATGTTTCTCTGGATACGATTTGCCGTGAAACCTTTGCCGAACTGACCCGCCGTGACAAGCTCGACGCCGTGCTCAAGGGTATTGACGGTGCTGCGGAGGCTGGCCTGTGGCCCATCAAGATTAATGCTGTGCTGATGCCGGGTCTGAATGATGATCAGGCTCCGGAGCTTCTGCGCTGGGCGTTGGCGGGTGGCTATCAGCTGCGTTTCATTGAGCAGATGCCGCTGGATGCCGATAACCGTTGGACCCGTGAGGGCACGATTACTGCCGCTGAGATTCGTGAGAAACTGTCGGCCGAGTATGTTCTGGGTTCGGTGGCGGAGGCGCGTGGCGACTCCCCCGCCCAGCTGTGGGAGGTGTACCCGCTCGGTACTGCCCTGGACGAGGCTGGCTTCCCGGTTGACGGCACCGAGTCGCTGGGCCGTGTGGGTATTATCGCCTCGGTCACGGAGTCGTTCTGCGGTGCATGCACCCGCACCCGTCTGACCGCTGACGGCAAGATCCGTTCCTGCCTGTTCTCTGACACCGAGACTGATTTGATGCAGCTTCTGCGTTCTGGCGCTGACGATAAGCAGCTGGCTCTGCGTTGGCGTGAGGGCATGTGGTTTAAGCCGCGCGCCCACGGTAAGGAAGACGCTGACTTCGATATTGAGGAGTTCGCCAAGGCAAGCCGCTCGATGAGCGCTATTGGTGGCTAAGGAAGCCACTATTCTCAGCCGAATATGCGTGGGCACGGTTTTTACTGGCGCCCCCAGCTTTCGGCTACCCCACTCAGAGTTTGGTTAAGACTTGAGGAGCATTATGCAGGTTCATTTTTTCGCTGCCGCGCGTTCTGCGGCGGGTACCGCGCAGCTGTCGGTGCCCCTGGCGCAGCTGTCGTCTGCGACTCTTTGCGCGCTCATTGAGCATCTGGGTCAGAGCCTGGAGGGTACGACCCCGTCGGGTCTGACTCTTGCGCAGGTGATGGAGCAGTGCTCGTTCCTGGTCAACGGTGCCCGTTCGGATGCGCAGGCGACCCTGCAGGATGCCGACCGTGTAGACGTTCTGCCTCCCTTTGCGGGTGGATAATGCGGGCGGATAAGATGCCCGGTTCTGCGCTTCCCGCTGAGGGTGATTTTTCGTGCGCCGCGGTCGTTGTTGCCGGAGGCGCTTCTCGCCGCTTGAACCACGTGCCGAAGGCGTCCCTGTCTGATGGCACGAGTACCCTGCTGGATTGTGCTCTGGAGGCGGTGGCCGCCGCATCCCCGCGCGTGGTGGTGGGTCCTGAAAGCTTGCCGTTGCCTCCTGAGGTGTTGCGTACTCGTGAGAATCCGCCGTTTTCGGGTCCTGCCGCGGCGATTCATGCCGGCTTGGAGTGTATTGCGGCAGCTTGCGAGCGCTCGCAGGCTCCTATGCCCGACTGGTGCCTGATTTTGGGCGTGGATACTCCGCGTATTGCCCCGGCGGTTCAGCAGCTGATTGCTGCGGCGCGGGGCGTTGAGCAGACTTATGCAGAGCGTGCGGCGGACTTCTCCCCCACCGATTCTGAATCATCTGAAGGTTCTGAATCGTCTGCAGGTTTTTGGGGTGTCGCTGAGGGCGTCTATCAGCCGCTGGTGGGTATTTACCGTTTTGAGGCGATTCGTTCGGTCTTTTCGACCGGCACCACCGACGCTTCTGTTCGTTCTTTTTTGCGCCGTTTGAACCCCGCGGCGGTTCAGATGTCTGCCGCTGACACCGCCGATGTTGATACGTGGGAGCAGGCGCAGGCGCTCGGCTATACGACTTCGCTCTGGTCGAGTTATTAGCAGCCGAGCTACCGCGGTGTGATATTAGAGCCTGACTACGAGTACCCTAGGTGATAAGTCTTTGCTCTAGATGCCGTGTACATGTGGCATTTTTATGAGCCCCGTGCGCTGTTGCGCGTCCCGCACACACTTTTACGAGGTACGATGTCTCACCATATTCCTTCTGTTTCGTGGTACCAGGCCCGCCAGATTCTGCATGAGCAGGGCCTGGATATTGCTCACCATGTGAAGACGGAGTCTTTGCCGTTGCTGGCGACGATTGGTCACTACTTGGCGGCTGATATTCATTCGGTCATGCCGGTACCCCACTACAGCTCTTCGGCGATGGACGGTTACGCTGTGGCGGGTGCGCCTCCGTGGCGTCTGGTGACCCCCGCGTACCCGGAGGATTCTCGCGCGAATATTCACCGTCTGACGGTGCCGATTGCTCCGGGTGAGGCGACCCCGATTCTGACGGGCGGGTTGATTCCTGAGGGTACTGAGGCGATTGTGCGTGAGGAGCATTCCCGCCTGTATGAGGGTGCGGAGGCTTCTTCTCGCCCTGGTGTTGCTGCTCATTTGGAGACTGCGTCGAGCATTCATTACCTGGACATGGCGGAGGGTTTTGAACCTCCAGCCGTGGGTGCTGATATTCGCCATGCCGGTGCCGAGCTGGAGCGTGGCGAGTTATTGGCGCGCCACGGTGACCGTATTTCTGCGCGTATGGCGGCGTTCTTGGGCACGAATGGTTTTGATGAGTTGCCGGTGTACGCCCCGATTCCGGTGCGTTGCGCGTTTACGGGTAATGAGGTCATTACGTTTGGTGTGCCTGCGCCGGGTCAGGTGCGTGATGCGTTTGGCGGCTTTATGGAGCATGCGATTATTTCTGCTGGCTGCGAGGCGCGCCCGTCGATTCGCCTGGCGGATGTTGAGTCTGAGTTCCGCACGTTCTTGTCTACGTCGACGGCTCGCGTGTTGGTGTTTACGGGTGGGTCGAGCACCTCGGGTGTTGATTTGGTGCGTAAGGTGCTCAACGATATAGGCGCGACGTACCTGTTTGAGTCGGTGGATGTGCGTCCGGGTCATCCTGCGTTGGCTGCGCGTTTGCCGGTCCCGGAGACGGGCCCAAACTCTGGTCGTGAGCGTTTTGTGTTGGGTCTGCCGGGTAATCCTTTGGCGGCGTACACGGCTTTGTATTCGTATTTGCCGCCGCTTTTGGCTGGTATGCGGAATATGCCACTGCCTGATTTGGATTCGGCGGTTTTGGGCGGGCCGGTGGATACTTTGCGTAAGCCGGCGGGAGTTCGCCTGCTTCCGGTGTCGGTGCGTGATGGTGTGGCGTATCCTCTGCCGAAGTCGGCGTCGCATATGTTGTCCTCGTTGGCGGCGGCTACTCATTGTGCCGTGTTGGATGATTCTTCGGTTCGGGGTTCTGCCCACGAGGTGGGGGCTCGGGTGCCGATCATTCCGGTGCTGTAGGCCGGTACTGTCGATCGGGGCTGTCACCCGATGCGGTAGAAGGCACAGTAGAAAAGCGCTTTTCTCGTTTTTCGGGCTCAGGTAGATTCCGCGGAGAGGGTATAGTAGAAAGATATGTCAATCGTTTAGCATATCGAAGGGAGCCCCCGTGGCAAAGCCCAAACTCAGCGACGTTGCAGCACTAGCGGGTGTCTCCCCCACCACGGTCTCCCGCGTGCTCAACAACCGCGGCTACCTGAGCGAAAGCACCCGCACCAAGGTCCACGAGGCCATGCGGGAGCTCGGCTACCGACCCAACGCCATCGCCCGTAGCCTACAGGGTCAGCGCTCGCAGATGGTGGGCCTCATCTTCCCCACGGTCGCGAACCCCTTCTACGGGGAGATGGTGTACCGCCTCGAAAGCCACCTCGCTGAAGAAGGCTACCGGGTCATTCTCTGCAATAGCGACGATCACCCCGAGCAGGAAAAGCGCTATCTGGAGATGCTCTTTGCCAATCAGGTGGACGGCATCATCAGCGGCGCCCACTCAGACGCACTGGTCAATATTCCGCATGCGCAGGCTCCCCTGGTGACCGTAGACCGCCTCGAAAGCGGTTTCTATCCGAATATTCGCTCCGATAACTACGGAGGCGCCCGCGCCGCCACGGAGCACCTCATTGCCACGGGTGCGCAGAATATCGTCCACGTGACGTCGACTCTGGGTGCGCACAATGAGCGTCAGCGTGGCTACCGCGAGGCAATGCTTGAGGCGGGGCTCATGCCGGAGTTCGTGGAGTTGGGCTTCCGCCCCTCGCTGGGCATTAAGCGCGAGGTGCTCTACCGTTACCTGGATGAACGCGCCGAAAGCCCCGAGCCGGTGGACGCGGTCTTTGCTTCCAACGATAATTACGCCGCGTTGGCGCTGGGGTGGGCACGTGCTCGAAGCATCCGCGTTCCCGAGGATTTCCAGGTGGTTGGTTACGACGGCACGCAGAGCGTTCAACTGCTCATGCCGGAGCTTGCGACGGTGGTTCAGCCGATTGAGGGTATGGCGAAGCGTACCGCGCAGCGTCTGGTGGAACTCATTGAGTTGCAGCAGGGAGAATCTGCTGAGGAAGATACTCCCCCGATCAGCCAACCTGAGGATGTACTCCCCGTTGAGCTCCACCTGGGGGCAACGGTGCGTTCTATCCCGAATCTGGATCAGATTCAGCCTGATACCTCTGCCCCGGATGAGCTCCAATAAGAGGCCTCATCCTTTGACCATAAAAAGCCGCCCCACCGTGCGAGTGCTCACGGTGGGGCGGCTTTCGTTTATGTATTTATCGGTTTGTGTTAGCGCCCGGAAGTTTTAGGAGGTGCGCTGCACAATCTCGGTTGGGCCGGTTCCGGGGTAGACCATACCGACGGCATGTGCGTCAGAGAAGATGCCGTGGAGCGGGCCGAGGGAGAAGAATCCGCGGCGCTCGTAGAGGCGTGCACTGTCGTAGGTTGACGCCTCGAGGTAGGCGGGGTAGTCACCGATGCGTTCGGTACCGTAATCGAGTAGCTGGGATCCAATGCCGCGGCCTCGATACTCTTCGAGAACACCGATGTTGAAGAGGTACCAGTGCTTGTAGGCGGGGCGGTACTTGAGCAGGTGCAGCTCCATCAGAATCGCCTTCAGCAGGGTCTTGCAACCGAGCGCCTTGTAGTAGGCGCCAAACTGCTTGAGTTCGTTAGCGAAGGAACCTTCGTGGGATTCGGGGGTGTTCCAGAGGCAGACACCCACAATCTTGCCGGTGGAGTTATCGATAGCGATGTCGATACGTCCGCGGCCCTGGAAGTTGCCGTAGACCTGCAGGGTCATGATAGCGCGGAGCTTGGCAAGTTCCTGTCGGCGGCTACCGCCTGCAATGACTGCCATCATGGCGGGATCTCCGTCGAATGCGGCAATCAGCACCTCGAGCGCATCTGCATATTCATGAGACTCGGCGGTGCGGACGGTATAGGAAGCTGAGGTCATATTCACCCTTTACAAAAGCTTGAAACTATACATAAATATTAGCTGGATTATTCACTCCTGGCCAATAAATTGTGCCTTATCAAGACATTTTTCATCGCCATGCACCGAATGTGCGCCAGTTTATATTGCACTATTATGCATAATTTTTATGCATATTTATTCACACTACTTTTACATGTTTTTGCAGGAAAAATTGCACACCCCGCACCAACTCTAGGAAGAGCGGTACGGGGTGTACATCACGTTGAGGTTATCTACTCACTAAGAGTGCAGACTATGCGTTAGCCTTTGCCTTCAGTGCAACCTTCAGAAGCGAATCTGCGCTGGTCACAGATGCGCCCGAAACCTGGACATCTTCAACCGAAGCAGCTGCCTTCTTGGCGTTAGTGATCACCATGGGGGTTGCCAGCGGGTAGCCAGCCGCCTTGATGGCGGGAATATCGAACTCGGCGATGACGTCGCCGCGCTTGACAGTGTCGCCCTTAGCAACCTTGGGCTCGAAGTGCTTGCCGTCGAGCTCAACGGTGTCCATGCCGATGTGCATCAGCAGATCCAGGCCGTCCTCGGTGCGCAGACCGTATGCGTGGCCGGTGGGGAATGCAACGGTAATCTTGCCGTCAGCCGGTGCGTAGAGCTTACCTTCGGTGGGCTCCACTGCGGTACCTGCGCCCAGTGCGCCGGAGGAGAAGGTGGGGTCCTTGACGTCAGCCAGCAGAACCACGGAACCGACCATGTGGGAGCCAATCTCGACGCTCTCGCCAGCCTCAGCCGCTACAGCGGCAGCGGGAGCGGCTGCAGCGGGAGCGGCGGGAGCGGCTGCAGCGGGTGCCTCAGCTTCCTCAGTGTTGCCAGCCTCAACCTTCTTGCCCCAGATGAAGGAGGCAACGAAAGCGATGACGGTGGTCAGGATGAGGCAGCCGAAGAAGCCGGCCCAACCGGCACCAACACTAGCGTTAATGGAGGGGAAGCCGATGTAGCCAGCAGCACCCAGTGCCTTTGCCTTCACATTCAGGATGGAGGCGGCCATTGCGCCGATACCAGCGGAGACGATTGCAATGTAGAAAGGCCAGCGCAGCGCCAGGTTCACACCGAACATTGCGGGCTCAGTAATACCCAGGAATGCGGAGGGTGCAGATGCGGTAGCAACACCCTTGATCTTCTTGTTCTTGGTGGTCAGCGCGACACCGGCTGCGGCAGCACCCTGAGCCACGTTAGACATGGAGGCAACAACGAAGATGAAGGAACCGCCGGTTGCCCACAGGCTCATCTCGATGGGCGGGAATGCCTGGTGCATACCGGTCATCACGATGAAGGCGTAAGCGGTACCGAAGATCAGACCACCCAGCGGGCCAGCAACGGTGTAGAGCCAGTTGATGCTTTCACCCAGCCAGGTACCGGCTGCAAACATGGGCGGGCCGACCAGAATAAAGGTCAGGAAGCCGGTAATCAGGATGGTGAGGGTCGGGGTGAAGATAAAGTCGATGGTGCCCTTGAGGACCTTGTGGAAGAACTTCTCAATGTTCGCCAGGATGAAGGCGACCAGCATAATGGGCAGCACGGTACCCTGGTAACCCGCCTGCTGAACCTGCAGACCGAAGAGGTTCCAGTACTTCATCGGGTCGGTGCCTTCAGCACCCGCCAGAGATGCTGCGACCTTGTAGCCGTTCATCAGTGCCGGGGAGACCATTGCGGCACCCATGGTCAGACCGAGGTAGGGGTTACCGCCGAAGACCTTGGTAGCGGAGAAGCCGACCAGCACGGGCAGGAAGGCGAAGGGAGCTGCGGAGAGCAGGTTAACAATGTCTGCAAAGTCAGCCCACTCGGGGTGCATTGCAATGAAGCTCTCGGGGCCGAAGATGTCCTTGGAGGTGAGCACGCTGTTCAGCGCCATCAGCATACCGCCACCGACCAGAACGGGGATCAGCGGAACGAAGATGTCAGCAATGGTCTTGATGAAGCGGGAGACAATGTTGCCCTGCTTCGCGGCGATGCTCTTGAGTTCATCCTTGGATGCTTCGGGTGCGCCAGCGGCGATGAGGTGCTTGTGTACCTCGTTGACGTCGCCGGGGCCAACGATAATCTGGAACTGGCCAGCATTGAGGAAGCTGCCCTTGAGGTCTTCGTCGTTGTCGATTGCTGCCTGGTCGACCTTGTCCTGGTTCTTCAGGACGAGGCGAAGGCGGGTTGCGCAGTGTGCGGCTGCAACGATGTTGCCGGCGCCACCGACGTCCTTCAGCACGCGCTGTGCCACTGACTTGTGGTCCACGCTCGCTCTCCTTTGTTTGGAGCACCACCGTATGATGCTTTGTGAATGGGTGAGGTGACATGTCTGTGTGTGCATGTCATGTGTATGTCATACGTTTGACATATCAGATGTAAAACATGGTATCACGGGAAAGTTCTTAAAAGCGAGGGCCCACCCTCCATGCGGAGAGTGAGCCCTCAGACATATTCAGAAATTACCGGAAAGCCCCCGTGTAGGCGGCTCCCCAGGTTTAGAAAACAGCTTAGAGACGGCCATACTCCAGGGACAGCACCTCGCCACCGGTCAGGCGGACGCGACGCTTATCGCCCTTGAAGAAGGTGCGAGCGGTCATAACCTCAGCGCCCATGGAGGCAACCAGCTTACCGCCCACGTACAATTCGGTAGCCGAACCGTCCACGAGCAGGTCAAACTCGCGAATCTTCGAACGCTTCAGAGTGCGGCGGCGCAGGCTACCACCCTCGGTGTAGCGGGTACCGCCACGATCCATCTGCACAAAGTCCTTATCCAAAACAATGCTCAGAGCCACGCCGTGGGTGTCCTTAATCTTCAGCTTCACGCGCTCATCGGAGACATTCACGCGGCCGCGCAGACGGAAAGTCAGGGCATTCTTCAGCTCAACGAGCTTACCCTTCTCCTCCTCGCGGTACAGCGGGGCCATCTTCATCGCGTCGTTGAGCTGCGGCACCGGGCGCTGGAAAATCTTGCCGTTGCGCAGGTGCAGCTCACGCGGGTAGGTGAACATGTGCACCCAGCGGTGGCTCCAAGACGGCAGGTCATCCTGGTCAGCATTGCCCAGCCACGCGATCATCACCGGGGCGTCACCGCATACATCGTGCGGTGCCTTCGGGTCGGCGGTCAGGCCGGTGCCGGAGATGGTCTGCGGGGCGTAGAACTCGAAACCTGCATCCAGCTCGGTGAAGGGGGTCTCCACGGTGAACTTGAGGGTCTCGTTATCCAGCGAACCAACAATGTAGCCGCTCTGGAAAATGTTGTTGTACTTCTCGCCGAGGGGCTGCATGCCCTGCGGGCTGAAAATCAGCACGTCGCGGATTTCGCCGGTCAGCTCATCACGCATGCTCAGCAGCGAGGGGCACTCGTACATGTAGGTGCCCTTGAGGGTCTTATCCTTGATACCCAGCTCACCGCGGAAGGTCCACTCGCGGCGGTCAGCGGAGGTGTACACGACCACGGCGCCGGTCAGGTCCTCACGCTGAGCACCAATGACCATCCACCATTCACCATTACGTTCAAAGACGTGCGGGTCGCGGTAGTGCGCGGTGTAGCCCTTCTCGGGGCCGGAAATCAGCGGGGGCAGCTGACGGGTCGGCTTCGCATCCTCACCCGCAGTTGCGAGGATCTGGTAGGTTTCGCGGTTGCCTTCTTCGTCCTTCACGTTACCGGTGTAGAAGAACTCAAAACCGCCGGGAACCTTAATGCCGGAACCGGAGTAGCAGCCGTGCGAATCGTAGCGGCTATCGGGAACCAGGGCGGTACCCTCATCGGTCCAGTGGGTCAGGTCCTCGCTCACGGCGTGACGCCAGTAGACCATACGCTCCGGATGCAGGGGCGAGTACTGGTAGAAGGCGTGGTAGCGCTTACCGTCAAAGACCAGACCGTTCGGGTCGTTCAGGCGACCTACCGGAGGCGCCAGGTGCAGTGCCGGGTAGTCGCGGTCTTCACGCACACCAGCGCCGAAAGCGTCCAGGATTTGCTGTGCTTCAGCAGCCAAGTCGCGGGCGGGTCGCTCGGTTACGCTCTTCTTCTTTTTCTTCTGCTCGCTCATGTCTATCCGTTTTCGTGTATGGGGAATGTCTGGGTTATCTCATCCCATCATACGGCACCTCTCCCCCGCTGCTGGGCTCTAGGAGAGAGGCACCACAATGCTCTCAGCTTCTCTCATCCAAGGCACAGGGCGGTCACAGCGGCTTATACCGCCACCTGCCGAGGAGATAGCACATACCCCGTTTGCTACAGGAGAAAAAGGGCTGATACGGCAAAACAACCCGCCGCCTCGCCTAAGCATAGTGGGGCGAGGCGGCGGGTGCCGTTAAAAGCCGCGGGGCGGCGCATCCAATGGATGCACCGCCCCGCGTAAGAATCGAGAAGAAGTCGATTACTTGAGGGTGATGGTTGCGCCAGCAGCCTCGAGCTGCTCCTTAGCCTTCTCAGCGTCTTCCTTGGAAACGCCCTCGAGCAGAGCCTTGGGAGCGCTGTCGACCAGGTCCTTTGCTTCCTTCAGGCCGAGGGAGGTCAGGGCACGAACTTCCTTGATCACTGCGATCTTCTTGTCGCCAGCGGACTCCAGGACAACGTCGAACTCGGACTTCTCTTCAGCAGCGTCGCCGCCTGCTGCGCCGCCTGCTACAACAGCAACGGGAGCTGCTGCGGTGACGTCGAACTCTTCCTCGAATGCCTTAACGAACTCGGAAACCTCAACCAGGGACAGTTCCTTGAATGCTGCAATGAGTTCTTCGATGGACAGCTTAGCCATTGTTTGGCTCCTTCACTATCTGGTGCGGGCTGACGCCCGCGGTGTAAATCTTCAGTACCTACCCGAAAGGGTCGGTCAAATTTAGGGTGCGTTACACGCTGTTCGCGTTCACGCTGCTGAGTATCTCAGCGCTGGTGCAGTAGCACGAAAGGGGCTTATGCCTCTTCCGAAGCCTCCTCGGCAGCAGCGGGAGCTGCGCCTTCCTGCTCCTCCAGCTTGACGCGCAGTGCGTCCACAACCTGTGCGATGCGTGCGATGGTAGCCTTTGCACCACCTGCAACCTTGGACAGCAGAACCTCGCGGGATTCCAGGTCAGCGTAGCGCTTGACGTCGTCCTCGGTCAGAGCGGCACCTTCGTAGTAACCGTTCTTCACGATCAGCTGGGGGTTAGCCTTGGCAAAGTCACGCAGGCCCTTAGCAGCATCAATCAGGTCGCCCTTGATGAATGCCAGTGCGGAGGGACCCTGGAGGTGGCCTTCGAATGCGTCGATGCCAGCTTCCTTAGCTGCGATAGCAGCCAGCGTGTTCTTCACCACGGCGTATTCGGTCTCTGCACCGAGTGCGCGGCGCAGCTCCTTGAGCTGTGCAACAGTGAGACCGCG
>ERZ773008.893-NODE-893-length-21544-cov-3.458746_pt1 | contig 21544 bp, 20 predicted proteins | sample MGYA00580664_ERZ773008 | MGnify/ENA primary metagenome ERZ773008 (study PRJEB29015, sample SAMEA2738016) | human oral metagenome | biome: human oral; feature: human-associated habitat; material: dental | place: China | collected 2048 ... | reverse complement strand
TATTGTAGCACATTCATCAACCGGGCAGGGTTCTTATTTTTTATGTGCATTCCACATGGACATTTTTATAATATTTATACCCACAAAAAGTAAAATCCCCCATATAAAGCCGATTATTTTAAAAAGACTGTAAAAAAATAATCGCAATAGGTTTATGAAATATAAGTATTTCACAAACTGTTCATAAGTTATTCATTTTTTCACTATCATAAAATTTTCAATAATTATCGAAGATAATCACAATATGTCCTTCTTTCCCTCAAGTTTTTTATAAAGTTATCCACAACTATTCACAGCATCCTGTGTACATCTCCAGTGTACAACCTTCGAATAATCCTGATAATATCGTATTTTCAATATATATACGTATTGAAAATACACATGCCTCTCCATGAATGTGAATAACACTGTGAATAAGTTGAATAACTCCCACTTTAATTAGAAAAAATGCCACCAAACAAAAAATCGATGAACAAATATTCGAATTATTCACAGGCTCGATATGGTCGAAATTCCTTCCATTTTTCAGCTATTTTCATTTAAAAATAACAAATAAATGCGAAGTAAATTGAACTTTTGTTCCCTTACTGCAAAAAATACGCTGCAGCCATTTTTTATATGCATAATAAATGTACAATAAAAAAACAGCTCCCTATCAAAAGAGCCGCTCTTAATATAAATAACCATTAAATATTTAACCATTTTTATAAATTACATCACTCTCAAATCAGATATCACAAAACCATATTCATACTATTTATTAACCATATTCGTGAATTACATCACTCTCAAACTGGTTAATTACAGTTGATGCTTTAAACAAGGTTTAACCATATTCGTGAATTACATCACTCTCAAACTAACATATACGCCGTCTCACACTCCACCATTGTTTAACCATATTCGTGAATTACATCACTCTCAAACAAAGAGGGGACTGTCAATACTGGTACACAAGTTTAACCATATTCGTGAATTACATCACTCTCAAACAGACAAATCAGCCTGCAAACCAGAAACAGGGTTTAACCATATTCGTGAATTACATCACTCTCAAACATGTATATGTAAAAGAATCGATAAAATCAAGTTTAACCATATTCGTGAATTACATCACTCTCAAACCGGTTTTACTAAATCATTTACCGAACATGGTGTTTAACCATATTCGTGAATTACATCACTCTCAAACGTTACTTTTGAGTCTTGTGCATATGTAGCTGTTTAACCATATTCGTGAATTACATGACTCTCAAACAGCTCCTTGATTAGCAGACAAAATAGGATTGTTTAACCATATTCGTGAATTACATGACTCTCAAACAGCGGAGTAGGACGACTCACTAGCGCTGTAGTTTAACCATATTCGTGAATTACATGACTCTCAAACATATTGTTAGGATTGTCTTTTTTTGTCGGCGTTTAACCATATTCGTGAATTACATGACTCTCAAACTGGGGGTGGAAAGCATGAAGATATTAGTGTGTTTAACCATATTCGTGAATTACATGACTCTCAAACATACCACTGAGCTTTACGAGTTTTTTCGTGGTTTAACCATATTCGTGAATTACATGACTCTCAAACGTTACATCAAGTACATGTGCCGACCGTTTTGTTTAACCATATTCGTGAATTACATGACTCTCAAACTTTTGTGCCAACAATACCAAATGCAGACAAGTTTAACCATATTCGTGAATTACATGACTCTCAAACCTCAATTCGCCAGTAGTCGCAAATCGAGGTTCTCTACAAGTGGATACACCCCACCGGATGTCGTAATTCCTTGTTAGAAAATCTGACAAAGATCTTCATCAATGATTAAACAACTTTCTTGTTCTATTGTATCATGACATGCCCCCTCCAGTAACAAAAATGGAATTTCTTCTTCCATCGCACAAGTATAAAACTCTTTTCGCATCGATTTGGGTAAATAGGTACGAAATTGATTAAATATAAAACAAGTTTTCCCGAATAACTCTGTCCAAAGTTTCATATATTCAATCATCTTTTCCATTACATTTAAATCGGATGTATCGACTTGTACATGTACGGCTTTAAATAAATTAGCTACATCCGGATTCCAGTCATAGGTAAGTGGTATGGGAAGTTCTTGTTCCAGCTCTTGTAAATAACTGAGTACATGCTGCATAACCGCTTTTGTTTTCATATAATGTTGTTCATTATTCGCTTCTTCTTTCAAACGATTACACAGTCTTTTAGTCACAACTGCCGTTGAAAAATCCATAGTCCAAGGACTTAAGAGAAGTTGTACATGTTTTCGAAAATCTAAAATTTCTCCATCATCAGATAATACAAAAGAACCTTCTTTGCCTTCCGTTTGTTGATACAATTCCTCTACTACCTGATAGTAGTAAGTAGGATTTTCTATCGATACAATGGGAACACTCTTAAAATCAAATACGATTTGTTTCTCCCATTCCGGATGTACTAATTTCATACAATCACCAACCGTTCATCCGAATCTACCACTTCTTCTTGAACATGACCCGTTACTAATTCCATATTGGCATATTGTTTTTCTGTAATCATCATCATTTGAATAAGACCGTGTTTAGGAGCTTCTATCCGTACATGTCCCATGACTGCTTGTGCAGCAGGCACATTTTGTACGATTTTACTGTATACGGATTCTTGCATCATAATAAATCCGTTTCGAATTAAAAATTTCCTAAACTGCGTATACGCTCGCCTATCTGCCAACGTTTCTACAGGTAAATCAAATAATACCAACACACGCATAAACCTATTCCTCATGCATCATCTCATAACACCGAATGTTTTCCGGTTTTCCTTCTTCTAATGCCGTTAATACACTACGACAGTAAATACCGATGGCTTGTGATACCGTCGTTTTTCTATTTACAATTCTTACTTTTTCATTGAGTACATTAACCAGTTGAGACTTTTCTTCTTTCCCTATTTGCTTAGGTTTCATAGACAACACTTTATAGTCCACCAAGGGACGAAAAGGCTCCATCAAATCACAGCCTAAATTAAAAGGATTGTATGTATTATCATGAAAAATCCCCAACTGTGTAGAATAGCCGGAACTTACAATTTCTCGATTACAAGCCGATAAAATGATGGCATACCCATAATTCATAGCTCCATTTTCTACCGACTCTTCACGACGTGAAAAAGTCATCCCCCATAAAGCACTAAAATACACTTTGGCGGCATGTCCTTCTCGATTAGTCGCATCTCCCAGTTCTACTTGCCGACTATATCCTTTAAGAATTCCAGATTCTATATCTCTCTTATAAAGAGATAGTACTTCTGCCTGCTTTCGTATTTTCTCACTTACAATCCGCTGCCATACCTGTTCTTTCCGTGCCGGACTCCATGCGATTTGTTTTCGAAGGCAACGACTCGCATCACAACTACCTGCATAAGAAATCAGTTCTCCTCGAGGATTCCGTTTTTCATCGCAAAAAATAATTTTAATTTTTCGTTGCATACACTGATTCAACCAAGAGGTCGTCAAGGATATAGCCGTCGACTCTAACAAAACCGTTTGAATCTCATCCATAAATATACGACGAGTTTCTTCTCCACGAATCACCATATATCCTAAACTGTAACTCACCTTGGCACGCCGTGTTACAATTACCGTTCTCCAACTCATGATTTCTTATAGGGTGCTAACGGAATATATTGTTCATAGAACCCTGTCACCGACTGATGAATAATGTACCAAGAATCTTTGTCAGATAAATTTTTAGTTTTCTTTATTCTACCTCTATCAGATTTACACTTTAACAATTCTAAATTGCCCCATTTAGTATTACAGGAGAAAATCTTTAATATTTGTGCTATAGCATTGCACTTATCTTCAATAGATAATTTTAAAAATAAATCTCTTGCTTTTATTAAACGTTCCCACTCGGATAAAAATATTTTATTAAAAATACTATTTTCCATTTTATCTAGAAAAATATCATATAAATGAATTAAAGCCTTTTCATTAATCGCATTTTTACCAGTCTTCCCACTAACTAACTTTAATGTATTCTTTAATATATCTAACATATCAGAATTTAAAATTAATGCTTCTGCTGGTGAATAAATATAACTATCATCAGATTTTTGTTCTATTCGCATTCTAAACCCATTAAAATTGAATAATGCCTGTTTGGGAATTTCTCCTATTATTACCTTTGGATGTATATTTTTTCCACCATTATCCAACCAAATCTTTTCACAATACTTTTGTTTTTCCTCTAACGTTTTAATCCTTGTTGCCATATAAAGCGGCATCGGTTCAATCACATACACAGGTTTTCCTTTTTTATCTTCGCCCTCCACATACATAAAGTAAGAAATTTTAGCCTTATTATAGCCTCCATATTTAGAGATGTCTGATATAGCCCCTTCTTTCTTTAAGGAAACTTGTCCTTTCCCTTTTTTGAGTGGCAGTTGATCAAACAATTCCCCTTGACCTACATAGGACATACGCGTTACCAAGATATTATTTTTATTCATCCATCTCGTAACACTTGGCATCATCCCTTCTTTATTAGGTGCCCATGCTACAATTCCATTTCTTTCTACCGGATATTTATAAAGAGCATGTTCATTTAAGCTATATATCTGACAATCTTTTACAAAACGTATCGGATTCGATGTAAATTTGGTGTAATGTACATTCCCTGTCACTATATTCAAGTAAGCATCTTTCGCATGATGATAATCATTCAAATCTCTTACTTTAATAAATTCCCCATACTGACGGAAACGGGAAGTAAGCCCTGCTTTCACGTATACGATAATACTCTTCGGCAGTACTCTCTTTAATATTTCAGCTACGGCTTTGGTACTTTGTCTTGTTTCCACTAATTGACGTGCAATAAATTCTGCTTTTTCCGCATCACTAAAAGGAGTATTACGAGTTAATCGGAAGTACTTTTCTTTACTGATAAATCCTTTATCACGTAACAGTTTCCAAAAGCCGATTTGTCTTTCTCGAATATTTTTACTTAAAGGATAGGTATTACTCTTATCTCTATTTTCCCTATTGTCTACAATAACCAAATTATCCAAGCTGTCATCTTTCGTCTGTGATTGTGGATAAATATGGTCTCTATCATACAACTGCCCTTTTAGTAACGCTCCTAAATCAATCGGTTTTCCGGTGTACATACATTTACCCATTTGTGTATAGTACAAAAACAGTTTATTGCTCCTAAGCTGTGAATCGGACTTAGATTAAATTTCTTCAACCCAGTCTTTACTCTCACGATTGCTCCATGAACGAACATCCTCTTTACACTTCTTATATAGTTCAATCAGTTGCTTCTTTCTAGAGTCCGTCCTTCCTTTATCCGGTTGTTTATCTCTCGCCATTTCTATAAATATACGAGCCGGCTCAGCTCCCATAATATGGGTAATTTCTTTGATGATTTTTAAAGTTTGCCAAATCGGCCTTTTTACTGCAGGAGATACGGTCAATTCTTTTACAGTTTCATAACTTAATACAGTATTTCCAACTAACTCTTTATTTGCTTCACTAATCGCTGCGCTATAGCCATATGTCGAACTTAAAATTTCCATTAAATTTAAAGAAGTCTTCTTTAAAGCAGTAATAATGTTCATAATTTCGCCGGTAGATGTATCTACCAACACTTGTACATCATCGGTTACTCTAGGTGTAATTTCAGTTAAAAATTCTTTAGAGAATCGTCCCCATCCTGTATAACGAAGTTTGGATAATTGTTTGGCGACAGGTTCGGATACTATACGCATTAAATACTTTTTAAGTATCTTTTTATCCATGCTGAAAAGAGTGATGGCTTTAATGATTTCTTCCGCTTTGTCTCTGGTAAAATCTTCTCCTAATATATTTTTTAAATCAATCCAAGGTGCTAACGAAGACTTAAACCCACCATCTAAACCTTTAATTTCTACTGCTTCTTCTTTATCAATGCCCTCTTTAATTAAGAACTTTGAGAATTTACTAAGAGTTACTTTTTTCGTTGTAAGAAACAGTTCCTTCCATAATTTTTCTTTTTGTTCTTCTGTTAAATACGTACCCGCTTTACCAATTTTTACATTATTTAATTCATTAAATAACATATATTCCGTATATAACAAAGAGTTCTTAGGTAATACATCTTTCCCAAGCAAATAGGTACATTTATTAGTCATACGAGTAATAAATTTTTCTGCACTTTTTTCTTCATTAATACGTTCGTTAAAATTCCACGGTAAAATACGACCTTCCTTATCCGTATGCACTGCCCAACTCTTATCGGAATGTCTATTTAAAGGTCCTACATAGAACGGAATTCTAAAAGTAAGTAATTGCTTGATTTTTTCACTAATTGTTCCATAAGCATCTTTTTCCATAAGGAAAGGTAAATACTGTTCTGCTTTTTTTAAGATGATATCTAATTCCTGCTCCTGTAATTGATACGGAATGATGCCGTTAATAGTGGAAACTGCTTTCGGTAAGAAATTTTCTGCTTCTATTTTTGATAATACATATATTTTATCTTCACAATCCGGAAGTTTACTTATTTCTTTTTTCAAAAACTTATAAAATTCTTCCGTACTTCCACGTTTTTCAATAACCAGTTTTTCACCATGAATCATACAGCTACCAACATAAGCACTGTAACTATCCTTATCAGTTCCTCTAAACAGCTTTCTATATAAAGATTTATCTTGTCGTGTAAGCCTTTTTAATACTTCTAAATCTTTTTTATGGGTTTCATATATTGCAATCTTGGCCTCTGATAATGTTTTTCTATCTCCCATGAGCTCGGCTAACAAAGACCAATCATAAAGCATTTTAGCTGCATAAACTAAATCAAATCGTTGTTCCAGTACACTTTGCAAGTCCGATTCTTTTTCTTCATAAACGGCAGTACTAAAACTAATTTTACTATCTTTAATTTCGAATACTTTTAATGCTTCTTTCAAAGATTCATCCATAAATAACGTACTTAAATTAGCGGTTCCACCACATATTAACTGAACTACTTCTTTAAGTTGTTTATCTTTTATTACATCCCAAACTTGTAATATTTTCTCTGTTTTTTCTCTCTTTGATAGACTCTTATCTTTAAGTATAATTTGAATTTTTTCTACATGACCGACCGGAATTTCTTTTTGTAATAATTCCTTAATCGCATTAGTTAAAGCTATATAAGATTCATCAAAACCGGAAGTTTCTTGATTAGATAAATCATAATTTTCAAGCAGGAAGTGTCCACGATGCTTAATAATATGATGAATAGCTAAATACACTAGACGCACGTCAAAAGATTTATTTTCCGTCATCAATGCATAACGCAAATGATAAATTGTAGGATAAGCCTTGTGATATGCTTTATCATCAAAATCTTCATCATTAAAAAGAGTATTCGGCTGGTCTATACTTTTATCTTCTTGCCATAATCGACTTTCATGGAGTCTTATAAAAAATCCGGGATCTACTTTGCAAATTTCTTTTGCAAATAATTCTTGTAAAAGAGCCAGTCGCTGCTTACGACGCTGTATTCTGCGACGTGCAGTTCTATGAAGACGTCTCTCCGCTGCCGTCTGTGCTTCCTCAAAAAGACGAACGCCCCATAAGGCCTTTCCATGTTTTTTGACAACATTATAAGAGGCATCCGTTACCGCCCAACCAACAGAAGAGGTTCCCATATCCAAACCGATGTAATAAGGTTGTTTGTTCGTCTTAGCCGTATCCATTTGACATACTCCTTTATTTTCTGTACACTATAAACATCTAGATGTTTAACCATCATTTAGAGAATTACATTACGAGTTCAAATAAAAATTTATTCAAACCGTCACGCAAGTGACACCACAGTGTGTGGGAAAAGCTCCTTCGGGAGTTTTTTTATTTGTATTATTTATGCGTGATTTACTTATTATTATTCAATTATATCTCTTTTGTTAATAAAAATAAACTTATTGTTATTTTAATTATGAGTTTTATAAAATAATTTTGGCAAATAAAAAAAGCATCCATAGGGATGCTTTTCTATTTGTAATTAAAACTGATAAGATGCTCCAACACCGACTCCGGATTCATCTTTACCATGTTTTGGATTGTATTTATGGTAATTAACATTGAGTTCTATTCCAAATCCGATATCATAGTTTACACCTACATTCGTTTCTCCGAAAGAAGAACCTGCTACGTAACTTACATAGGGCTGAAAACCTAAGAAGTGGTCTGTTGCTACACGAGCACCGCCATAGAAGGAATTATTCTGTCCTTTCATATGATTACGCCAACCGCCGAGAACTTGAAGATTTTCTCCCATTACATCATATTTTGCATATAAATCATTCTGATGTCCATACTGATCTCTATAAACACGTGCATAACCAACGGTTGTTTTTGGAAGAACGGAAGCTTCTACAAAAGATTCTTTAGTTCCCAAACCAACTCCTACATTTGCTGCAAAGGTAGTACCGGATACTGCAGCAGCTACCGCTGCTATCAATAATATTTTTTTCATAATACCCTCCTATATGCTATGTAACTATTAATAAAAAGCTATTTTAATGCAATGTATTCTTCTTATTGCTATTATTAGTTTATCATAAATGTTGAGAATCACAAAATAAAAAACCTTATACAATTCTGTAAGTTACGATATAATACATACAGAAAAGGCTTATAAATAACAAGGGCTCAACCCCTTATTTAAGTAAAGGATTTTCTTATGATGACACAAGGCTCTCTACCGTTGGTATCAGTTATTATCCCCATATACCATGGTGAAAATTATGTACAAGAAGCAGTTCGAAGTATTTTAAATCAAACCTATCCGCATATTGAATTATTACTGATTGATGACGGTTCCCCGGATAAGAGTGGAGAACTTTGTGACGAAATAGCTTCCTCTGATGCACGTATTCAAGTGTTCCATATTCCACATCAGGGGGTAGCCGCTGCCAGAAATGTAGGACTTGACCATGCCAAAGGCGACTATATTTGTTTCTTTGATGTCGATGATCATATGTATGGAGACATGATTCGTCTTATGGTCAGTGCCATGGAAAAAGAAAAAGCGGATCTTGCCATTTGCAATGTATTTGACGAAAAAGCAAGTGGACTTGGCGGATTATTGGGATGGCATATTAAAGATAAAAACTTATCATCAGAAACGATTCGTCATCGTTTGTTGTTAGGATTGGACCCTCAAGTTTGGAGAAAAATATATCATGCATCGTTATGGGAAAATCTTCGTTTTTCTGAAGAATCACATTATGAAGACTTGCATATTAATACCGAACTGGTTCTTCGTGCTAAAAAGTTAATTGCTACTGACCAAGTTTTATACAATAACAATCATTATAACGAACAACGTATCGGACTTACGGATAAACCGCAACGTATGGTACATGAACTCGATGCATGGCTACATGCTTTTACGCTAGCTAAACAAGATAAACAACTTGCTATCTACAAAGAGTATTATAACTGGCAGGGAATTCGAAGTTGGCTTCGTTGCTACGATATGCTTCCCCATACATTGTTTGATGAAAATGATTTTGCTTACACAGCTCTTTTTTCTTCTGCCACACTTCCTATAACTAATAGACCTGTTAAACACAGTGCCAATCATGTTTTATGGTATTATTTGGCTACACTGGAAGTATTACGCTTATCAGTATCCATCTTAAAGAAAAATGAGTTGGAATATACAGAAGAGCTTCGCCATATGTTCCAAGCCGCTATACAAGTACTTTGTATTAATAAAGTTTGCAAACAAGTATCGGAAAAGAAAGAAAAAGAAATCCGAACTCTCATTAAAGAAGGACGTTCTTATAAAAAACATTTAACTATCGCTCAACAACTGATGCTTACTTTACTGGAGGAAGAACCGGCAGGTATTATAGAGTTTAAGGGAAAACAATATATTAAAAAGGGTATTCCCCAAAACGACTGATTATAAAAATAAACCGTGCTATCTATAGATAACACGGTTTATTTTTATGCCTATTTTGTAAAAGTAAGTTTATTTTTTATGTAATACACGAGCACAACGTGCACATACATGAGGATGTTCCGCATCACTACCTACGGACGGAACATGTTTCCAACAACGTTCACATTTTTCTCGAGTACTTGGAGTAACCACTACACGTACGCCGTCTTCATTGATAAATGCATTATCCGGTGCTTTAGAAACATCTCCTACCAAAGTCGCAGTAGATACGATAAAGAAATCTGCTAAGAAATCTCCCATATCTGCCAACGTTTCATAAGCATCCCCCTCTGCATAGATAGTCAAATCTGCATCCAACGGATGCCCGATTAACTTGGTTGCACGAGCATTTTCTAATGCTTTCATCACATCGGTACGGAACTGCAATCTCTTTTCCCATTTAGCCGCTAAAGAAGAATCTACATGTTCCGGTTTCATGGTCGGCCAATCTGCCAAATGAACACTCTCTTCTTTACCTTCTACTTGCGGCATAGCTTGCCATACTTCTTCTGCCGTAAAACAAATAAACGGAGCCATGATGCGAACTAATGTATTTAAAATTTCGTACATGGCAGTTTGTGCACTACGACGAAGTACCGAGTCAGCATTTTCTGTGTAAAGGCGGTCTTTTAAAATATCTAAATAGATAGCTGATAAATCTACCGTACAGAAATTATGAACGGCATGATACATTACATGGAACTGATATTGTTCACAAGCATGAGTAACTTCTTCCTTAATCTGTTCCAAACGAAGAAGTGCCCAACGATCGAGTTCGTCCATTTCTTCATAAGGTACTACATCGTTTACAGGATCAAAATCATTTAAATTCCCCAAGAGATAGCGGAATGTATTTCTAATCTTACGATATACATCGCTCATACTCTTAATAATTTGTGGAGAAAGACGAACATCATTCTGATATTCTACGGAAGAAATCCAAAGTCGCATAACATCGGCACCATACTTATCGATAATATCTTGTGGTGCAACGACATTTCCTACAGACTTACTCATCTTACGGCCTTCGCCATCAACAGTAAATCCATGCGTTAATACCGCCTTATATGGTGCATGACCATTAACCGCTACAGAGGTTAAAAGAGAACTATGGAACCATCCACGATGTTGATCGGAACCTTCCAAGTATAAATCGCAAGGGTAGCTTGCCCCTTCCCATTCCGGTTTCGGTTGATTAAGAACACCATTCCAAGAAGAACCAGAATCAAACCATACATCCATGATATCCATTTCTTTTCTAAACTTACGTCCCTTAGCGAATCCTTCCGGTAAAAGCTCTTCCGCTGTATACTTCCACCATGCACCACTACCTTCTTTTTCAATAATCTTTCTTACAGATTCCGTAGTTTCCTTAGTAATCACATATTCTCCTGTATCTTCACAGAAGAATGCCGGAATCGGAACACCCCAAGAACGCTGACGAGAAATACACCAATCTTGACGATCACGAATCATATTATATAAACGGTCATGTCCCCAAGACGGATAGAATGTCGTTTCATCCACCGCCTTTAATGCTTGTTGCCGGAAATCATTAATGGATGCAAACCACTGTTCCGTTGCACGATAAATAACCGGATTCTTACAACGCCAACAATGCGGATAAGAGTGATGAATAGATTTCTTACCAAGTAAGCGACCTGCATGAGCTAATAAAGAAATAATAGGTCCTTCCGCTTCCCAAACGGTTTTCCCCACTAAGCCCAATCCGACTTCTTCCATCATGCGACCTTTATTATCCACAGGACAAATAATATCTTGATGAATACGCCCTTCATTTTCATACTTCTTATGTACTTCAAAGTCTTCGATACCATGTCCCGGTGCGGTGTGAACACAACCGGTACCGGCATCTAAAGTAACATGATTACCTTCTAAAATATGTACGACACGTTCCGGATATAAAGGATGTGTAAAGGTCTTCATATCCCAATCTTGCCCAAGCATATCCGCCCCTACAAATTCATAATTTTCAATCTTACAATCGGCAAGAGCTTTAGGCGCCAATTCTTTGTTCATCAAATAATACTCATCTGCATCTATGTTGTGTACCCATACATAGATAAACTTCGGATTCACACTGATATGTTGATTGGCAGGAATAGTCCAAGGCGTAGTTGTCCAAATCACAGCAAATAATTTGTCTTTGGATACACCTTGTGGTGCCAAATCGCCTATATCCAATGCAGGAAATTTTACATAAATAGAAGGAGATTTTCTATCTTTATATTCAATTTCCGCTTCTGCTAAAGCCGTTTCGCAATGAGGACACCAATATACCGCCTTCTTACCTTTATAAATGTATCCTTTTTCTGCCATTTCTCCGAAAATTTCAATCTGTTTGGCTTCTAAATGCGGATCAAAAGTCACATAAGGATGTTCCCAAGTACCAAGAACGCCCATACGAATAAAATCTTTTTTCTGCACCTCTACCCATTTTTTCGCATAAGCAAGACATTTTTGTCTAAGTTCTAAGGGAGTCATTTTCGCTCTATCTTCACCGGATTCTTTCAAAACGGCATATTCAATAGGAAGCCCATGTGTATCCCATCCCGGCACATAATGCGGTGCATATCCGGTCATATATTTATAACGAACGATAATATCTTTCAAGGTTTTATTTAATGCATGCCCAATATGAATTTTACCATTAGCATAAGGAGGTCCGTCATGAAGTACAAAAGACGGTGCTCCTTCTTTTCTTCTCTTATCTAAACGTTTTTGATGTAAATTCATATGCTGCCACATTTCCACAAATCCGGGTTCTTTCTGTGGAAGATTGCCTCGCATGGGAAATTCTGTTTCCGGCAAATGCAAAGTCTTGCTGTAATCCATAATATGCCTCCTAAAAATAAAAATCCCGCCCCCGTAAGGGGCGAGATTATATCCCGTGGTACCACCCTCATGACCTTATGGCCACTTGGAACAGTTAACGATGTCCCGTTGGGGCTTTTCTTCCCCAAAGCTCAAGAGTGATCTATTTACATCTTTTCATGCTCGCTTTCACCTATCCGAGCTCTCTAGTAATGAAATCCAATGTAAACCGTCTCTTTCAACGCCTTTTGATTTGCTATTATATTACCCCCTAACACTTGCTTTCGTCAAGTTATAATTGATTTTTCTTTTTATTACGGTTATTTATTGAAGTAGAAAAGACTTAGTGTTACACTTAAATTAAATAGTAAACTATATAAAGTAATGCTATAGGAGCGTGTATAATGAAAAAATTTATCATTGAAGAACCAATATTCCGCTTATTTCCTGATGTACATATCGGAATTATCGTCTTTAAAGGAGCCGATAATCGTATAAAAGCTCCTAATAAATATCTTTCACTCTTACAAGAAGCTGAAATTAAATCACAAACATTCCTCACTGAAGAAGAGTTTGGTGACAACCCGGTTATTGCCATCTGGAGAGATGCTCTCACACGCTTCAAAAAGAAAAAAGGAGTTCGTGCTTCCATTGATGCCCTTATGAAACGTGTAGCCAACGGTAATCATATAGGGACCATTAATCCCTTTGTAGATATTTATAATGCTATCTCTTTGTCATATGCACTTCCTGTAGGCGGTGAAGACATTGATACATTCGACGGAGATATACGTCTTACCATAGCAGACGGTACAGAACCGTTCATTACACTGGGCAGCAATAAAAGTGAACCGCCCAAACAAGAAGAAGTCATTTATAAGGATAATAGCGGTGCTATTTGCCGCTGTTGGAACTGGCGTGAATCCGTCCGTACTATGCTAACGGAAAATACAACCCATGCGGTCCTGTGTATTAAATGTATCGACAAAGCAAGAATTCCCGCATTAGAAGAAGCATTAGAAAAACTGGAAACATTAGCTGCACAAGAAGTCGGAGGAACACACCAACGATTCATTTTAAATAAAGAAAGACCGGAAGTCATTATTAGTGACTAATATAATCTATAGAAGAAAGAAGGAATTTTATTATGGCTACTCCATTTTCTACTCGTCGTTTTATTGAAGATCCTGCAATTATTAAACAAGTGTTGGATAGATGTAAAATTATTCATATCGGATTACAAGATACCAATCGAATCTACGTAGTCCCCACCAACTATGGATATACATATGAAAATGGCCATATTACCTTTTATACACATGGTGCTACACAAGGTTTAAAATGGGAACTTATGCAAAAGCATCCAAACGTCGGATTTGAAATTGATACCGGCTTCGAACTGGTAGACGGTGGCGAAGTAGCTTGCAACTACAGTAATGCTTATGCAAGTATTATCGGTAGCGGAACCGCTTCCCTTATTACCGACATAGAAGAAAAAAAGAGAATCATTAATAACATTATGATGGTACAGGCAGGAAAATCTTTTACCTTTACAGATGCCATGGTCGAAAGACTCGGTATCGCTAAAATTGAAGTGGAAGAGTTTGCATGTAAATCCGGTTACTTATACGAAAAATAAGAACACCCATCTATAAAACCATATAAGGAGAGATTATCATGACAACATCCAATACATTGGTTGCTTATTTCTCTGCTACAGGTACTACTAAGAAGATAGCTGAAACATTAGCCTTAGTTGCACAAGCGGATTTATTTGAAATTGTCCCTAAAAAATTATATACAAAAGAAGATTTAGATTGGCATAATTTGAATAGTCGCAGCTCTGTAGAATGTAATGATACAACGGTAAGACCGGAGATTGCAACCCGAGTACCCAATATGGATAACTATCAAAATATTTTTATCGGATTTCCTATCTGGTGGTATGCAGCCCCTCGCATTATCGAAACCTTTTTAGAAAGTTACAATATGGAAAATAAATTTATCATTCCATTCTGCACTTCGGGAAGCAGTGATATTGGAGACAGTGCCAAACTACTCGAGCATTGCTCAAAAGGAAAAATTGTAACCGGTGCCAGGCTTCCTGCTGATATTTCAAAGGGTAAACTGGTACAATGGGCGAATATGCAAAAATTCTATAAATAATAAAAAGAGGAGAACTCAAAGGAGTTCTCCTCTTTTATGCTTATACAAATAATTTATAAAAAGTATGAGTAGTGTTGCAAATATCTATATTATTAAATATAATTTAATTGCATAATGCAGTTTATGAATCTATTTTAGTTATAGATATAAATTTATTAAAACTCATTTAAATATAAAAGAATTATGTATCTTAAAACATATATAGGAGGAACTATGTCAGGACTTATGACACTTTCTATGTCTATTAAATACCTATTATTTGCCATAGCTATTTTCATTTCCAATATCGTACAAGCACTCACCGGATTTGCCGGTGTAATGCTCTCTATTCCCCCATCTATATTATTATTCGGTCCGGATACTGCGATTGCAGTAGTCAATGCACTGGTATGGGGTGTATCTCTTGTACTCGCTTGGAAAAACAGAAATTATCTTGATAAAAAAATTATTTTGTTTATTATCAGCTTCATGCTATTAGGAATGGCAATCGGTGTGAAGCTCTACACGATGGTAGATGCTCATATTATTGCACCGATTTATGGTGCTATTATCGTAGCGGCTGCCTTAAAAAACATATTAACAAAACCTGCCGACCAACCTATGCCCAACTGGATCTCCGCCTGTATTCTTATTGGCGCAGGTATTATTCACGGTATGTTTGCATCCGGCGGTGCACTCCTCGTCGTTTACTTGGCAGCTACTTTTAAAAACAAGTATACATTTCGTGCCAATGTGGCAGCAGTCTGGTCTTTCTTAAATTTGATACTCATAGTAAAGGATTTTGAAAGAGGACTATTCAATGCAGAAGCACTTCACTTGATGCTTATCGCCATTGTTCCCATGCTTTTAGCCGTATATATAGGTAATAAAATACACCATGTTATTAATCAAAAACTATTTACACGCAGCACTTACGGATTACTTCTTTTATCGGGAACGATGATTTTATTATAAGAAATGTAACAATAAAAAAGGGACTACACAATGTGTTCCCTTTTTTATTGCTATCCTATTTATACTTCTAATAAATGGTTAATTGCCCAATTCATAATTTCTTCTTTAGAAGATTTTGCATAGATTCCACGAATAGCCAATCCATCACACAAAGTCGCTCCCTTACAACACTTTTCTAATGTTTTGGGTGCATTGCACAATCCGGATCCTTCATGTGTAATGACCGGAAATACTTTCTTTCCTGTAAAATCTAATCGCTCTAATTGCGTCAAGACTGCCATCGGATAAGTGCCACACCAAGAAGGTCCGGCTACTACAATACAGTCATAAGCAGCTACAGAATCTATATATTGTTTTAATAGAGGTCTGGCATTCTCTTTATATTCAGCATATGCTTCTTTTCCACATTGTTTATAATCTATTGCATAAGCTTTTACCGTTTGTATTTCAAACACATCCGCATCCACAGCTTCTCTTATATACTCCACTACAAATTCTGTATTCCCTTTGGCTAATTCTTTAATTTCTCCCTCTACGTAATTCTGTCCTCTTCGAGAATAATAAATAACCAATGTCTTTGCCATGTATATTCTTCTTTCTATTACCTATCATTTTCTTAATCCGTATTTATTACATTTGCTTTCTTAATGCCTGTAACAATCCGGTAGTCCCTCTTAGAATATCTTCATAAGTTTCATTAAAATTACCCGTATACCAAGGGTCTGCCACTTCTTTCGGCGTATCGGTAAAATCCATTAACTGCTTTAATTTCTTCTTGGGATCTCCTTGTGTCAGATGCAATAAATCTTCTCTATTTTCTTCATCCATTCCGATAATTACATCATATTTTTCATAATCTGCACTGGTAAATAAACGAGCAGCACGTCTTGTATAAGGAATTCCCATTTCTTCCAATTTTCTCTTGGCAGGAGGATACATATCATTTCCTATTTCATCCTGAGTAGCCGCTACAGAAGAAATTTCTATCTTCTCATCCAAGCCCACCTTTTTAACTATATCTTTCATAATAAATTCCGCCATAGGCGAACGACAAATATTGCCATGGCAAACAAAAAGTACACGAATCATACAAATCTCCTATCTACGTTTTAAGTATATTCATAGAATAACAATCTCATTAGAAATCTGCAAACGCTTTGTATGTACTAATTTCCATGAAACCTACATTCATTGACTTTTATATACCCTTATGTTTAAATGAAAACGGTTATCACTTTTTGAAATTCAAGGAGGTTTACATATATGCGTGCTAAAATCAGTAGTATTTTATTATTTCTTTTAAGCGTACTTTTAGTAATCGGTGAACAATCTTTCGCCGGACCTTGTCCCATGAAACCTAACGGAATGTATATGGTATGCCATTGGGCAGGACAAGCTATTTTAGGCGTTGGAGTTGTAGTTATTGTATTGTCTATTTTTCATATCTGCAGTACTAATCGTGCCTTTAAGCAAGGATTAGATATCGGAATAATAGCCAATTCGATGTTACTGATTGCTACACCGGGACATTTAATTCCGCTTTGCAAAATGTCTACCATGTGCTGCCATACTGTCATGAAACCTTTTACGTTAGTAGCAGGTATTCTTATGATTGTTGTAGCATGTATTGATTTTTTTATGCAAAGAAAAAACCTTAAGAAAGAAGGATAATAATGACTTTACGAGATCTTCCTATAAAAACGCTCAAACATAAACCACTTCGCACAACAGCACTGATGCTACTTACTTTCTTCTTATCTTTTGTCATTTTTTCCGGTTCCTTAGTTATTATGAGCTTACAAAATGGACTTGGAAAGTTAGAAGACCGATTAGGTGCTGATATTGTTGTGGTTCCTAATTCTGCTAAAACTAAAATTGACCCTAAAACGATGTTACTGAATGGCACACCTGGATATTTCTATATGGACAAAGAAAAAATGTCACTCATTCAACATATCGAGGGTGTGGATACCGTATCTCCACAAATTTTCTTAGCATCTCTTTCCGCTTCCTGTTGTTCTGTACCCGTACAAATCATCGGATTTGATCCGGATACGGATTTTCTTATTCAACCATGGATTCGTGAAAGCTATAACCAGGAGTTAGGTCATGGAGATGTAGTCGTCGGCTCTTCTGTCAATGCAGATGTGGGTGACACCATCCGTTTTTATAATAAAGATTGTCGTATTGTTGCTAAACTGGAAAACACAGGTACGAGCTTAGATACTGCCGTTTATACTAAAGCAGACACTATTCGTACTTTGATTGACTCTTCTCAACAAATGGGACTTAACACCATGTTTACAGGAGATGTAAATGATATTATTTCTTCTGTATATATTAAAGTAAAAGACGGGTATGATATTAAAAAAGTAACTGATAATATCAATCTTCGTGTTCGCAAAGTCAAAGCTATTCAAATGAAAGAAATGTTCTCTGAAATAGGCTCCAGTTTATCAGGCATTTCTCAAACTGTCAGTGTGCTTATCATTGCTATTTGGATTATGGCTTTTATCATTTTAACAATTTCATTCTCTATCCTTGTCGGTGAAAGAAAAAGAGAATTTGCACTCCTTCGCATGATGGGATTATCCAGAAAACGCTTAGCAGGGCTGCTCTTACAAGAATCTTTCTTATTAAGTCTTGCAGGAGGAATTACCGGTACCGGTATGGGGCTGTTATTAATTATCCCCTTTGGAAAACTTATTGAAACGAGTCTTCATCTCCCTTTCCTAATTCCTACTATTGGAGAAATCGGACTTATTGTATTGGGAACCTTAGTTATGATTAGTATTGCAGGACCACTTGCTTCCGGTTACGCAGCTTATCGATTAAGCCATGTAGATCCGGCAACTATTTTAAGGGAGGGTAACTAATATGATATTAGAAGCGGAGAACGTAACAAAACAATATCAAACCAATCCGAAGAAAGCACGATTCAATTATGCACTTTCGCCGACATCACTTACTTTAAAAGAGGGCGAACTCGCTATTTTAACCGGTAAATCCGGTAGCGGAAAATCAACATTACTTCATATCTTAGCAGGACTTCTTAAACCAACATCAGGACTTGTTTCCTATAATGGTATATCACTCTATGATATGAAAGATAAAGAATTGAGTTTATTCAGAAATAAACATGTAGCGGTAATCCCACAAGGCGACTCCGGTATATATAGTCTTACGGTAGAAGAAAATGTAAAACTGCCTCATTTAATACAAGAAACCTCTTCACAAAATACGTTACCGGAATTATTACGGGAATTAGGAATTGATCATCTCAAGGATGCCTATCCGTCTGAAATGTCCGGTGGTGAATTACGTAGAATGTCTATCGCTCGCGGTCTATTTCAAGAAGCAGAAGTCATTCTGGCTGATGAACCGACTTCCGATTTAGATGACGAAAACACAGCTATAGTGATTCAAATGCTTAGAAAAGCAGCAAATAAAGGGAAATCTGTATTTATTGTTACCCATGAAAAAGAGCTGCTACCTTATGCCGATACCCACTACACGATGAAAGCAGGAGCTATGCAAAAAGAAGAATAACTCGAATCTTTTATAAATAACTAAAAAAAGGAATCCACTCGGATTCCTTTTTTGTTTATTTAACTAAGAGAACACCCCTTACATCAAAACTCTTTTCTTCCGATTCTTTATGAATCGCTAAGCGATAGAAGTAAAATTGATGATTCTCATCATAAGAGAACATAATCGGTTTATCTACTTCCTGTTGTTCATTTTTGTTCATTGCTTCAAGTAAAGATTCTAACTGCTTTCCAATTACAAAAGTTTGCTCTTCTCCTTCTATAGAAATCGTAATCTTTCCATCTACCAAGAATTCATCAAACGAATACATGCTTGTCCAACCGGAAATAGGAATTCCTCCTGTATAGGTAAAGATGGTATAAGTAGATAATTCTTCCGCTTCCATACGTTCTATATCATTTAAAATAGGAGAATTAATAAGTGTTACCGTTTCTTCATCTTTTTCTGCATAAGCACTTCCCTGTAAATATCGTAAAGATTCTATTACTTCTTCTTTCTCTTCCTCCGATAAATCTCCTAAAACAACATTTTCTTCTTGCAACATATTGGAATTTTGCAAAACTTGTTTGATTCTATTCAATTGATTTCGTGCCGGTACATCTATCACATTAAAAGGAGTTAAGGTCGCTATCAAAACAAGCACCATTCCTATTACATATAAAGAGGTAGCTTTCCATCTTTGGTATCCATAAACCATAGTGATAATTCCAAACAAGCTACAGAATAATGATAGATATCTAAGATCCGTTAATCCGTATGCGACCAACCGAATGTACACTCCATACATTTGCACTGCTACAATCGGAATAAGTGCTATACTGCCCCAACGAAGAAAACGTTTTGTATAAAAATCCTCCTCTTTAGCTAAAGTAAAGTAAAAAAATGTATAGCCTAACATAGATAAGGACGCAAACCAATTCATCTGCCCGGATGGCATTGTCATAGTTACAAGCAACTTACCTAAATACATATATAAAATTAAAAGTAAAAATAGATAAATGGGTACTAATACTCTTTTAATAATCTTAGATAAAGAAGTAAAGTGGTCACCTGTATCTCCTGATTTAGGAATCCATGATAAAAATAAATTCCACCCAAGTATAACACTTGAAAAATAAAAGATGACGAGCATCCAGTCATAAGAAAACTCATAAAGTAATTCGTGAATAGCAAAAAAACAAGTATTCAGTGCTAAAGCGGCAAGAGCTGCTGTTCCGACAGCATGTGCTCCACCTACCAATAAATGAAGAAATAAGGTATTTCCCGCCCCTTTTGATGCTACTAAATACATTCCACACAAAACTATACTTAAACAAAATCCGATAGATACCATGAAGATATAAGTAGGTGCTTGCATCATACAAAGAAGTCCCATGAAAAGCAAAGCATATGCCAAGGAAGCACTATATCGAAGTATCAAGTTTTGTGTTTTACCTATCTGTTCCAGCCATACCTGCCAAACAGCTGCCATAATCATTGTATTAAAAACAGTGTATAAACTCTTTAAAAACACTCCTTCCATTGCCATATCATTAAAAACTTCAACAGAAAGTAAAATAAAAAGTATGACACTCCATATATAAGACATATTAAAGCGTTTGATACTGTCCCCGATACGTTCATAAATTCTACTAATAAAATTTTTCATTATATCCTCTCTTTAATCACCTTATTTTCTTTGTTTTCTACAATTTTTACATCGTTTAGGAAGTACCCAATTTTTACTTTTATAAAATTCTACTTCCCCCTGTGTTATCGCGAAACGATTACCACAGGATTCACATACTCTTGTTTCATAAATCTGTTTCCTAAATAAATAACAAGAATCACAATAAATAAACGGCTTTGCTTTTTCTACATAACGAAGATAATGAGTATATAGCATCTTTTTTCCACAACGCTTACAACGATGTATAGTTCCTTTCTTTAAACAAGTAGCACATATCCCTTTTTTCATGTACCTTGTATCCATCCTTTTTTTACAAAGTTTACATACACCTTGTTTTGATAATCGATCTTCTGCAGAAAGGAAAAGGAAATTCACTATTTTGTTACAAAGCAT
>ERZ773008.890-NODE-890-length-21623-cov-2.938335_pt1 | contig 21623 bp, 22 predicted proteins | sample MGYA00580664_ERZ773008 | MGnify/ENA primary metagenome ERZ773008 (study PRJEB29015, sample SAMEA2738016) | human oral metagenome | biome: human oral; feature: human-associated habitat; material: dental | place: China | collected 2048 ... | reverse complement strand
GACAGGCAGCTTGAGCTGACGCGCGAGATCGAGCTGGCGCACGAAGATCGCACGCTGCAGCGCACGCCTCTCCTCGTCCTTCTCCCAATAATAGTCAAGCCCGATCTCGCCGATGGCGACGACCTTTTCCTGCGCCGCCCATGCGGCAATTTGCTCGTCCGTCGCCGCCGTCATCGGCTGCGCCTCCTCGGGATGGATGCCCACCGCCGCATAGACCGGCTCGAACTTTTCTGCAAGCGCGACGCTCCGCGCCGACGAATCGAGACTGTCGCCCATCGTGATGATCTTCACGACGCCGCTTTCTCGGGCACGCTCGATGACAGCGGCGCGGTCGTGCGCGAACTTCTCGTCGTCGAGGTGCGCGTGCGTGTCAATAAGCTCCATCACTTCACCTTGCTCCCTGCGGATGCGGCAGGCTCGACGAGGCGCAGTCCGCTCTCGTCCGCCGTGCACAGGATCATGCCGTGCGAGCGGATGCCGCGAATCTTCGCGGGCTTCAAGTTCGCGACGAGGACGACCTTCCTGCCGACAAGCTCGTCTGCCGCGTAGAACTCGGCGATGCCCGAGACGACCTCGCGCTCCTCCGTGCCGAGGCTCACGGTAAGGCGCATAAGCTTCGCCGTATCGGGCACGCGCTCCGCTTTCCGAATCTCGGCGACGCGCAGATCGACGCGGTTGAAATCGTCGATCGTAATGATGCCGTCCGCAGTCGCAGCCTCCTTCGCCTTTTCCGCCTTTTTCGCTTTCTCCTGCTTTTTCTGCGCTTCCTGGGACTTTGCGGCAGAGCCTTCCTTTCCTTCTTGCTTAGGCTTTTCCTCTGTCTCGACCTCGATGCGCGGGAAAAGCTGCTCGGGACTTCCCACATGCGTTCCCGCTTGGAAGCCGCCCCACGTGCGCACGTCAGCAAAGCGCACGCGAGAGAAGTCCTCCCCCAGACCGAGCTGACGCCAGATCTTCGCCGCCGTCTCGGGCATGAACGGCTCGATGAGCACGCTGATGCGGCGCAGGCTCTCGGCGAGATTGTAGAGCGTGTTCGCAAGCTCCTGCTTCTTCGCTGTATCCTTGGCGAGCGCCCACGGCATCGTCTCGTCGATGTACTTGTTCGCGCGGCTGATGAAGGCCCACGCCGTCTTGATGGCGCTCTGCAGCTTCATCTCCTCCATCTCGCACTCGTAGGCGGCGATCGCGCTTGCCGCGTCCGCGAGGAAGGCGCGGTCGATTGCGCTCTCTCCCTGCGCCTCTTCCACGACGCCGTCTTGGAACTTGCCGATCATGTTCAGCGTGCGGTGCAGGAGGTTGCCGAGATCGTTCGCAAGGTCGGCATTGATGCGCGTAATGAGCGCGTCTCTTGAGAAGTTGCCGTCCTGTCCGAGGTTGATCTCGCGCAGCAGGAAATAGCGGATGGCATCGGCGCCGAACTCGTCGATGAGCTGCACGGGATCGACGACGTTGCCCTTCGACTTCGACATTTTGTCACCGTCGACGATGAGCCAGCCGTGGCCGTAGACCATCTTCGGCAGCGGCAGATCGAGCGCCATGAGGATGCATGGCCAGATGATCGAGTGGAAGCGCACGATCTCCTTGCCGACGAGGTGAACATCGGCCGGCCAGTACTTCTCGAATTTTTCAAGGTCATCCAAGAAGCCGATCGGCGTCAGGTAATTCGTCAGGGCGTCGAACCAAACGTAGATGACATGATCGGGTGCGATCGGCACGGGGATGCCCCAGTCGAACGACGTGCGCGAGATGCACAGGTCTTCAAGCCCCTGCTTGATGAAGTTGATCATCTCGTTGCGCCTTGAGACGGGCTGTACGAAGTCGGGATGTTCCTCAATGTACGCGAGGACGCGGTCGGCATAGTGCGACATCTTGAAGAAGTAGGCGTCTTCCTCGACCTCCGCCACCTCGCGCCCGCAGTCAGGGCACTTGCCGTCTATGAGCTGGCGCTCCGTCCAATAGCTCTCGCACGGCGTGCAGTAAAGCCCCTTGTACTTGCCCTTGTAGATGTCGCCCTTCTCGTAGATGCGTCGGAAGACCTCCTGCACGACGCGCTCGTGGCGCTGCTCGGTCGTGCGGATGAAATCATCGTTCGAGATGTGGAGCTTCTGCCAAAGCCCCTGAAACCCCGCGACGATCTTGTCGACATAGGCGATGGGCGTCACGCCCTCCTCCTCTGCCTTCTGCTGGATCTTCTGCCCGTGCTCGTCGCTCCCCGTAAGGAAGAACACGTCGTAGCCGGTCAGCCGCTTGAAGCGTGCGACGGCATCGGCGATCGTCGTGCAGTATGCGTGCCCAATATGCAGCTTAGCGCTCGGATAGTAAATCGGCGTCGTTATGTAGAATGATTTCCTTGTCATCAAAAAAGCCTCCTCAACGGCATGATGCCGCGTCCAAATATACTCACTATTATAGAATAAATCCATCCTCCGATGCAAGATTTTCAAGTTCGCACGTTGAAGAAGCACGGCTAAATCCGGCAACACCTCGGAGATTTGGCAGTAAAACACATCTCCCCGCCCCATGTCCTTTACGAGAGGAATAACATCCTTCTATTGTGGATTGATTATTTTTTCTTAATTATTTCACTTGAAACATTCTCTCGGAAATGCTATACTATATGCGAAGGAAAAAGTATACATATTTGGGCAAAAAATGTTTCTTCATTCAAACGTTGTAAGCCTGTAAATAATCACTCAACCTTGCTTTTGCACGTTGAATGACTATTTCCCCGCAGTTGGCTGGCCTGCTTCTAAGGAGGAGATAGCGATGAAAGCCACAGGTATCGTCAGAAAAGTCGACGAGCTTGGTCGTGTCGTCATACCGATCGAGCTGCGCCGCACGCTCGGCATCGCGGAACGTGACGCCTTGGAAATCTACACGGACGAGGACCGCATCGTGCTCAGAAAGTACGAGCCGACGTGCACGTGCATCTTCTGCGGCAGCGCGGACGACGTGGCGCTCTTCAAGGGACGCAACGTCTGCAGGAAGTGCTCAGAGGCGCTGAGGAAAGAGGCGGTGTAGAGAGCGTTGCGCATCGCATGCAGCACGGAACGGGAAGACGTCGGTTTGCGCTGCACATCCGACGTGAGCGCGTAATTCCTCAAGCCGAAGGGGCTGTGCATGAATCGAATTCGATTCATGCACAGCCCCTCTTTCCTTATCCAAGACAGCATGCAACATGAGGAAACTGCAAAACTCTTGAGCACGACGATATTCCCGCTATTACCAGATCTTGCCCGCAAGAAACCAGAAGCGACCGCGATCCGCCGATATGTTTTCGTTAACCGAATGGCCGAGACCGATGCGGCGCGCATAGTCGACGCGTGCGAACCAGTCAGGCGCATTGTAGGCAAGACCGACGCCCCATCCCTTGAGCGTCGTCGTGCCGCCATCGAACGAACTGCGGCCGGCGTCGAGATAGGTGCTCGCGACGAGCCCCGGCACATCGGTGTAGTAGCGGAACTCAAGCGTACCGAGTATCCCCTTGTCACCCGTTCCCGTACCCTGTGGATAGGCACGTACAGCATTGGCGCCGCCCAGATACATCTGCTCGGAACTGTCGAGATGCTTTGAAGCCGCCTGACCTGACAATTTCACCATGACATCCGCCTGCTTGCCGAGCGACTGCACGGCCGTAACCTTGGCCTCCGCCTTCGTGAAGCCGCCGTCCGTGCCCGCACTTCTCGCCAATCTCCTTGCATACCACGAATCCGCCGTGACGTTGCCCGCCGTCAGCACGAAGCTGTAGTTCAGCGAGAGGCCGCTTTTGCGGTCGCGCCAGAAGCCTTCGACGCCGGCATGAACATCGTGCGAATGCTTTTTGCTGTCCGCCATGCCGCCGAAGGCGTCCATATCATCCTTGAGTCTGCGGTAATCGTAGCCGTAAGTGACGGCGAGCTTCTCATCCGTCGTATGGTAGACAGGACGGCTGCCGTAGATGCTGATCGTATCCGCCGTACCATGCGCTCCCAGACGTTTCAGCGGTCCGCCGACCTCGTAGTCCATGCGGCTGTAGCCGATGCCGAGCGACGTGCCGCCGTGTCCGACGAGCGCTTCGTAGTTCACATAGTAGTTGTGCAGCGACTTGTTGGAAATCAAGGCGCCGACATTGACCTTCGAGCCCATGCCGTCGACGTTGTAAATCGCGTGCTGTGCACCGTAGCGATAGCGTCCCGTGGACTCGCTGCCGTAGTTCTCGGCATAGACGATGCTCGAAGACGGCTTGCCGTCCTCGATGTGCACGGTCACGTCGCTCGTTCCGAACGATTTCCCCGCACTGAGCGTGCCGACAGCTCGCGCCCCGCTGAAGTCACTGATCGTGTAGAGCGCCGTTTCGAGATCCTTCGTGCGGATGATCTCGCCCTTCTTGAGTCCCGCGAGGAAACTCTTGGCCGCCGCATCCTTAAAGCGGCTCTTGTTGTCGAGCTTCACGTCGCCGTAACGGCCGGGAATGACCTTGATGATGACATTGCCGTCCTTCGACTCCTGTGCGGGAAGGTATGCTGCTGCGGCCGGATAGCCGTGGCTGCGGCAGTACGCCGTGATCTGATCCTGCAGGTCGTTGAGTCCCGCGAGCGTCGTCTCCTTGCCGATGCGTGCCAAAAGGATGTCGCGAACTTCGGTATTGTTGAACTTGATCTCGTCCTCGACGTCGAGCTGAATGTTCTTCACGAGGAACTTCACTTCGTTCGTCGCCGTATTTTTCTTCATGTTGTTCTCGACGTCCGCCTTCGCCTCGGGCAGCGTCCCTTCGATGTCCTGCCCGGGCTTTGAAAGCGAAGACGCGGCATACGCCGGCGCCGCCGCCGTGCTCGCGAGAAGCCCCAAGAGCACCGCCCTCGTCAAAGTATGGTGCAGCTTGTTTTTCATGCCAATGATCTCCCTTGCTCTGAATTTACGGATTCGCTGCTTCACGCAGCCTCCTTCTTAAATATGGGCCTGCCGAACGCAGTCCGCCTGTTTGCAGGAAAAGCCAATCCATCAGACATGGCCTAGCTTTTTTCTTTTTCGACATGCGCCTTTTGAAATCCTTCCCTCAGAATCATTTATTGTGCCTTGCGGAAAATTTTAATCTGCGCCGTGCGTGCAGATTTATCTGCGTATTTTGTATACAGCCATTCCATTGACATGCCTTTTCCCATGGTGTACGATGTAGAAGAAAAAGGAAGATTCCCCCAAGCAGGAGGCACAGGAATGAGCATACATGAAGAATGCGGCGTATTCGGCGCATTTTCCCCCGAGCCGGCGAACGTCGCCGCGATGGCGTATTACGGACTCTACGCATTGCAGCATCGCGGCCAGGAGAGCTGCGGCATCACCGTGAACGACGACGGCGTCTTTTCCTCGCACAAGGATCTCGGACTCGTCAACGACGTCTTTTCGCGCGAAGTCCTCTCGCGCTTCCCCGTCGGCACGATGGCCGTCGGCCATGTGCGCTACGGCACGACGGGCGCGACGAGCCGCCGCAACTGCCAGCCGCTCGCCATCAACCACCAGAAGGGCAAGCTGGCGCTCGCGCACAACGGCAACCTCAGCAACGCCGATGTTCTGCGCGACAAGCTCGAGCTTGGGGGCGCGATCTTCCACACGACGATCGACACGGAGATCATCGCCTACCTCATCACGCAGGCGCGGCTTCAGACCCCCTCCATCGAAGAGGCGGTCAGTCAGGCAATGCGTCACTTGGAAGGCGCCTACTCGCTGTGTCTGATGTCGAGCACGAAACTCCTCGCCGTGCGCGACCCGCAGGGCTTCCGCCCGCTGTGTTACGGCAGGACGTCCGACGGAACTTGTGTCGTAGCCTCCGAGAGCTGTGCGCTGAGCGCCGTCGGCGCCGAATTCGAGCGCGACCTCCTGCCCGGCGAGATCCTCGTCTTCACGAAGGACGGCATGACGAGCCGCTTGGAACACTGTCATACGAAGCCTAGAAAATCATGTGTCTTCGAGTATATTTACTTCGCACGTCCCGACTCCATCATCGACGGCGTCTCCATCCATGCGGCGAGGACGCGAGCAGGCGAGATCCTCGCCGCCAAGCATCCCGCCGATGCTGATGTCGTCATCGGCGTGCCCGACTCGGGACTCGACGCGGCGCTCGGCTACAGCCGCGCCTCGGGCATCCCCTACGGCATCGGACTCATCAAGAACAAGTACATCGGCCGCACCTTCATCGCGCCCGGGCAGGAGAACCGCGTCGACAAGGTGCGCATCAAGCTCAATCCCATCGCCGAAACCGTCTACGGAAAAAGGGTCGTGCTCATCGACGACTCCATCGTGCGCGGCACGACGAGCAAGCGCATCACTGACCTCATCCGCAAGGCGGGCGCGAAGGAAATCCACCTGCGCATCTCCGCACCGCCTTTTCTCCATCCTTGCTACTACGGCACGGACATCGACTCTGCCGATCACCTCGTCGCCGCGCACCATACGCTCGAAGAAATCACGGAGATCGTCGGAGCCGACACCCTCGGCTACCTGCCGATCGAATCGCTGCCCGCGCTCGCCGGCAGCATCCCGTGCTGCGACGCTTGCTTCAGCGGCGATTATCCGACGAGCATCCCGAAGAATACGAACAAGGATCGCTTCGAGAAGAAACTCTCCGAAAGCGAAGGCTGAGGAAGCGCTCCCTCGAAGGCGCACAAAAAAACCGCTGCCGGGCAGCGGTTTTTTTATGCGCTTCTACGCATCAGGGCGCGGAAATCGCGGAGACGGGACAGCCTTCCGCACACGCGCCGCACTCAATGCACTTCTCCGGGTCGATCACATACTGGGAATCACCTTCCGAGATCGCCTCGACGGGACAGGTACCGGCGCACGAGCCGCACGAAATGCACTCTTCACTGATCTTGTAAGCCATAGCAGGACACCTCCTTTCGCAGCCGCGCTGCAAGCACGAGCTTTATCTTATCGCCTTCCCGCCTCTGCCGCACGACATAGGGAGACTGCTCATCAATGGGAAAAAAATCTCGTGTGGGGCGCGTCCATTCCACCTCGCAGGGGAGGCCGAGCGCCTCAAGACGCTCCTTTGCCTCCTGCCAAGGCATGCCCAAAACATCGACTTCTTCCATCAGACTTCCATGATTTCCTTTTCCTTGACGACGCGTGCATCATCCACGGCCTTGATGTACTTGTCGACAAGCTTCTGCATGTCGTCCTGCCCCTTCTTCGCCTCGTCCTCAGTGATTTCCTTCGCCTTTTCGAGCTTCTTCATCTGCTCGTTCGCGTCGCGGCGAATGTTGCGGATCGCGACCTTCGCATCCTCCGTCTTCTTGTTCAGCGACTTCACAAGCTCCGTGCGGCGCTCCTGCGTGAGCTGCGGAATCGAGAGGCGCACCGCCGTGCCGTCGGAATTCGGCGTAAGTCCGAGATCAGACTTCATGATCGCCTTCTCGATGTCGTGCAGGATCGTTTTCTCCCAAGGCGTGATCATGAGCATGCGCGGCTCGGGCACGGCGATCGTCGCGACCTGGCTCACGGGCGTAGGCTGCCCGTAGTAGTCGACCATCACGCGGTCGAGAAGCGCAGGGGTCGCGCGTCCGGCACGCAGCGAGCCGAAATCGCGGCGCAGCGCTTCGAGCGTCTTCTTCATGCGCTCTTCCTGCGCATGGAAAATGTCCTTGATCATGCTTCTTCCCCCCCTACAATCGTGCCGATATCCTCGCCAACCGCAGCCTTGAGGATATTCTCATGCTTGTCAATGTTGAATACGACGATGGGAATCTCGTTGTCCATGCAGAGGCTCGTCGCCGTAGAATCCATGACGGCGAGGCCGCGGTTCAAGACCTCCATGTACGCGAGACGGCTGAACTTCTTCGCCGCAGGATTCTTGCGTGGATCGGAATCGTAGACGCCGTCGACGCCCTTCTTCGCCATGAGGATGACGTCCGCCTCGATCTCAGCAGCGCGAAGAGCCGCGGTCGTATCGGTCGAGAAGTACGGATTTCCCGTGCCCGCCGCCAGGATCACGACGCGTCCTTTTTCGAGATGGCGCACTGCCTTGCGTCGGATGTACGGCTCGGCAATCTGGCGCATCTCGATGGCGCTCTGCACGCGCGTATCGACATCGATGTTCTCCAAAGAACTTTGCAAGGCGAGCGAATTCATGACCGTCGCGAGCATGCCCATGTAGTCCGCCTGCGCACGATCCATGCCCTTGTCGCTTCCCGCAAGGCCGCGCCAAATATTGCCGCCGCCGACGACGACGGCGACGTCGATGCCGTGCTCGCGCACCTTCTTGACCTCGGCCGCAATGGCGTCGACCGTCGGCAGGTCGATGCCGAAGCCCTGATCTCCTGCGAGAGATTCACCGCTGAGTTTCAAAACGACGCGCTTGTAGCTGGCAGTATCCAAAATGAACGTCCCCCTTGCAGAAGTATCCTATCGTCTTATCCTGTTGTTTCTCTTTCCTATTCGACGAAGCTGGAAATAATCCTCTTCGCCTTTCAGAAAATTGCTCGCCGTTAGAACTTCCGAAAGAGTTGTGCGACAACTTCCTGAAAATGGCAGGAAAAAAGCCGCTGCACAGAACCACATCTCGACAATCGCCATGCAGCAGCTTTCCCTATTCCTTATCCCTCAGCCCTTGATCTGAGCAGCGACCTCGGCCGCGAAGTCTTCCGACTTCTTCTCAAGGCCTTCGCCAAGCTCGAAGCGAACGAAGCGCTCGACCTTGACATCGCCGAGAATCTCCTGCACCTTCTTGTCAGGCTCCTTGACGAAAGGCTGCTCAAGCAGGCAGACTTCCTGATAGAACTTGTTGATGCGGCCCTCGACCATGCGCTCCACGATCTTCTCGGGCTTTCCCTCTTCGAGAGCCTGCGCGCGCAGGACTTCCTTCTCGTGCTCAAGGTCTTCCGCCTTCACGCCCGAACGATCGATCGCCGTCGGCGCAGACGCTGCGATATGCATGGCGATGTCCTTGCCGATCTCCGCCGTGCCGCCCGAAAGGTCGACGAGCACGCCGATCTTGCCGCCCATGTGGATGTAGCTCGCGATGCGGCCCGAAGCGTTCTCATAGCGCTCGAAGCGGCGCAGTGAAATCTTCTCGCCGATGCTCGCGACAGCTTCCGTGACGATTTCCGCCACCGTCTTGCCCGCGAGCGTGCTCGCATTCAAGGCGTCCAAGTCGGCAGGATTCGTCTCTGCGATGTGCTTGGCGATCTTGTCGCAAAGCTCATGGAACTTCTCCGTGACGGCGACGAAGTCCGTCTCGCAGTTGATCTCGACGAGTGATGCGACCTTCGCATCGTCCGCGACGTAGGCCGCAACGACGCCCTCGGAAGCGATGCGGCCGGCCTTCTTCTCAGCCTTCGCAATGCCCTTCTCGCGCAGGTAGTCAATCGCCTTGTCCATGTCGCCGTCGGTCTCCGTCAGCGCCTTCTTGCAGTCCATCATGCCTGCGCCCGTACGCTCGCGCAGCTCCTTGACCATCTTTGCGTCAATCTTTGCCATCTTGCGCCTCCTCGCCTGCACCTGCCTGACCCTGGCGACCTTCGACGATGGCGCTCGCCATCGCGCTCGTCAAAAGGCGAACGGCACGGATCGCGTCGTCGTTGCCCGGAATCACATAGTCGATCTCATCGGGATCGCAGTTCGTGTCAACGATCGCGACGATGGGGATGCGGAGCTTCCTCGCCTCAGCGACGGCGATGCGCTCCTTGCGCGGATCGACGACGAAAAGCGCGCCCGGCAGACGGTTCATCTCCTTGATGCCGCCGAGGAACTTCTCAAGCTTCGTCATCTCGTGACGCAGCTGCAGAACTTCCTTCTTCGTCAGAACGTCGAACGTGCCGTCCTCTTCCATGCGCTCAAGATCCTTCAAGCGGCGGATGCGCTTCTGGATCGTCTGATAGTTCGTCAGCATTCCGCCGAGCCAACGTTCGTTGACATAGAACATCTCGGCCTTCGTCGCCTCTTCCTTCACGGCGTCCTGCGCCTGCTTCTTCGTGCCGACGAAGAGGACGCTCTTGCCCTCCTCCGCCAAGCTGCGAAGGAAGTTGTACGCCTCGTCAACCTTGCGCACGGTCTTCTGCAAATCAATGATGTAGATGCCGTTCCTCTCCGTGAAGATGTACTTCGCCATCTTCGGATTCCAACGGCGGGTCTGATGTCCGAAATGGACGCCAGCCTCCAAAAGTTGTTTCATAGAAACTACTGCCATAATTGGTGCACCTCCTGTTTTTTCCTCCGCGCCCCTCATCCTCTGCACCACTCCCCGACATAAGGAAGCACAGGGCAGACGTCAGTGCGCGTGCGTTTTATAGACACCGTGAAAAATTTTAGCACAGATGCGAAAGAAAAGCAAGCTGAAAAAGCCCGGTCGAGACTGAAGACAGCACGGATACGTTCAGCCGCCCCCATCCGCACGTTCGCACTGTCCGTGCCGCTTTGCGCGGCGGCTGAACGTATGCCCTCAAAGGCTGCGCCAACGTGCCTCCTGCCTCGTCACCTTATATGCTCCTCCTCATATCTTGCGATACTTTCGCGCCGTTCGGCGTACTTGCCGCCGAGCGGTTCATAGGAGAGCCACGTCTTTGCAATCTCCCATGCCATACCGTTCGCTATGACGCGCTGCCCCATGCAGAGAATGTTCGCGTCGTTGTGCGTGCGCATCATGCGTGCCGTGAAAAGATCGTGCGCGATGACGGCGCGTGCGCCCTTGACCTTGTTCGCCATGATGCACATTGCCGCGCCCGTGCCGCAGACGAGAATGCCGAGCTTCCCTTCATCTTTTGCCACTTCCTCCGCCACCTTTTGCGCGTAAGGCTGCGTGTTGCAGGACTCCTCGTCATACGTGCCCGCATCCTCGACGCAAAAGCCCGCTTCCGTCAACTGCTGCAGCAAGAACCGCTTCATGGGATAGCCCGCATGATCTGCACCTATGACGATCGTTTTCTTCATAAAAAGTAACCTCCCTCGAGCCGGCTGTTGACTCCTCCCTAATTCATTCGCAGTTATTTCCGAATTCCCTGCCGCGAAATTAAATATTGCATTTTCCCCCCATCCATGCTAAGATACTACAGTATGATTTCCTTCAAGGGAGGTGAGACATTTGCCGAATATCAAAGCATCCATCCGCAGCGTCAAGAAGGACGAAAAGCGCCGTGCCAAGAATGCCGCGGAAAAGTCCCGCGTTCGCACGGCTTCCCGCCACGTGCTCGACGCCGTCGAGGCAGGAAACGCTGATGAAGCGAAATCCTTCCTGAAGGTTGCCTGCAAGACGATCGATCAGGCTGCAGCGAACCATGTGTTCCACAAGAACTGCGCCGCCCGCAAGAAGTCGCGTCTTGCCCGCAAGGTCAACGCCATGGCATAGACTCACCAGCGACACGATAGAATCCCATCTCCATAAGCAACGCCCTCTTGCATTGCTTATGGAGATGGGATTTTTCTATGCCGAGACGCTTCTCGAAAGAGCGCTGCGCCCCCATCTCTGCCGCTCAATCCGCCGCCGCTCGAAAGACCGCCTCGACGTGCCTCCTGCACTCTTCATAGCTCTCGCCCGGCTTCGCCTCATAAAGTTTCGCGCCCTCGACGAACATCGAGGGCACATAGTAATAATCCCCGGCAAAGGGCTGCGCCTTTTCCCGTTCGCGGGTTTCTTCGATCCACTCGACGGGAACTTCCCCGTAGGCCGAACGCGCCTTTTCCAACTCGTCCATTGCCCGTGCCGCATTGCGGCAATACGGGCAGCCTTCCATATAGAGCACCGTAATCTTTTTCAATCGAATGACCGCCTTTCCTTAAAGAACCTTCTCATACGACAGAAAATTCTATGACGAAGCGACTCGCCTTTTCTATATTATATCTTCTATAATATGTCCATTCTTCTGCATTTGCAAAAATGACCTGCCAATAGAAAATCCCACCAAAATACCCAGAGCAAAACCGACCTTTCCACAAGGATTTTTTCTCCATGCAATAGAATTAAAGCAACGACACGCTTGTACACTTGTACATTTGTACAGTCGTGACAGCCGCGCATTTGCACGACAGCAAAGGGAGGCGAACAGGCATGATAAAGATTCTTCTCGTTGACGATCAACAGATATTGCTCGATGGCATCGCAGAGATTTTCTCCGTTCAGCCTGACATCGAGGTCGTTGGCACATGCACCCTTTCAGAGCTTGCAGAGGAAGCGTGCTGGCGGCTGCGCCCTGACCTCGTCCTCATGGATATCTGCATGGAAGGGCGCACGAGCGGCATACAGATTTGCGAGCGACTCAAGAAGCGCTTTCCAAGGATTCGCGTCGTACTCATGACAGGCATGCAGGAAATCGCCTTTCTCGACTGGGCGAAGGCTGCCGGCGCCGACAGCTTCATCTACAAGGAGGCGTCGGGCGAGGATTTCGCCGCCTGCATCCGTAAGACCATGGACGGCACGCATGTCTATCCCGCAGCGCTCGGCGCTCCGTCCTTCGGCATCATAGGCGGGAAGCTCACGGAGCGCGAACTCGAAATCCTGCAGCTCGTCTGCCGCAACCGCAGCTACGAGGAAATCGCCCAGGCGCTCGGCATCAAGAAACGTACGGTGCATTTCCATGTAAGCAATATGCTGGAAAAGACCGGCTACAAGAGCCTCATCGGTCTCGCCGTAGAGGCGGCTGAAAAGGGCTATGCGGGCATTGAAGCGCAGGCTGAGGAAGAATAAAAATTTTCCCGCCCTGTTATTTGCTACAATCAAAACGAGAAATGGATGCCTTCCCTCGCAAAGGACGCCGCGTCAATGCGCTTTTGCGGCTCATGCGAAAGGCTCTGCCCCAAAAAGCGTGCGCCCGCATGCTCGATCTCAAAGAACGCCGCCATGGGAAAGTCACTCTTGTAAACACTGAAGGTGCGTATGAGTCCCCACGTGGCAGGACTCTCGAACGTCGAGGAGAACTCTCCCGTGCGCTCGCCGTAATAGGGCCGGCTCAGCCAGTGCTCAAACTGCTCCGCCGTCAAGAAGAAGCATCCCGAATGCGGATTGCGCGCCTTGACGAAGCACACCTCGCCGCTGGGCATGGAAGCCGTCAAGACGGGGCGCGCAGTCAATGTACTTCTGCGCAAACGACAACCTCTCCACAAGCTCGCTGCCCGCCTCGAAGCCGTCCGTCTCCACATACCCTTTGGGGAATACGCAGCGCTCGTTGTACTCGAAGCGATGCGGCAAAAGCACGGCTTCCGCACCGAAGAGCGCATCGAACCATGCGAGCTTTTGGAAGAACAGCGGATCGTGCACGACGAGGTCGTCCTCCATGTAGCAGTAGTAGTCGTATTCGCCGCGTCTCTCCTTGAGTACATCTTGACAGGTGAACCCCAGGAGCTTCGGATCGACATCGGGAAAATCCCTTCGTTCGTACATGCCCTGCGGCAAGCCAAGCCGATCAAGCGCATGACGCTCGCCCGCCGTCGAGAGCACGATGTCGACCTTGGCATGAAGCGCCTCGTTTGCCGCATAGTAGTTCGCCAGTGAGCGTGCAACCGGCCTGCCCGCCTGCAAATCGGCATCCGTGAAGCGCGAGCCGTCCGCATTCTGCAGATCGTAGCGGCAATATGCCTGCGGACTTTCAAACAGGGTTTTCAGATGAACGATGAGTTTCCGAAGATTCCCTGTCTTGCGCTCAGGGTCGCCGTTCGAAGCATAGATGCCTTGTGGGTCATGTGCATAGTAATGCGGTATTGTCACGAGTATCTTCATGGGAGCCTCCTAGGCACGCAAAGTGAAAAAAGCAATCTCCGGCGGGCAGCCGAGGCGGTACGGGAACCAGCTGCCGTTGCCCGAGTGGACGTAGCCCGTCGTCTTCCCCTTCTCGACGATGCCGCGCGTGTACTTGAACACAGGAAAGAGCGGCAGGCCGAAGACGCCGAACTGCGAGCCGTGCGTGTGCCCCGTGAGCACGAGGCGCACGCCGTACTCGGCGCCGTCGTCGATGAACTCGGGATGGTGCGCGAGCAGGACAGTCACGGCATCTGCAGGAATCGCTTCGAGCGCCGCCTTCGCATACGCCGCCTTCTCGCGCTGGAACGCCTCGGCGTCAAGCCTCTTTTCATACTCCGACATCGGGTAGTCGACGCCCGCGAAGTAAAGCGGCTGCGCTCCCTGCCGCACGCACTGCGCCTCGTTTTTCAAAAAGTGAATCTTCGATGTCGCCAGCGCTTCTTCTACGAGCGCGATGCCGCGTATATGCTCATGATTGCCGTGGCAGTACCATATACCGTCGGGAAAGGCGGCGGCAAAGCCGTCGATCAGCTGCACGGCTTCTGCCGTCCATGCAGGATGGTCGAAGATGTCGCCCGTCAGCAAGAGAGCGTCGGGAGAAGCGTCGGTGACCCGCTGCAAGAGGCTCTTCAGCCGCTCAAGCGAGAAAAACATGCCGAGATGCACGTCGCTGAGCTGGGCGACCGTATAGCCCGCGAGCGCCGGCGCCGCAATGGGGATGTCGTAGCGGCGCTCGACCGTCTCGTTCCTCTCGTAGAGATTGCCGTAGAGCGCCGTGCCGAGCGCCGCCGCAGGGTAAACGCCCGCCGCCCGCAAGACCCTGCGTCGCCCCGCATCCTCGGGCACGGCGAGCGTCCTGCGATAGACGGCGCGAAGGGCGACGGCCGCTGACACGAAGAGGAACAGGAACATCAGCGTGAGAAAGAAGACAGAGCCCAGAGAAATCGTCGCACCGTCCGAAAGAAGCGCCGCAAGAGGATTGCGCCGCGCGAAGAAGGACGCCGCCGCGACGGCGAACACGACGCCGACCAGTACGCGGCAAATAAACAGCGCTCGCCCGCCGAGGAGATAGCGCAGCGCCCAGAGCGCCGCCACGGTGAACGCCGCCAAAGCGGTGACCAAGAGGATGAGAAAAGAGATCAACCTGCACCTCCAAAAATCAAATAAACAGCACCGCAGATATTATAGCACAGATGTATGGAGAAACATACTCATATACGACTTCCTCTTGAATGAATCCATTTTTCCTGTATAATGATAGAAGTGAAAGTATATTTACCATGAAACCCCAAGAGGTCAAGCCAAAGGCGCAGACCGATTGGCTAGGTTTCTGTAAGGCGTGAGGACATATGTACAGCACAACACTGTGATGACGCCATCGCAGGAAACGGGCGCAAAAGCAATTACGCTGCTTTGCATGGCGGCTGAACATATGTCCTGAAAGTTTACCATGAAACCCCAAGAGGTCAAGCCGAAGGCGCAGACCGATTGGCTAGGTTTCTGTAAGGACGGCGCACAATGTCCACAAAGTGGACGTTTGTGCGTGTAGTTTTCCAAGAAAAGGAGATGCTGCCATGAACGCCGACCCCAAGAGTCTCGAACTCGCGACGCGCGAGAAGATCGACCGCGTGCTTGAGGCTCATTCCTACGACCCGACGCAGATCGTCGGCATCCTGCTCGACGAGCAGAACCTCTTCGAGCGCCACTATGTGCCCGAGCCTGCCGCCTACTACGTGGCGGAGAAACTGCCGCTGAAGATCTCTCTGATCTACGACTGTCTAACCTTCTACGCGAGCCTGTCGCCTGTGCCGCGCGCCAAGTACCCCATCCAAGTGTGCGACTCCGTCGTCTGTCGCATCAACGAGAACGAAACGCTTTTCTCTGCGCTCAAGAGCCTCCTCGGCATCGACGTCGGCGAAGTCACCTACGACGGACGCTTCACGCTCGAAAAGACGCCGTGCTTCGGCGCTTGTGACATCGCACCCGCCGTGCGCGTCAACGGCGAAGTCTACGGGCATCTTGACAGCCGCGAGAAGATCGAGGAACTTTTGCACACGCTGCAGTAAGCGGCTTGCACATCTTCACCGAACCTGCGCTGCAAGGGCGCTCCACCCCTTGCAGCCGCGCCTCCTCTCTGCGAGACGCACAAAAAGGACCGGAAACAAAACGACATCCACACGAAAGGAGACTATATGAGCAAGGTTTCTTTCATGACAAAGAACTTCCACCGCTACGATCCCATGTCCATCGAATCGTACCTGGCGATTGGCGGCTTCAACGCCCTCAAAAAGGCCGTGACAATGGACGGCGAGGACATCGCCTCCCTTCTCTCCGAAGCCCGGATCAAGGGGCGCGGCGGCGCCGCCTACCCCATGGGACGCAAGTGGTCGCAGGCGCGTGCCGTCAAGGGCGAGCACAAGGTCATCATCTGCAACGCTGACGAGGGCGAGCCTTGCACCTTCAAGGATCGCGAACTGATCACGAACGACCCCTTCAACCTCATCGAGGCCATGACGATCGGCGCTTGGAGCATCCGCGCACAGGACGGCTACATCTACCTGCGCGAAGAATACGCGCACCTTCGCTCGCGCCTCAAGAACGCCATCGAAGAAGCGGAGCGCTGCGGCTTCCTCGGCAAGAACATCCTCGGCAAAGAAGGCTTCAACTTTCACATCCACCTCCGCTCGGGCGCGGGCGCTTACGTCTGCGGCGAGGGCACGGCGCTCATCCGCTCCATCGAGGGCAAGGCGGGCCGGCCGCGCATGAAGCCGCCCTTCATCAAGCAGAGCGGCCTCTTCGCGCTGCCGACATGCGTCAACAACGTCGAGAGCCTTTCCATCGTGCCGCATCTCCTCCTCGACGACAAGAAGGAATACATCAGCTACGGCTCGGGCGAATCCCTCGGCACGAAGCTCGTCTCCGTCGGCGGCAACGTCAAGCATCCTGCCGTCTTTGAAATCCCCTTCGGCACGACCGTGCGCGAAATCATTTATGACCTTGCGGGCGGCATTCAGGGCGGCCGACGCATCCGCCTCATCCAGTTCGGCGGCGCGTCGGGCAAGATCGCCGACGAATCCATCCTCGACGTCCCCTACACCTACGACGACCTCAAGGCGGCGGGCGTGACCGTAGGCTCGGGCGCGATCCTCGTCGTCGACGAGCGCACGAGCGTCCTCGACTTTCTGCGCATGACGCAGGCGTTCTTCTCGCACGAGAGCTGCGGCCAGTGTACGCCGTGCCGCGAGGGCGTCCTTCACATCAAGCTCATCTTGGAAAAGTTCGCGCAAGGAACAGCGACGGAAAAGGATCTCGAAAACATGAAGATGATCGCGCGCATCATGCCCATGTCCGCCCTCTGCGGCCTTGGTGAAAGCGCCGAAAACGCCCTTTCCGCCGCCTTCAAGCTCTTCCCTGAAACATTCCGGATCGGAGGCGTACACTGATGGCAGAAGAAAGAGAACTCGTACACCTGAAAATCAACAACATTCCCGTCGAAGTCCCCAAGGGCACGAAGATCATCGACGCCGCACGCAAGGTGCACATCAACATCCCGCATCTCTGCTACCACCCCGATCAGCGCGTCAAGGCTCGCTGCCGCATCTGCTCCATCGAGGTCACGGGCAGCCGCCGCCTCATGGCAGCGTGCGCGACTGAGGTCTGGGAAGGCATGGAAGTCCATACGGACACACAGATCGTGCGCGACACGCAGATCGCCATCCTTCAGCTCATCCTCGCCAACCACAACCAGGACTGCCTGAACTGTCCGCGCAACCACCGCTGTGACCTGCAGGAGCTTTGCAGCCGCTTCAACATCGGCCATACAGGACTGCCCATCGTCGTCGAAAACAAGGAGGATGCGGCGAACAACCCGAGCATCGCACGCGACCCGACGAAGTGCATCAAATGCGGCCGCTGCATCCGCGCCTGCAAGGACGTGCAGGGCATCGAAGCCCTGAATTTCGCTGGCCGAAGCGACAAGATCACCGTCACGACCGCCTACGACAGCCCATTGGAAGCGACCGACTGCATCCTCTGCGGCCAGTGCAGCCTCGTCTGTCCGACGGGAGCGATCACGGAAAAAGACGATACGCAGCGCGTCCTCGACGCCCTGCAAGACCCGAAGAAGCACGTCATCGTGCAGGTCGCGCCCGCCGTGCGCGTCTCCTTGGGCGACGAATTCCACCTGCCGCCCGGCGCCATCGTCACGGGACAGATGGTCGCCGCCTTGAAGCGCCTCGGCTTCGACCGCGTCTTCGACACGAACTTCGGCGCCGACCTCACGATCATGGAAGAAGGGCATGAATTTTTGCATCGCTTAGAACACGGCGGTACGCTTCCCATGATGACCTCGTGCAGCCCCGGCTGGGTCAACTACGTCGAAAAACACTACAGCGACCTCTTGCCCCATCTCTCGACGGCAAAGTCGCCCATGCAGATCTTCGGCGCTGTCGCCAAGACCTACTATCCGAAGCAGTCGGGCATCCCCGTCGAGGACATCGTAACCGTCTCCGTCATGCCATGCACGGCGAAGAAGTTCGAGGCCGCGCGTCCCGAAATGGGCAGGGACGGTCATCAGGACGTCGACATCGTCATCACGACGCGCGAGCTTGCCAAACTCATCCACTACGTCGGCATCACCTTCCACGATCTGCCCGAAGAGGACTTCGACAGCCCGCTCGGCACATGCTCGGGTGCGGGCGCGATCTTCGGCACGACGGGCGGCGTCATGGAAGCCGCACTGCGCACAGTCTACGAAAAGGCGACGGGCAAGACGCTCCCCTCCATCGACTTTCTCGCCGTGCGCGGCATGGACGGCATCAAGGAGGCGACCGTCGACCTCGGCGAGCGCAAGGTGCGCGTCGCCGTCGCGCACACGCTCAAGAATGCCAAGCACATCATGGACAAACTCAAGGCCGGCAAAAGTCCCTACGACTTCATCGAAGTCATGGCCTGCCCCGGCGGCTGCCAAGGCGGCGGTGGACAGCCGCTCAATACGACGAATGCGCGCCGTGCCGAGCGCATGAAGGCGCTCTACGAAATCGACAAGAATCTCCCCGTGAGAAAATCGCATGAAAATCCCGAAGTCGTGCGCATCTACAAAGAATTCCTCGGCGCACCCTTGGAAGGCAAGGCGCACGAACTGCTGCACACCCATTTTCACAAGGCGGAGAAGCTCTACGACTTCACGAGCGCAGGAAAATAAAAAAAGAAACGAAATCGGAAATAGGGCGGGCAGTCCAAGCCCCCCTATTTTTGAAAGAATTTCTTATTTCACCTTGCCATCCAATAAATTTTAAGGCACAATAAAGGAAGGATGCATTATGCACCCGATTTATTTTTATCGTAACAAAGACGGAAAAGAGCCTGTTCTCGAATATCTGCGGCAACTCTCCATGAAATCCGGCAAAGACAGCCGCATCAAGGCAAACAAGATTCAAGATTATATCGAAGCATTGAGCAAGATGGGGACACATTTAGGTCTGCCTTATGTAAAACACATCGAAGATGACCTCTGGGAACTGCGCCCTCTGCGTGACAGAATTTTCTTCGTCACTTGGCACGAAGGCAGCTTCGTTTTGCTCCATCACTTCATGAAGAAAACGCAAAAAACTCCACTGCGTGAAATAGAAAAAGCGAGAAAAGAAATCGCTGACTTGAAAGAAAGGGGCGTTCATCATGAAAAATAATTCTGCAATCGGAAAAAACTGGCAGGAAGTGCGCAAGGAACTTTTTTCGACCGAGGAAATCGCAGAAAGCAATCTGCGCGTCGCCCTCATCACTGAGTTGATTCAAGCTCGCCAAGAACAAGGTCTCACGCAGAAACAGCTGGAAGAATTAAGCGGCGTGAAACAGCCCGTAATTGCCCGCATGGAACGCGGAACCTCAACCCCAAGCGTTTCCACCATCATGAAACTTCTCGCTCCCTTAGGCAAAAAGCTTGCCATCGTTCCTTTAGAAAGTTGATCCCTTCAAAAGTGCCGATTCAACTGCGAAGAACTCCCTAACCAACAAACAACACAAATAAAAGAGGTTAACAAACCATGGAACCATCCCTTGAACAAGTATTCAAAGATCCGTTTTACAAGATCACCTACAAGATGTCCCTGATCCTGACGGTCGGCAGACTCATGATGGAGAACGGCGCGGATTCTGATCGCACGGCGCGTTACATCATGCGCGCGGCGGCGTACATGGGCATTCCGGCGGAAACCGTCAGCTGCCACATCATGTATACGACGCTCCTCTTAAACGTCAAAAACGAGGAGCACACCTACACCGAGATCACGAAATGCCGCAAGCACAATGTCAGCATGAGCGTCCTCGCCGCCGTCAGTCGTACGATGTGGCGTGCCATGCGCGACAACTGGACGCTCGAACGCTTCGAGAAAGAACTCGACCGCATCAAAAGCCGCAAAAGCCCCTACTCCTCCTTCGCGACCGCCATCGGCTCAAGCTTCGCCTGCGGCGGCTCTTGTCTGCTCTTCGGCGGCGATTTCATCGCCTTCTTCGTCACGGCGGTCTGCGCCTTCTTCGGCTTCTACGCACGCACGATCTGCAACGAGCGCGGCTTCAACAACTATGCGGGCATCGCCATCGCCGCCTTCGTCGCGACATCCTTGGCCGCCCTCTCCCAAGGCGTCCTCCAATCCGCGACGCCCATGCACCCCATCGTTGCCTGCGCCCTCTTCCTCGTGCCCGGCGTGCCGCTGATCAATGCGGCTGACGACATGCTCAACAACTTCATCATGGCGGGCATCACACGCGCCTTTCACACCGTTCTCATCGTCGGCTCGATGGCGTTTGGCACGGCAGCGGCGCTGCACCTCGGACACGTCACCGATTTTGCGACCATCAGCCTCAGTCCCGGCGACATCTACCTCTACCACCCGCTCGCTGCGGCGATCTCCGCCGGCGGCTTCTCCCTGCTCTTCAAAGTGCCGAAGCGCGTCCTCTGGGTCGTTTCCGTCGGCGGCGCCATCACCGTCCTTCTCAGAAACATCTGCATGTTTGACCTCGGTCTGAGCCAAGCGGCAGGCACATTCATCGGCGGAGCCGTCGTCGGACTCCTCGCGCTCAACGCCCTGCGTTGGTTTCATGTGCCGAACGTCGTCCTCAGGACGCCGTCCGCCATTCCCCTCGTCCCCGGCATCCTGCTCTACCGCCTGCTCTTCACGCTCCTCAACATCAACGACGTCAGCACGGACATCCTCTTGGGCGCCCTTAGAAACGGCATCGAGGCGGCGACCATCATCATCAGCATCGCCGTCAGCGTCGCCATACCGAACATCTTCTGGTCGCGCCAAATTCGCAAAAACAAACTCGCACAGGAAAAGAAACTGCTCGCATCGAGATTCGTCGATCAGGAAGACTGAGAAACACGGACACACGGACTGCCTTTTAGGCAGTCCGTCATCAATTATCGCAATATTCCAAACTACGATTACAATATAACCCGAAAGCATACATGTCGGACATCTTCCATTGCCGTCCGCCTATAAGAAAGGAGCCTCCCATGGAACCCACGAAAGAACATGTTCTCACACACCCCTTCTCCCAGATCATCTACAAGATGCATCTGATCCTGCTCGTCGCCCGCACAATGATGGAAAACGGCGCCGATTCCGACCGCACCTCGCAGTACATCATGCGCACGGCGGCATACATGGGCATCCCTGCGGAAAACGTCAGCTGTCACATCGCCTACACGACCATCATGCTCAACATCAAGGACGAAGAGCGCACCTACACGCGCTTCAGCAAGTGCCGCACGCACCGCGTGAACATGCTCGTCCTCTCCGCCGTCAGCCGCATGATCTGGCGCGCCATGCGTGACGCCTGGTCGCTCGAACTTTTCGAGCGCGAGATCGAAGCTCTAGAAAAACGAAAATCCCCCTACAACGGCTTCTTGACAGCGCTCGGCGCA
>ERZ773008.879-NODE-879-length-21745-cov-3.638866_pt1 | contig 21745 bp, 17 predicted proteins | sample MGYA00580664_ERZ773008 | MGnify/ENA primary metagenome ERZ773008 (study PRJEB29015, sample SAMEA2738016) | human oral metagenome | biome: human oral; feature: human-associated habitat; material: dental | place: China | collected 2048 ... | reverse complement strand
ATGTGCAGGATAGTGACTGCCGCGATGAAGATACTGACTGTTGTCATGATTCTTGCCTCTTGTGTTCTTCTTGTTCCGGGTAGCGTGGGGTAACAGGCGCGTCGCCATCATCTTTCAGTGCCAGTTTTTCTGCGCCCTGATAGGGTTTTTGGCGCTGTGGCAGGTAGAGCAGGATGACCATCAGGATGAAGGAGATGAAGAGTACGACGGTCGTGAGTTTGACCCATGCGATGCTGCCGGCTGTCATGTTCTGTTACCGATTGTGTTCTTTGAAGGCGATGCCGAGCCCTTGCAGGTAGGCAACGAGCGCGTCCATTTCGGTTTTGTCTTTGAGCGCTTCGTCCACGCTGTCAATGTCCGCCTGGGTGTAGGGTTCGCCCAGTTTGATCTTGGTGCGGATACTTGCCTTGGTGAGGGCAATGTCCGCCGGACGTTTGTTCAGCCACGGGTAAGCGGGCATGTTGGATTCAAGCACGACGCTACGCGGATCGGTGAGGTGTTTGTGGTGCCAGTCGTCGCCGTATTTGCCGCCGACACGGGCGAGATCGGGGCCGGTGCGTTTGCTGCCCCACTGGAAGGGGCGGTCGTACATGCTTTCTTCGGCGACGGAGTAGTGTCCGTAGCGTTCCGTTTCCCAGCGGAAGGGGCGGATCATCTGCGAGTGGCAACCGTAGCAGCCTTCGCGCACGTAGATATTGAAGCCGGCAAGGCGCAGCGGTTCATAGGGTTTGACGTAGCCGTCTTTAGGATGCATCTGGTCGTCAAAGAACAACGGCACGATTTGCACCAAACCGCCCCAGATGACGGCAAAGAAGGTGAGGAGGCCGAGGATGACGACGCTTTTTTCGACGCGTTCGTGGCTCATGATATTCATGTGGTGTTCCTTCCTTATGCGGGTTGGGCTTCGAGGGTGGTAACGGGCTGGCTTTTCGCACCGAAGGCGGTTTTCCAGCAGTTGTAGGCCATCAGGCAGACGCCGCTCAGGAAGAAGCAGCCACCGAGGAATCGGACAAAGAAGAAGATGTATTTTTTGCTGAGGATTTCCACAAAGGTGTAGGTGAGGGTACCGTCGGGGTAGGTCTCGCGCCACAGGAGTCCTTCCATGATGCCCGCGACCCACATGGAGGTGACATAGAGCACGATGCCGATGGTCGCCAGCCAGAAGTGGATGAAGATAAGGCGGGTAGAGTGCATCTCGGTCTTGCCGTAGAGGCGCGGCAGCATGTGGTAGATGGAGCCGATGGTGATCATCGCCACCCAGCCGAGCGCACCGGAGTGAACGTGGCCGACGGTCCATTCGGTGTAGTGCGACAGCGCGTTCACTTCCTTGATGGCCATCATCGGGCCTTCAAAGGTGCTCATGCCATAGAAGGACAGGGCAACAAAGAGGAAGCGGATGATCGGGTCGGTGACGAGTTTGTTCCAGGCGCCGGAAAGGGTCATGATGCCGTTGATCATGCCGCCCCAGGAGGGTACCCAGAGAATGACAGAGAAGGCCATGCCCAATGATTGCGTCCAGTCCGGCAGGGCGGTGTAGTGCAGGTGGTGCGGGCCGGCCCACATGTAGGTGAAGATGAGCGCCCAGAAGTGAACGATGGACAGGCGGTAGCTGTAAACGGGGCGCCCGGCCTGCTTGGGGATGTAGTAATACATCATGCCCAGAAAGCCCGCCGTGAGGAAAAAGCCCACGGCGTTATGCCCGTACCACCACTGCACCATCGCATCCTGCACGCCCGCGTAGGCCGAGTAGGACTTGAACCAGCCCACGGGCAGCTCGGCGTTGTTCACCACATGCAGCAGCGCGATGGCGATGATGTAGGCGCCGTAGAACCAGTTGGCCACGTAGATGTGGCGCACGCGGCGCGTGCCCACGGTGCCGAAAAACACCACGGCAAAGGCCAGCCACACCAGGGTGATGAGCACGTCAATCGGCCACTCCAGCTCGGCGTATTCCTTGCTGCTGTTCAGGCCCAGCGGCAAGGTGATGGCGGCGGCCACGATCACCGCCTGCCAGCCCCAGAAAGTGAAGGCGGCCAGCTTGTCGGAAAACAGCCGCACCTGGCAGGTGCGCTGCACGATGTAGTAGGCCGTGGCAAACAGCGCCGAGCCGCCAAAGGCAAAGATCACCGCGTTGGTGTGCAGCGGGCGCAGCCGCCCGTAGCTCAGCCACGCAATGCCCAGGTTCAGCTCCGGCCAGGTCAGCTGGGCCGCGCAAATCACGCCCACCAGCATGCCCACCACGCCCCAGATGACGGACATGATGGCAAATTGCCTGACCACTTTGTCGTTATAGACAGTGGATTGTGTATTCAGGGATTTCACTTGCACCTCTTTGTTTCGGATTTTTGATATTAACCATGCGTGTAGTCAGGGCATGATTGATTGCCATCAAGCCCTTCAGTCCTGCTCAAGAATGCGTTCACCCTCGCGCTCCACGTCGTCAAACTGGCCGCTGTAAATGGCCCAGCCCAGCGCCGCCAGAATGAAAAACGCCAGTCCGACGGACAGGGGAATGAGGAGAAAAAGAATGTCCATCGCTCAGTCTCTTGACAGGCGCAGCGCATTGAGCGCCACCAGCAGCGAGCTGGCCGCCATGCCCAGCCCGGCGGCCCAGGCGGGCATCAGCCCGGCCACGGCCAGCGGCACACCCACGGCGTTGTAGGCGGCAGCCCAGGCCAGGTTCTGCCGCACCACGCGCAGCGTGCGGCGCGCCTGCGCCAGGGCGCCGGCAATGGCCGACAGGCGATCGCCCAGCGCCACGAAATCAGCTTGCGCTTGCGCCAGCGGCACGGCGCGGCCAAAGGCGAAAGACACATGCGCCGCCGCCAGCGTGGGGGCGTCGTTCAGCCCGTCGCCCACCATGGCCACGCGGCGGCCCGCCTGCTGCCACTGGCGCACGGCGCGCAGCTTGTCACCGGGCGTCAAGCCGCCTTGCGCCTCTTCAATGCCCGCCTGCCGCGCCAGCCTTTGCGCGGCAAGCGGCCTGTCGCCCGAGAGCAGCGCCACGCGCGCGCCTGCCGCGTGCAGCGCCGCCACGGCGGCGGCGGCATCGGGCCGCAAGTCTTCGTCAAACACGAAAGTCGCCAGCCAGCGCGCGCCGCTGTCATCAACGCGGCTCAAGTGGCAGGCCAGCGCGCCCGCTGCTTCATCACGCACGGCTTCGTCGCCCGCCACGCCGCAAAAACGCGCCGAACCCAGCCGGAAACCGCCCGCTTCAATGCCCTGCCCAGCCACTTCACGCCAGCCTGGCAGCGGCTCTTGCGGCGCGGCCAGCCCTGCTTTTTCAGCTTGCGCGGCCAGCGCCCGCGCCACGGGGTGCAGGCTGCCGCGCGCCATCTGCGCCGCCAGCGCCAGCGCCTGCGTTTCGCCCATGTCTTCACTCACCCGCAGCTGCCGCAGCGCGAAGGCATCGCGCGTGAGCGTGCCGGTTTTGTCGAAAACCACCGTGTCCACGCCAGCCAGCGCCTCCAGCGCCTGCAAGCGGCGCACCAGCACGCCGCGCCGCGCCATCCAGCCCGCGCTGGCCAGCAGAGCCGCTGGCGTGGCCAGCGACAGGGCGCAAGGGCAGGTCACCACCAGAATGGAAACGGCCACCATCAGCGCCCGCGCCGGGTCTTGCGGCCACCACCCGGCGCAAGCCGCGCCCGCCGCCAGCAGCACGGCCAGCAAAAAGGGCCGCGCCATCTTGTCGGCCAGGCGCGCCACGCCCGGCTTGCTGCTGGCCGCCTGCTCCATCAGCGCCACGATTTGCGCGTAGCGCGTGCCAGCGCCCGCCTGCTGCACGCGCACCTCGACGGCGGCGGACAGGTTGTGGCTGCCCGCCACCACTTGGCTGCCCTCGCCGCGCTCCAGCGGGGTGGATTCGCCCGTGAGCAGCGCCTCATCCACCAGCGTGCGGCCTTTGAGCACCTGGCCATCGGCCGGAAAAACCTCGCCCGGCCACACCCGCAGCACATCGCCCGCGCGCAAGCGGCGCGCCGCCACGCGCTGCCAGGCCCCCGGCGCGCCTTTTTCGCCCGCCTGCCAGCGCTCCACGCTTTGCGGCAAGCGGTGCATGAGCTTTTCCAGCGCGCCTGCCGTGCGCTCGCGCAGGCGCAGCTCCAGCCAGCGGCCCGTGAGCAAGAAGAACACGAACATGGTGAGCGAGTCGAAATACACCTCGCGCCCGAAAGGCCCGGCCGGCTCGAACGTGCCCAGCGAACTTACGCCAAAGGCCACCAGCATCGCCAGCGCCACCGGCAAATCCATGCTGATGCGGCGCAGCTTCAAATCCAGCCACGCGTTTTTGAAAAACGGCCCGCACGAAAACAGCACCACGGGCATGGCCAGCACCCACTGCGCCCAGCGCAGCAGGTATTGCGTCTGCGCATCCATTTCGCCCGGCGCGGTGAAGTAGGCGGGCGCCGCATACATCATCACTTGCATCATGCAAACGCCGGCCACGCCCAGGCGCCACAGCATGCGGCGCGTTTCGGCCTGCCGGCGCGCGCTGCCTGCCGCGTCATGCGCGGGCGCGGGCCGGTAGCCTGCGGCCAGCGCGGCCTGCATCCAGGCGGAAGGCCGCGTGGCGCTTTCGTCCCACACCACGCGGCCGCGATGGCTGGCGGCGCTCACTTGCGCGTCGCGCACGCCCGGCACGGCGCGCAAGGCGTCTTCAATCGTGCCCGCGCAAGCTGCGCAATACATGCCCTCAAACGCCACGCTGGATTCCCACAGCCGCGCGCCTTCGCCCGCCGCTGCGGCAACCGGATGGCTGAACGCCGCCCATTCATCGGCTTCGTCCAGCAGCGCGAAATCCGCGCCCTGCCCTGCCCGGGCGCGCACCCGGCCTGCATCCGGCGCATCCGGCAGCGCGGCAGGCAATGAAAGCGCGGAAGAAGCGGTCATGGCGAAATAGAAAAAATCAATGAACTATTGATAACCCATATTTCGGACAATGTATTGTTTTGCGCCTTCCCTTGCGCGCCCGCCCCGCATTCCATGGTTTTTTAGTGAGGCATTGCAGCGCCCGCTTGTGCGAAAGCGCTTTTCCTGGCTCGCTTTTTCGCCACGCCAACGCGCGCGTCTGACGGAACCCGGCGCAAGAAAGGCGCGCCCTGCCCCGGCGGCCGTTCAGCGGCAGGCCATGAACAGAAACAGGGCATTAAAAAGAGGAGCTGATTTGGCAGGGCCAAAACCCCGTCCAGCGCAGTTTCAACTAGGACATCTTGCTATGGAACAAGGAGCGAAAAACGGCCTTTCCAGGCATGCGCAAGACGCCGCCTGGAGCGGGCTGGCCGCGCGCGGCGGCAAAAGCGGTCTGGCCTGGGGCGCAAACGCCAAAAAGACAAACGCCCAAAAGACGCAAACCGCAAGCAGGCCGCGCGCGCAAGCCCTTCAGCGGCCCTTCAGCAGCCTTTCAGTGCGTGACAGCTTTTTTCCATGCGCCGTAGCCTTGCGCATCCATCTGCTCCAGCGGCACAAAGCGCAGGCTGGCGCCGTTGATGCAGTAGCGCAGGCCGCCTTGGTCTTTGGGGCCGTCGTCGAACACGTGGCCCAGGTGCGAGTCGGCGGCGCGGCTGCGCACTTCGGTGCGCAGCATGTTGTAGCTGCGGTCTTCACGCTCGGTGACGGCGGCTGGCTCAATGGGGCGGGTGAAGCTGGGCCAGCCGCAGCCGGAGTTGAATTTGTCGGCGGAGCTGAACAGCGGCTCGCCGCTGACGACATCGACATAAATGCCCGGCTCGAACAGGTGGTCGTATGCGTGGCTGAAGGCGCGTTCGGTGCCGCTTTGCTGGGTGACGCGGTATTGCTCGGCGCTGAGCTGCTGGCGCAGCGTGGCCTCGTCGGGCTTGCGCCACCGGGCCGCTGGCTGGGCTGCCGGCTGGGCTGCCGGTTGGACTGTCGGTTGGGCGTCTGATTTGCCGCTCAAGGGTTCGTCCGCCTTGCGGATGTCAATGTGGCAATAGCCGTTGGGGTTTTTGAGCAGGTAATCCTGGTGGTATGCCTCGGCTTCGTGAAAGTGGGCCAGCGGCAGGTTTTCCACGACGACGGGCTGCTGGTGCTTTTTCTGCTCTTGCGCAAGGGCGGCGGCGATCACGGGCTGGTCGGCCGCGTCGGTGTAGTACACGCCGCTGCGGTATTGCTCGCCCCGGTCGTTGCCCTGCTTGTTCAGGCTGGTGGGATCGACCACGCGCAGGTAGTACTGGAGGATGTCTTGCAGGCTCAGGCGGTCGGCATCCCAGGTCACGCGCACGGTTTCGGCGTGGCCGCTGTGGCGATAGGAAACATCTTCATAGCTGGGCCTGGCGCTGCTTTTGCCGTTGGCATAGCCGGAAACGGCGTCAATCACGCCGGGCACGCGTTGGAAATAGGCTTCCAGCCCCCAGAAGCAGCCGCCTGCAAGGTAGATGGTGCGAGTGTTCATGGCTTGAGCTTTCTTTGAATGGCCGGATTGGGCGCCGGGTTTGTAGAAGGCCGTCTGCAGTTTGCCCAGATCGGCATCGGGGTTGGCCATCAGGGCCAGGGCCTGCTGCTCATTGAGGCTGCCTTTGACCACGCGCGCCAGCTGGCCGTCGGCGTCCAGCACAGCCCAGGAGGGATAGACGCTCACGCCCAGCGCGCGCGCCAGGCCGCCGCCGTTGTCAATCAGCACAGGCAGCGCCGGGTAGTCCAGACCCCGGTACCACTGCTCGAACTGGCCGGGTTTTTTCTCGCCCAGATGGCCGGGCGAAGCCAGGGTGACGAGGTTGGCGCCGGCAAAGCGCGCGTCTTTGGCCCAGCCCTCGGTTTCCTGCAATTGCGACAGGCACAGCGGGCACCAGCTGGCCCAGAACTTGATGAGCGTGGGCCGCCCCGCTTTCAGATGGGCAGCGGCAGACTGGCCCGCCACGTCATGCAGCGCGGCCAGCCTGCCCTGCAAAGAGGCGGCGGCAGAAGCGGCAGGAGCGGCGGAAGCGGCGCTCGCCATCGCCGGTTGGAGGCGGGGCCAGGCCAGCGCGGCCAGGCAGGCCAGCGAGGCCAGCGAAACCAGCGTTTTGCGCGGCCAACTTGAATGCGACATCGAATAACTCCTTTCACATGAATGCGGCGCGGGCGGCCGGATGCCAGCGCTGAACGCCGCACGGAAAACGGCCCGGCGGCGCATCAGCGCAAGAACCTGCTCAAAGGCGGCCGGCCCGCGCCTGCCTCAACAGTCGCTCAGACCGGCCCCACCCTGACAGAGGCAGCTGAAGAAATACCGGCAAGTGCATTTCTCCCGCCTTCCGCGCAGTTCATGAAAAAGCCTGATATCCGCTCCTTGTTTCATAGCATAACCTCCTCGCCAAACGGGCGCGAAAGCCATTTTGAGAGCGATGAATTCGCTCCTGTTTTAGTGCCGTCCAGCCGCGCAGGCCCATTTCGCGCAGCCAGGGCGGCTTCTTGCCTTCGCGCAAAGCCGGGCGGGCGCTGGTTTGCGCCACCGCTTCACCCATGCGCTAGCGGGCACTCCACTATTCCCATGGTGAGTTTTGACAAAAGCAAATTATTTTTCAAGAGTAATTCCTATTCATCAAATGATAATCACTTGCCTGTCAAGAACATCATTTCTATAGACGCCGCGCCGGCCCTGAACTTTTGAACCAGATCAATTTCACAACTGCTTCGCACCAGGTTGTTCTAAAATCTGTCAACCCGGTGAAAACGGCCTGCGTTATCCGGGCAAGGGGTCCAACCTGATTTCCCATGATGAAAGGAAACAATCGTGAAATACCATATTCTGCTTATTCTGGCCTGCCTGGCCGCCCCGGCCATGGCTGACGAAAGCCTGGCGAAAGCCAAAAACTGCATGGTCTGCCACGCGACAGACAAAAAAGTGATGGGTCCCGCCTTCAAAGACGTAGCCGCCAAATACGATGACGCCTCCACTGTGGTTGCGAGCATCAAAAACGGCAGCAAAGGCAAATGGGGCGCCATTCCCATGCCGCCCAACAAGGTGTCTGACGAAGAGGCACAAAAACTGGCGCAGTGGATTCTGTCGCTGAAATAACATGGAGCCACAGGCAGCGCCATTGCAGCCTTTTCGCCAGGCCGGTGAAACTCATGAGCTGGCCTGCAATGGCTTCAATGCGCGCGCCTTCTTTTTTTGAATTCTCGAATGCGCGCCTGAATGGCTGAATCATCAAGGCAAGCGCGCGGAATGCGCCGCTAAAACAAAGAAAATGGAAAGCGCCTGACCGGCCAAAACCACAAGGCGCGAAATCAATGGCATTGAAGAAACGCCCGCCCGTTTAAAACAAGCCTTCCGGCGCACCGCCTTGCGCCACGCAGCCCGCGCAGCGGCCAGATAATGCGGGGCTTTGAACGCCAAACTGCCCCGTCCGCCGCCCGCGCCATGCCTTTCGCTTTTTTACGCCCTGCCCTGCCCCTCATCGCCGCCGCGCTGGCCGCCTGCGCGGGCGGCCCGCCCGTGCCGGACTGGCAAGTCAAAAGCGTGGCCCACGCCAGCCGCTACACCCAGGCCTATCTGCTGGGCAACGAGCGCGTGGCCCGGCGCGAATTCGAGCAGGCCCGGCAGCAAGCGGCCAGCACCGGCCAGCCCGAGCAAGTCGCCCGCGTGGAACTCACCCGCTGCGCCTTGCAGACGGCCAGCCTGGACTTCGCCCCCTGCCCCGGCTTTGAAGCCCGGCGCGAAGCCGCGCCGCCTGCCGAAGCCGCCTATGCCGACTGGCTTGCGGGCCAGGCCAGCGCCGCGCAGGCCGCCCTGCTGCCCGCCGCCTACCGGGCCATCGCCGCCGCAAATGCCGCCGCGCCCGCCGCAGCCGATGCCGCCGCCGCGCTCAAAGCCATTGAAGACCCCGCCTCCCGCCTGATTGCCGCTGGCGTGCTCATGCGAAGCCAGCGCGCCAGCCCTGCCGTCGCCGCACTGGCTGTCGAAACAGCCTCGGCCCAAGGCTGGCGGCGCCCCCTGCTCGCCTGGCTGAGCGTGCAGCAGCGCTTGGCGCAGCAAAACGGCCAGGCCGAAGAAGCCGCCCGCCTGCGCCGCCGCATGGACCTGGCGGCCCCGCTGCCCGCCGCTGCGCCAAAAGGCCAAGACGCTCCGGGCGCTGCCAGCGCCGCCAAACCGCTTTGAGCCGGGCGGCCGCATCCGCCTTCGCTTCCGGTTTCATGGCGGCGAATCCAGCCCGCATCACAGCTTGCGGCTGCCTTCGCGCCTGAAGCTTCACCCCTTTTCGCGCATGACCGCCCGCCGCATCGCCCAGCAGCCCGCCTACGTGCTGCACCACTATGACTGGAGCGAGTCCAGCCTGATTCTGGAGACCTTCACCCGCCAGCACGGGCGCGTGGCGCTGGTGGCCAAGGGGGCCAAGCGGCCCAGCTCCAGCCTGCGGCCCGTGCTGCTGCCCTTGCAGCCGCTGCTGCTGGGCTGGGGGGGCGATGCCGAAATCCGCACCCTCAAAAGCGCCGAATGGGCGGGCGGGCACGTCATGCCCACAGGGCAGGCGCTGCTGTCGGGCTATTACGCCAATGAACTACTGATGCGCCTGCTGGCGCGCGATGACGCGCATCCTGCCCTGTTCGACGCCTACGCCGCGCTGGTGCACACCCTGGCCCTGCACTCGGGCGCTGCCGGACAGGCTGATGTGCTGCACGCCGCCTTGCGCGCCTTTGAGCTGCTGCTGCTGCGCGAAACCGGCCACTTGCCCGCGCTGAACGCGCAAACGCTCACCCTCGCGCCCGTGCAGGCAAGCGCGCGCTACTGCCTCGTGCCCGAAGGCGGCCTGCGCCAGGCAACCGATGGCGACGGCGCCTGGCTGGATGGCGCGCACTGGCTCTCGCTGCACCATGCCTTGCAAGAAAGAGGCAGCGCGCGCGCGCCCTTTGCCGCCGTGCTGGCCGCCTGCGCCGCGCTGGGCGCCGCCCGCAGCCGCCTGCTGGCGCAACTGCGCGGCCTGCTTCACTACCATTGCGGGCGCAGCTTGCGCACGCGGCAAATGATGGCCGAGCTGCAACAGCTGCAAAGCGCCGCCGCCGCGCTTTCCCCGCTTTCCCCATCTTCCGCGCCTTTTCCGGCTGACCCCGAATCCGAATGAACACCCGGCTTTCCGTCAATGTCAACAAGGTCGCCCTCGTGCGCAACACGCGCCATCTGGGCATTCCGTCCGTCACCCGCGCCGCCCTGCTTTGCCTGCAAGCGGGCGCGCACGGCATCACCATCCACCCCCGGCCCGACGGCCGCCACATCCGCGCCCATGACGTGGGCGAACTCGCCGCCCTGCTGCACCAGTGGCCGGGGCGCGAATTCAACATCGAAGGCAACCCGCTGCAAAACCTCATGCCCCACATCGAAGCCGCGCGCCCGCAGCAAGCCACCTTCGTGCCCGATGCCGAAGACCAATTCACCAGCGACCACGGCTTTGACCTGACCGACGCCGCCACCCGCGAGCGCCTGGCCCCGCTCATCGCCCAGTGCCGCGCCTGGGGCGTGCGCGTGAGCCTGTTCATGGACCCGCTGCCGCAGCAAATGCCCCGCGCCCTGGGCGCCAGCCGCGTGGAGCTGTACACCGAGCCTTACGCCCTGGCTTTTGCCCGCCATGCCGGACAGGGCACAGCTGAAACCGCGCACGCGCTGCAAGCCGAAGCCGCCCGCTACGCCGCCGCCGCCCAGGCCGCGCAAGCCGAAGGGCTGCAAGTGAACGCGGGGCACGATTTGAACCAGCACAACCTCACGCCTTTTTTGCAGGCCGTGCCCGGCGTGGCCGAAGTCAGCATCGGCCACGCCTTCATGGCTGATGCGCTCGAAGCCGGCTATGCCGCCACCGTGCGCGGCTATCTGGCCTGCATCGCGGCGGCGTGACAGCTGCTCTGCCGCCTAAGCGCGTCTGCAAATCGGATATGTCTGCCGCTTGATTTCAAACAGGCGCCCCGGCGGCAAGCTGCCGGATGACGGCATCTACGCCATGAGGCAAAAAGCACCACGCCGAAGGCTGGCCCGTCAGCAAAAAACAGGAGCAAATTCAAGGGGGCCTAAACACCATTGTGCGCAGGTTCCACTAGGACATATCGCTATGAATAAAGGAGCTGAAATGAGCCAGTCAAGGCCGCCTGCTCAGCTCCGGGCGCGCCGCTTTGCCCAGACCGCCCAATCCGCCCTGTTCATCGCCGGTCTCATCGCTGTCTTCCCGCTTGCGCTGCCGCTGGCTGGTGAAAACGCCCGTACCGGCCCATATCCGTCTGGCTCCCTATCAGCTCCCTATCAGCTCTACCGGCCCGCGCTTTTTCAAATCCGGGGGCCGGGCGGAGGCATTTCGGCCTGAAAATACGCGCCTTTGCCGCCTTTTCCCTGATCCGCTTCTCTTTTTCTCCTGCGCATGGCACTGATTACCCGCTGCCCCGCTTGCGCCACCTTGTTCAAGGTTGTGCCCGATCAGCTCCGCATCTCCGCAGGCTGGGTGCGCTGCGGCCATTGCAGGCGCGTGTTTGACGCCCGGAAAAACCTGCAAGACCCCGAATCCGCGCCGCCGCCCCTGCCAGACGCGCCAGACGCGCCCAAGGCCGCCCCCGTCGCTCCTTCCGCCGCAGTTGCCGCCACTGCCGGGCCGCCTGCGCCATCCAGCGGCACACGCCGCGCCACGGCGGACGAGATGACGCAGTTTCGCGCCCTGTTCGAGCAGATTTCGGCCCAGCAGCATCCCGAAGGCGCGCTTTCGGCCCCGGCCCCCATGCCGGAAACCGTGCCTGCTCCCGCCGCGCTGCGCGACGCCGCCGCTGGCGCGGAAGGCGGCGAACCGGAGGAAGGCCGCATCACCTCCCTCTATTCCCTGCTGGAAACGGGCGACTCCGAAAGCGCTGGCGAAGGCCCAGAGCGCCCCGCTTCAGGCAGCGGAGAAACAGACGAAGAAGGAGACGGCGAAAGCGGCGCCCCCGCCCGCGTTGCTGAAGCCGAAGCCAGAAACGCCGCGCACCAGGCCAGCGTCTCCGCCGCGCAAGAGGAGGAGGAAGACAGGAGCGTGGCTCCGCCCGCCGAAACGCCCCCGGGCGGAGTGGACTTTCTGCTCAGCGGCATCGGCTCTTATCTGCTGGACCCGGAACCGGCCGCCGCACCCGCGCCGCAGCCCGGGCCAGAACCGCAGCCGCAGGCAGAGGAGTCCCCTGCCCTGCCAATGGCCGCGCAGCCCGCGCATGAATCCGCCCGCGACGAGCGCCAGCCCGTGCAGCCGCCCCTGTTCATGCCTTCTGTGCCTTTTGACCCGGACGAGTGGCCGCTTGAGCCGCCTCCCAGCAACAAGCCCCCAGCGCGGCCTGCGCCGCTGGACATTCCCGCCGCGCCGCTCACGCCGTCAGCGCCCGCCCAGCCTGCTCTTGCCGCCGCCGAAGCCGCGCCCAAGAGCCGCGTGGATGGCAAGCCTTCTGAAAAAGCATCTCGCAGAGCGTCTGACAAGGCATCTGACAAAGCGCATGGCAAGTCCGCAGGCAAAACCAGAAAGACCGCGCCTGAAGCGCCCAAAGCCCCGAAATCACCCGCCCCGCACCGGCAGCGCCCGGAAACGGCTGAAGCCGCTGCGGCGGCCGAGCCTTCCTTTGTGCGCGAAGCGCGCCAGCGCGCCATGTGGCAGCGCCCGGGCGTGCGCCTGGCCATGGGCGGCGCTTTCGGCCTGCTGGCGCTGGCGCTGGCGGTGCAGGTCGCCATTCACAACCGCTCCTGGCTGGCTGCGCGCGCACCCGCTACCAGGCCCGTGCTCACTGCCCTGTGCCTGCCGCTGGGCTGCAAGGTGGAGCCTTACCGGCTGCTGGACGCCATCGTCATCGACAGCTCCAGCTTCGTGCGCACCAGCGCCAACACCTTCAACCTGAGCTTTGGCCTGCGCAACACGGCGGATCTGCCCGTGGCCACGCCTTCGCTGGAACTCACGCTCAGCAACGGCGAGGGCAAAACCGTGCTGCGCCGCGTGCTGCCCCCCGCCGAGCAGGGCGCATCCGCCGAAATGGCCGCGCGCGGCGAATTCACGGGCGCCGTCACCCTCACCGTGGATGGCGATGCGGCTGACCCTGGCGCCATCGTCGGCTACCGCCTCACCGCCTTCTACCCCTGAACCCTGAAAGGCTTTCGCTTCCCATGTCCGTTCTCATCTGCGGCTCCATCGCGTTCGACACCATCATGAACTTCGATGGGCGCTTTGCCGACCAGCTCCTGCCCGACCAGCTGCACAACATCAACGTCTCTTTCGTGGTGCCGGGCCTGCGGCGCGACTTCGGCGGCTGCGCGGGCAACATCGCCTACGCGCTGCGCCAGCTGGGCGGCGCGCCGCTGCCCATGGCCACGGTGGGCGTGGACGGCGCCGATTACCTCGCGCGGCTGAAATCGCTGGGCATCAGCGCCGAATTCGTGCGCGAAGTGCCCGGCATGATGACCGCGCAGGCGCTCATCATGACCGACACGGGCAACAACCAGATCACTGCCTTTCACCCCGGCGCGATGACGCAGGCGCACATCAACACCGTCACCGCCCGCGACGACATTCGCCTGGGCATCATCTCGCCCGACGGGCGCGAAGCCATGCAGCAGCACGCCCGCCAGTTCAGGGCGGCGGGCATTCCCTTCGTGTTTGACCCCGGCCAGATGCTGCCCGCCTTTGACGGCGCCGAGCTGCTGCAATTCATCGAACTGGCCGACTGGGTGGCCGTCAATGATTACGAAGCCCACATGCTGTGCGAGCGCACCGGTCTGGCACTGCCCGACCTCTCTCGCCGCGTGCGCGCCCTGGCCGTCACCCTGGGCGGCGAAGGCTGCGACATCTGGGAAGGCGGCCAAAGCCAGCGCGTTGCCCCCACGGCCGCCAGCCAGATTGCCGACCCTACCGGCTGCGGCGACGCCTGGCGCGGCGCGCTGCTCTACGGCCTGGAGCAAGGCTGGCCCGTGGCCCGCTGCGCCGCCCTCGGCAACCGCCTGGGCGCGATCAAGATCGCCTCGCACGGCCCGCAGAACTACCAGGTGCAAAAAGAAGCGCTGCTGGCGGGCATCTGAAAACCCCGGGCGCGCCTGCCACCCGCGCCGCGTGAAACGGGCCGCCGCCGTTTCCCACGCTGCCGCCCGCCTGGCCGGGCGGCAGGTTTTTCCGGCTTTCACATATCAACAGGAGACAAACTTGTCCAAGGCATTCATCAAGATCGTTTCTGCCGTGGCGCTGGCCGCCTGCGCGGCAAGTGCGGCAGCGCAAGAGGCCACCAAGGTGGTCATGGGCATTTCGGGCTGGACGGGCTACGGGCCGCTCTCGCTGGCCGAGAAAACCGGGCTGTTCAAAAAGCACGGCATCGAGGCCGAAATCAAGATGATTCCGCAAAAAGACCGCCATCTGGCGCTGGCTTCCGGCGCCATCCAGTGCGCGGCCACGGCGGTGCAGTCGCACATTTCCTGGACGGTCAATGGCGTGCCCATCACGCAAATCTTCCTGATGGACCGCTCCCACGGCGCAGACGGCCTGGCCGTGCGCGACAACATCAAGAGCTTTGCCGACCTCAAGGGCAAAACCATCGCCGTCAGCGCGCCCGGCACCACGCCGCACTTTTTTCTCTCGTGGATGCTCAGCAAAAACGGCATCCGCCTCAAAGACATACGCACCGTCGCGCTGGAGCCGCAGCCCGCCGCGCAAGCCTTCGTTTCAGGCCGCAACGACGCAGCGGTGAGCTACGAGCCGTATCTGTCCACCATCCGCGCCAAGCCCGAAGCGGGCCGCATCCTGGCCACCACCGTGGACTATCCGGCCGTGATCGACACCTTCGGCTGCACGCCGCAGTGGCTCAAGGCCAACCCCAAGGCCGCCCAAGGCATCACTGACGCCTACTTCGAGGCGCTCGACATGATCAGCAAAGAGCCTGAAAAGGCCTACGGCATCATGGGCGAAGTGGTCAAGCAAACGGGCGAGCAGTTCGCCGAATCGGCCAAGGCGCTGCGCTGGGCCGACAAGGCCGAGAACCAGAAGTTCTTCGCCAGCGAAGTGCAGCCTTTCATGAAGGAAGCCGCCGCCATCTTGCTCGAATCTGGCGTCATCCGCCAGCTTCCGCAAACCTACGACGGCCTGGCCGATCCGCAATTCATCCGGTAAATCCGTGCGTCCGCTGCAACCTGTCACGCCCGGCGTCCGCTGGGCGCTGGGCATCGCTTTTTTCGCGCTGTTCGTGGCCGCCTGGTGGCTCGTAACCGCCCTTGGCTGGGTCTCGCCCACCTTTTTGGCCAGCCCGGCCGCGATGGCGCGCGAAGGCGTGCTGCTGTTTACCGAATACGGCTTCGCCAAAGACGTGGGCATGACCGTCTGGCGCGTGATGGGCGGCTTCGCGCTGGCCGCCGCCATTGGCGTGCCGCTGGGCATTCTGATGGGCGCTTTCAAGCCTGTTGAAGCCTTTCTGGAGCCATTTGTCAGCTTCTGCCGCTATCTGCCGGCTTCCGCCTTCATTCCGCTGCTCATCCTGTGGGCGGGCGTGGACGAAGTGCAGAAGCTGCTGGTCATCTTCATCGGTTCTTTTTTCCAGCTCGTGCTGATGATCGCCATCTGCGTGGGCGGCGCGCGGCGCGACCTGGTGGAAGCCGCCTACACGCTGGGCGCCAGCGGCGGCGGCGTGGTGCGGCGCGTGCTCATTCCGGGCGCGGCCCCGCAAATTGCCGAAACGCTGCGGCTGGTGCTGGGCTGGGCCTGGACTTACATCATCGTGGCCGAACTCATCGGCTCGTCCAGCGGCATCGGCCACATGATCGTGGACAGCCAGGCGCTGCTCAACACCGGGCAGATCATCTTCGGCATCATCGTCATCGGCGTCATCGGCCTGGTGTCCGACTTCGCCTTCAAGCTCCTCAACCGGCGCCTGTTCGCCTGGGCCTCGCTGTGAGAGGCTGGCTCCCAATACACCGGATTCAAGGCTCTTATCCGCTCCTTGTTTGATAGCATGACGTCCTAGTGGAAACAGCGCAGAATGGCATTCTGCGCCCCCTTTATTTGCTCCTTGTTTTGATGCGGCGCAGGGGTCAAGACAAGGCGATGCGGCAGAAATGCGGCCCTGAACCGTGCTGTGCCGCTGCCTGCCGCGCCAGGCCGCCGGGCGGTTTTGCGCGGGGCCTTGCGGGCGCTTATTTCGGCGGCATGCGGATGGCGCCGTCGAGCCGGATGACTTCGCCGTTGAGCATGTCGTTTTCCAGAATGTGGCGCACCAGCCGGGCGTAGTCTTCGGGGCGGCCCAGGCGGCTGGGGAAGGGCACGCTGGCGGCCAGCGCGTCTTGCACGGGCTGCGGCATGCCAAAGATCATGGGCGTGGCGAAGATACCGGGCGCGATTGTCATGTTGCGGATGCCGCTGCGCGCCAGATCGCGCGCGATGGGCAGTGTCATGCTCACGATGCCGCCTTTGCTGGCGCTGTAGGCGGCCTGGCCCATTTGCCCGTCAAACGCGGCGATGCTGGCGGTGGAGATGATCACGCCGCGCTCGCCCGTATCGGCTTGCGGCTCGTTGTGCGTCATGGCCTCGGCGGCCAGGCGGATCATGTTGAAGGTGCCAATCAGGTTGATGCTGATGGTGCGGGCGAAGGATTCCAGCCGGTGCGCGCCGTTTTTGCCCGCCACTTTTTCCGCCGGGGCCACGCCCGCGCAGTTGATCAGTGCGGCCAGCTGGCCCAGCGCCTGCGCCTTTTGCACGGCGGCCAGGCCATCGGCCTCGCTGGTGACGTCGCAGCGCACGAAAGCGCCGCCGATTTCGCGCGCCACGGCCTCGCCTTTGTCGGCCTGCAAGTCGGCCACGACCACCCGGCCGCCTGCAGCGGCCAGCATGCGCGCCGTGCCTTCGCCCAGACCCGACGCGCCGCCTGTGACGATGAACGCCCTGTTTTCGATTTGCATGTTCTCTGATCTCCTTTGTGCATGGTTGAGGAATGGGCCAGCGCGCATTGTGGAGCGCCAGGCGGGCGGGTCGTCTCCTGTTTTTCCCTGTATGCGCCAGGGCGCCGCTGCCACAATCGCCGCCCGCCATGCCAGAGACTGCCGCCGCGCCTTCCGCACCCTTTGAACCCTGCCACTGGCTGGCCGTGGCCGTGCCCGCGCCAGCCCACAGCGCGCTGGCGCAAACGCTCACCTATGCCCACAGCGCGCCGCTGCCCGCCGGTACGCTGGTGCGCGCCCCGCTGGGCCAGCGCGAAGTGCCGGGCGTGGTCTGGGGCCTGGCCGATACGCCCGATGCCGCGCTGGCCGCGCACATCAAGCCCCTGGCCTGCGCTTTCACCAGCCTGCCGCCGCTGGATGAAAACTGGCGCCAGCTGATCGCCTTCACAGCCCGCTACTACCAGCGCGCGCTGGGCGAGGTGGCGCTGGCGGCGCTGCCGCCGCAGTTGCGCACGCTGGACGAAGCGCAAATGGCGCGGCGGCTGGCCAAACTGGCCAAGCAAGACGCCGTGGCGCAAGGCCCGGCCACGCCCGCCGCCAGGCCCGGCCCCACGCCGCAGCAGGCCGCCGCACTGGCGCAAATCGCCCAAGGCGCAGGCCCTTTTTTGCTGCACGGCGTCACGGGCAGCGGCAAAACAGAGGTCTACATGCGCGCGGCCGAAGCCGTGCTGGCGCAAGACGCCGCCGCGCAAGTGCTGGTGCTGGCGCCCGAAATCAACCTCACCCCGCAGCTTCAGGCGCGCCTGGCCGCGCGCTTTGCGCCGCTGCTGGGCGCGGGCGCCGTGGTGGCCATGCACAGCGGCCTGACACCCGCGCAGCGCCTTTCGGCCTGGCTGGCCGCGCACACGCAGCGCGCGCGCATCGTGCTGGGCACGCGCATGGCCGTGCTCGCCTCCATGCCCGCCTTGCGCCTGATCGTGGTGGATGAAGAGCACGACCCCAGCTACAAGCAGCAAGAAGGCGCGCGCTACTCCGCGCGCGATCTGGCCGTGTATCGCGCGCGCTTGCAAGGGGCCAAAGTCATCCTCGGCTCGGCCACGCCGTCGCTGGAGAGCTGGCACGCCAGCCGCCCGGACGGGGGCAAATACCAGCGCCTGGTCATGCCTTCGCGCGTGGGCAGCGGCGCGGGCGCTGGCGGAGCAGCCGCGCTGCCCCTTGTGCGGCGCGTGGACATGAGCCGCCAGCCGCGCGGCACGGTGATGGCCGCGCCGCTGCTGCAAGCCATCACCGACCGCGTGGGGCGCGGCGAGCAGTCGCTCATCCTCCTCAACCGCCGGGGCTGGGCGCCTGTGCTGCACTGTGCCAACTGCGGCTGGAAAAGCGAATGCCCGCATTGCAGCGCCTTCCGCGTCTTTCACCGCGCCGACCGCAGCCTGCGCTGCCACCACTGCGGCCTGGCGCAGCCCGTGCCCCGCGCCTGCCCCGCCTGCGGCAATGCCGACATCACCCCCATCGGCCGGGGCACCGAGCAGCTGGAAGAGCGCCTGGCCGCCCTGCTGCAAACCGCCCGCCGCCCCGACGGGCAGCCCGCCCGCATCGCCCGCATGGACGCCGACACCACCCGCCTCAAGGGCGCGCTGGCCCAGCAGCTGGCGCACGTGCACGACGGCAGCGTGGACGTGCTCGTGGGCACGCAAATGATTGCCAAAGGGCACGACTTTCGCCGCGTCACCCTCGTGGCCGCGCTCAACCCCGACACGGCGCTTTTTTCCAGCGACTTTCGCGCGCCCGAGCGCCTGTTTGCCCTGCTCATGCAAGCGGCTGGCCGCGCCGGGCGCGACGCCGCCTATGGCCAGGCCAGCGGCCAGGGCAGCGAAATGTGGGTGCAAACCGAACACCCCGCCCACCCCTTGTTTGAAGCCCTCAAACGCCACGACTACCCCGGCTTTGCCGCCAGCCAGCTGGCCGAACGCCAGGCCGCCGGCCTGCCCCCTTACGCCCACCTGGCCCTGCTGCGCGCCGAAAGCCGCGCCCTGCCGGCGGCCATCGCCTTTTTGCAAGACGCCGCCGCCGCGCTGCAAGCCGACCCCGCCCTGGCGCACTGGGCCGCCCACGTCACCTGCTACCCCGCCGTGCCCGCCGCCATGCAGCGCCTGGCCGGCATGGAACGCGCCCAGATGCTGCTGGAAAGCCCCCGCCGCGCCGCCCTGCAAGGCCTGCTGGCGGGCTGGCAAGCCGCCCTGCACGCCCTGCGCGCGCGCCACAAAGCCGTGCTGCGCTGGGCCATTGATGTGGACCCGCTCAGCTTTTGAGGGCCTGTTCAGGAGCAGGCGGAGAAAACGGGCAGACAGCAGCATGAACGCAGCACAGGCGGCGGGCAAGCAGCGTTATTTCGCTCCTATATTAATAGCATGCAGTCCTAGAGGAACGGGCGCATACCGGCATTTTTAGCCGCTCAAATTTGCTCCTGTTTTCGGTGTAATTCAGCAAGCATCCTCTATCCGCTAGTCACCCCAAAGCCTGCGGCAGCCGACTTGCATTCGCCGTACTTCGCGCAAGGGCATAAATAGATACCCCTATATGTAGAAATAAACAGCCAGTAATCGCACTAGCTTGTCGCTCATGAAAAGTCGCTTTTAAATCGGATTGTTTTCAACTGTTTCGGGAGCTTTCATGGCCGCTATTTCAAACACTTCCGCGAGCACTTCAGCCTCCGCGTCTGCATCCATAAGGCAGCGGCAAACGTCTGCGCTTTCCCCGGGGAAAAAGCCTGATGAGCAGGAAATCAGGCAAATGGCATCAGAGATCAACCGCACAGGCGACCGCCCCCTGTGGTTGGACGACCGGGATGAGCGCATGCAAGCGTTCGCCCGCCAGGCCGCGCAACTGCCCGCAGACGCGCGCCCGCAGCTGCTGAAGGAAATCATCGACCAGCGCCCGGACGCCATTCATGACTGGGTTGGCGCGCAACGGCTGGAGCAACTGGCTGGCGCAGGCCGCATCAGCGCGGAAGAAAAAGCGGCCGTGCAAAGCACCGTGGCCGCTGCATATACCGAAGGCCACATCACCCATGCGCAAATGCAGACCATCATGGGCGTGGCCAGCATGCCCCCAGGCCATAACCCTGCGCGCTTTGAAACAGCCCGCAGCTTCCTGACAGGCAACGCGCCTGAGATGGCGGGCGCCAGAGCCAAATTTCTGCGTGACAGCTTTGCCGCCCATGCGGAGCGCGCCGCCAATGGCTATGGCGGCAGGCCTGATTTCAACAGCGCACTGGCGCTGACGCTGATGCAGTCAGGCGGGCAGCAAAGCGACGTGGCGCGCATTTTTTCCAAGCTGACACCGGCTGAGCAAAGCCTGGCAGCAGCGGGCGTGGGCGCGGCTGCCGTGGGCTATCGCTACAGCCAGCCCCATGTCAATGGTCTGACAGATCCCTGGGCCGTTTTGCATCGGGCCGTTGTGCAGGCGAATCCGCCAGCCACTCGGCAAGGGCAGCTGCAACTGACACGCATGGCCGAAGGGCTGGCTTCGTCGAGGCGCTACGCCACGCCTGAATCTGACAAGGCCGTGACGGACCTGTACGCGCAAGTGGCCGAAGGCCGCGCCCGGCAAAAAATGGACGATCCGCAAGCCATGGCCGAAGGGCTGGCCCGCGTTGCCAATGCCGAAAGCAGGGCCGCTGGCGTTCTGAAAACCCTGCCTCCTGATGCCAGCGCGGAACAAATCTGGCAAGCCATACAGAAAAATCCGGGCGCATTCACTGACCCCGTTTTTGTCCAGTACCTGGAGTTGCGCGGCGATCAGGCCCGCCATTTGCAGGGGTCAGATCTGCGCAACGACATTGGCCTGGCCTTGGGCCTGCCCGTAACGCAGGCCCCTGCCAACGAAATGCAACAGGCCCGCATGGAGCGCGGCGAATTTGACTTCTTCAACGTCAATGCCGCTGATGAAGCGGGCCAGGCCATCCGCTCCATCGAAGCGCAAATCCAGAAAGCGGGCGGCGAAGGCGCGCGCGTAGCGGCGCTGCCCGTCACCGTCGCATCCAAAGAACACGGCCTGATCCAGACCGTCATCTGGCGTGTTGAAACCGCAGACGGCCGGGAAAAATTCGTTGACTACAACCCGGCCACCCAAGAGGCCCGCACCTACGCCAGTTTTGAAGACTGGAAAAACAACAACCAGCTGCCCCCGGGCGAAATGACCTATGCCCGCAACGGCCATCTGACGGCCGGAGTGGATGGCAAGCCCCAACTGGAAACCGGCAACACGCCCAACACGGTGGACACCGCCTGGGAAGCGTGGATCAAACCGGCCCTGGACCGCGTCGCACTGGCGGGCGGCATCGTGCTGCTGGGCGCTGCCGCGGTTAGCACAGGCGGCACAGCGGTGATGGTCGGAGGCGCACTGCTCAGCGCTTACGGTGCTGTCACTGGAGGCGTGGAACTGGCAGACCGCGCCGCGCACGGGCAAACCCTGTCACTGGACAATGCGCAAGCACGAAATGCCTGGCTGAACGTAGGTGCCAGCGCGCTCAGTTTGGGGGCTATGGGCGCCAGCATGCGCCTGGCAAACATGAGCGGACGCGCCACAGGCAATGCGATTGATGAAGCAGTGCAGCTGACCCGGATGGCGCAAACCGCGCGCGGCCTGAATGTGGCTGCACAGTACGCCGACACCGCCGCCTTTGCGGATGGCGGCCTGATGCTGGCCGCAAACTGGGACCGCATGACGCCTGCCGAACGAACGCAGGCGCTGGCCATGATGGCATTCTGGTCGGCTGGTACGGCTGTCAGCGCGCGGCAGGCAGGCGGCGTGAAAAATCTGTATGGCGTCAAGGATTTTTCCAATGCCATTTCCAGCACTCATCAGTGGCTGCGAAGTAGAGTTGCAAGTAAAGAAGGGCCGCATATTTCTCCTATTAGGAAT
>ERZ773008.873-NODE-873-length-21863-cov-90.155769_pt1 | contig 21863 bp, 10 predicted proteins | sample MGYA00580664_ERZ773008 | MGnify/ENA primary metagenome ERZ773008 (study PRJEB29015, sample SAMEA2738016) | human oral metagenome | biome: human oral; feature: human-associated habitat; material: dental | place: China | collected 2048 ... | reverse complement strand
GCCCGCTGAGCCGGCCCATCAGCACCGACCACCCTGCCTGCAGCACCATGAACAGGGTGACGCCATGCCGCCGTGCGAAAGCCTTGAGCGCGTCGCTCACTCTCCTTCCAAGGCCCATCTCCAGCACGGTTCCAGCATAACGCTGTACCGCTGGTCTTGGCCTGTCGGTTGGCAGATCCAGCAAGCTCGGAGCCCCCTGCAGTTGCTGCCGCCAGAAACTCAACTGTTCTCCCAGCTTCTCCTTCGTAAGCCGTTGCCTCTGCCACTGTGCATAATCCACATACTGAATCGGCAGCGGAGGCAAGGGATTCGGCTTGCCCAGCGCATAGGATCCGTACAGAATGCTCAGCTCGTTGAAGAGCACGCCCATCGACCAGCCATCCGACACGATGTGGTGCATGCTCAGGAACAGGACATGCAGATCCTCGCTGCACTTGAACAGCTCTCCCCGGATCAGTGGCCCGCGCTCCAGATCAAAACGCCTCTGGCTTGCCTCATGCAACCCTTGATTCAGCGACAGCTCCCTCTCTTCACCTTCCCTTCCACTCAGATCCGTGCTCTTCAGTGCAAATCCTCGCGCCGGCAGGATTCGCTGCAGCGGCTCCACATCCTGATCCTGATGCACAAATACCGTACGCAACGCCTCATGCCTGCTCAGCAGCTCATCCAGTGATGCCTGCAGCGCGTTCACATCCAGCCTTCCCTTGAGCCGCAGAACTGCTTCTATATGGTACGCACTGCCCAGATCCTCCAGCTGTTCCATGAACCACAGCCTCTGCTGCGACCAGGACAGTTGCAAGGGAGAACGTCTGTCGGCCGGTGTGATGACTTGAACACGATCATGCCCTGAATCAGCCCCCTGTTTCTTCTTCAAGGCACGGAGCAGTGCTTCCTTCTTCAGTATTTCCGGTTGATTCACTTTTTTCTCGTCAGTTTATACGTGCTTGCTGATCATCCCGTCCAGGGAAGCATCACCTTCCAGACCCATCTCTTGCATCAGGTTGCCAAGCTCTGACAGATCAAGATTCGAGAACTGGCTTTCCAGAACACGCGCGGCCATGCCGTCGAGAGACGGAGAATCAAACAGATCCGAGAACGACATATCAACTTGAAATCTCTCCCTTATTCGGGTTGCCAACTGCGTGACGAGCAGCGAATGCCCGCCGAGGTCGAAGAAGTTGTCGTGTCGACCCACGCGCGCCACACCCAGCAGTTCCTGCCAGATCGCTGCCAGCGCTTCTTCGGTCTCGCCCTGCGGCGCCTCGTAGTTTCGCGCAGCAAGGGCATCGACATCCGGCGCCGGCAACGCTTTCCTGTCCACCTTCCCGTTGGGCGTCAGCGGCATCACCTCGAGCTTCACGAACGCACTGGGCACCATGTAGCCCGGCAAGGTCTGATTCAGATGCTCACGCAAGTCATCCACACTCGGCTCCGCCTGGAAAGCATCTGCTTCCGTCATCGCTTCGCCGGGCATGACGCCGGAACCTGACGCCGCTTCCGCGTGCGAGGCGCCTGCCGCCATCGCATCGCCCTGCGCCGTCCAGTACGCCACCAGCCGCTTGTCCCCGGGGTGATCCTCCCGGGCCAGCACCACCGCCTCCCGAACCTGCGGTAGTTCCGTCAACCGTGCCTCGATCTCCCCAAGCTCGATTCTCAAGCCCCGGATCTTGACCTGGAAGTCGTTGCGGCCCATGAACTCGATCGCCCCGTCGGCTCGCCATTTGCCCAGATCCCCGGTCCGGTACATTCGTGCGCCCTCCCTGGCGCTGAACGGGTCGGGGATGAACTTCTCTTGCGTGAGCTCCGGTCGGTTCAGGTAGCCCCGGGCCACGCCCTCGCCGCCGATGTGGATCTCGCCCGCCACACCGATCGGCACCGGCTGGCCCGCTTCATCCAGAATGTAGATCTGGGCATTGGCGATCGGTCTGCCAATCGGCACCTGGCGAAGCCCGTCCTCCACCGCGTCCATGCGCCAGGTCGTCGTGAAGGTCGTCGTCTCGGTCGGACCATAGGCACTCAGGAAGACGCCCGGCGGATTGACCGCCAGCATCCGGCGGATGACATCCGGATCCATCACATCCCCGCCCGCCAGCAAACAACGCAGCTTGGGGAACGACCTCGGCATCCTGTCCGCATACTGGTTGAACAGCCCGATGGACAGGAAGAGGATGCTGACATCGTTGTCGGCCATCACCCCATCGAAGGCCTCCGGGTCCATCACCTGCTCATGCGGCACGATCACCACCCGCGCCCCGTTGAGCAGTGCACCCCAGATCTCGAAGGTCGATGCATCAAAGGCCGGGTTGCTGCAATGCGCGATCGCGTCATCCGGCGTGATCTCGACGTAGCCATTGTTGATCACCAGCCGGTTCACCGCATGCTGCGGCACCAGCACTCCCTTGGGCGTGCCGGATGAGCCCGAGGTGTACATCACATAGGCATCAACCTCGGTATCGCTCCGTTGCACCCGTGCCAGGTCATGCGTCGGGCATGCCGCAATGTGCGCCGCATCCCTGTCGAGATCGATCCAGACGGTTGCGTCCTTGGCGCCTTGCGGCACGGGATTGGCTGCGAAGCCCTCCGTCATGACCACCGCCGCCTCGCTGTCCTCGATCATGAAGGCCTGGCGCTCGGCCGGAAACTCCGGATCGATCGGCACATAGGCTGCACCCGCCTTCAGGGCCGCCAGCTCGCCGATCACGCTGCCCAGACCCCGGCGGGCAATGATCGCGACCCGCTCGCCCGGATCGACCCCCTGGGCCTGCAGATGGTGTGCCAGCTGATTGGCCTTGGCATTCAGTTGGGCGTACGTCAGCTGCTCCTCCCCGTACACCAGCGCCATCGCATCCGGCCGCGCTTTGGCCTGCTGCTCGAACAGCTCGTGGATCAGCGCATCCTTGGGGTAGTCCGCGGCCGTGTCGTTGAACAACCGTAACACCTGAGCCCGCTCGTTCCGTGGCAGGATCGAAAGATCCCGCAAACTGATTTCCGCTGCTTTCTCCAAAGCATCAAGTGCCACCTGAACGGCCTGCTCCATGTACTCAACCACTCTGGCCGGGTCGAGTGAGGGATCCGTCTGCGCGGTGAACGAGAACCCTTCTCCAAGATCATCCACGGACAGAACGAAGGGATAATTCGTTCGTTCCTGCGCATGAACGATCTTCCCTCCGATGGACGGCCGGGAATCACCTTGAGTTTCGCTGTGCCTGTAGTTCAGCATTGCCCCGAACAGCGGAAGCCCCGAGCTTACAGCGCTGCATCGTTGTGCAACCGCCAACGGCGTTTGCTCGAACCTGGCCAGATCCGCCATTTTCTGGTGAACCTGTTCAAGTGCGTCAGCAAGACTCAAATTTTCAAGTCGGAGACGAATCGGAAGTGTATTGATGAACAATCCGAGAGTACGGTCGACACCCGATATTCCGCCCATTCTCCCGGACAGGACGCTGCCGAACACGACATCATCACGGGAAGAGCATTTTGACACTATGAGCGCATAAAGCACATGAAAAAGAATGGCAGGAGAGAAGCCCAGCGCACGCATCGATTTCCGCACTTTGGACGCCAAACCGTCATCCAGTCTCAAGGTCGATTCCTGAATCTCACGACCATCACCATGCACTTCCATCAGGCCAAAAGGCGCAGTGGGCTCGGAAACATCGCCGAGCTCCGCGCGGAAGTAGCGCTCCGCTTCCTCTGTATCGTTCAAGCGTGCGTATGCGACGAAGTCCCGATAGGGTACCGGATCACTCAGGGTGTTCTCATTGCCCGACATGATCTCGGCGATCTCTTCCATCATGACTTCGAGTGACACGTGATCGCTGACGATGTGATGCATTGTCATCACGCCGTAGCAGCGCGTCTCTCCATCCCTGTGCACCGGCCTGAGCGACACCAATGGCGCCTTCCCCGGATCCATCTGCAACGCAGCGGTCTGCATATGGGCTCTCAGCAGCTCCGGCGTCTCCCCTTCGCCCGAGATCTCGAACACACTCGTGTCCAGTATCGCGTGGCGACATACGACCTGAAGCGCTTGTGGTAACCCGTCCCACAGTATCGCAGTGCGCAGGACATCATGACGCGCGATGACACGTTCCATCGCGCTCGTGAAAGACTTCAGTTGCTGTTTCGAATCAAAGGACATGATGATCCACAGAACGTACGGATCGTTGTCCTGATGAAAACGATGATGAAACAGCACGCCTTCCTGCAGCGGCGCCAACGGGTAGATGTCCTGAACATTGGATGCTCCTCCCGGGACCTTCGCCACGATCCGGTCGATCTCCGTCTGCGTGAGTTCCACCAACGGCAGCATCTCCGGCGTGATGCGCTCGCACCCCTCGGAGATCAGATTCGGTGGTGCACGCCAGAGCGCTTCTTCACATCCGTGATAGCTCGATGCCAGTTCTGCAAGACTCCGCGATTGAAACACCTGTCGGACCTCGGTCTGCAGGCCTTCACGCCGCATCCTTTCCACCATGGACACGAGCAACAATGAATGCCCGCCCAGGTCGAAGAAGTTGTCGTGCCGACCCACGCGCGCCACACCCAGCAAGTCCTGCCAGATCTCGGCCAGGACCTCTTCCGTGTTCCCCTGCGGCGGCTCATAGGCCTGCACCACAAACGCATCAGCGTCGGGCGCTGGCAGCGCGTTCCTGTCCACCTTGCCATTGGGCGTCAGCGGCATCGCCTCGAGCTTCACGAAGGCACTGGGTACCATGTAACCCGGCAGGTGCTCCTGCAGATACGTGCGGAGCGCCTCGGCATCCTGAGCGCCACCAACCGCTCGAGTCGCTTTTTCGGCGTCTGCCTGCGCCGCGTCTTCGGTGCTCTCGAACGAGGAAGCGCCCACCTCCATCGCATCGTCCTGCGCCGTCCAGTACGCCACCAGCCGTTTGTCCCCGGGCTGATCCTCCCGGGCCAGCACCACCGCCTCCCGAACCTGCGGCAGCGCCGTCAACCGCGCCTCGATCTCCCCGAGCTCGATCCTCAAGCCCCGGATCTTGACCTGGAAGTCGTTGCGGCCCATGAACGCGATCGTCCCGTCGGCTCGCCATTTGCCCAGGTCCCCGGTCCGGTACATCCGCGCGCCCTCCCTGGCGTTGAACGGGTCAGGGATGAACTTCTCTTGGGTGAGTTCCGGCCGGTTCAGGTAGCCTCGGGCCACACCCTCGCCGCCGATGTGGATCTCGCCTGCCACACCGATCGGCACCGGCTGGCCCGTTTCATCCAGAATGTAGATCTGCGTGTTCGCAATCGGCTTGCCGATATGAATGTCGCCATCGCCTGGAAACACCTCGTCCGATGTGGCCACCACCGTACTTTCCGTCGGGCCGTAGTTGTTCACCACGGCATAGGATGCGCCCTCGCCCGGGAGCTGGTGCAGACGGTCTCCACCAACCAGCAGCTTGCGAAGTCCCTTGGGTTGCAGGCCGCGTGAGAATGCAAGCTCTGCCAACGGGGTCGAAAGAAAGCTCACATCCAGGGTCTGTGCCGACCACCATGCCAGCAGCGCCTCCGGATCCCTGGCCTTGTGGGAGGGCAGCAGCGCAAGGCTTGCCCCCACGCTCAGCGCAGGCCAGACCTCCCAGGTCGCTGCATCGAAGCCGAATCCGGCCAGACTGGAGCTGCGGGCACCCGCTGCCAGGCCAAAGGCCGTGCAATGCCACCGCACCAGATTGATCAGGCTCCGGTGTTCGATCATCACCCCCTTGGGCAATCCGGTCGAGCCCGAGGTGTAGATCACATAGGCCAGGTTCGCTGAGGTCTGCTCTGTCTCCTTGGGGCTGATGTTGCCGATCGGCTGACCCGCGTAGGTTTCGGCATCATCCAGATGCACGAGCACCGGCCTTGGCTGTGCCGTCGTTGCGTCTGTCTCATCTGCCGTCCCATCTGCTGGCTCGCCGGCATCGACGCTCAGCGCATGCCCGAGTTTTTCCTCGAGATGCGCCTGCGTCAGCAGGATCGGCGCCCCGGCGTCCTGCAGAATGTACGCAATCCGGTCTTCCGGATACGCCGGGTCCACCGGCACGTACGCACCACCGGCCTTCAGGATCCCCAACAGCCCCACCACCATCTCCAGGCTTCGATCCACGCAGATCGCCACTCGCGTGTCGGTCCTGAGCACCGGCTTACCCTCATCGTCTGTCAACGACCGCAGCCGGTGGGCCAGCTGATTCGCCCGGGTGTTGAGCTCGGCGTAGCTCAGCTGCTCGCCTTCGTACACCACCGCCATCGCATCCGGCCGAACTTCAGCCTGCTGCTCGAAGAGCTCGTGGATCAACGCTTCCTTGGGGTAATCGGCTTGCGTGTCGTTGAACTGCCGCAGCACCTGATCCCGCTCGGCATCCGGCAATATCGACAGCGTCAGCACCTCCGTCTGCGGCGATCGCTCCAGCGCCTTAACCACCTGCTCAACGGCCTGGTTCAGGTACTCCACCACCCGCTCTGGCCTCACCACGGATGCGTCCGTCTGCGCGATCAGTACGAACCCTTCTCCTGGATCCTCCACCGTCATGTTGAACGGGTAATTCGTACGCTCCTGCGCATAGTGCAGTTCAACACCCTTGAAAGGCAGTAGATCCTCAAGGGGCTTGCTGTGTGCATAGTTCAGAAGCGCGCTGAAGAGCGGCGTGCCAGACTCCACGCCGCTGCACTGCTGCGCCAGAGACAGGGGGGTCTGTTCATATCCGACCAACGCCTTCAGATTCGACTGAACCGACGTCATGGCATCAAGAACGCTGATCCCCTGCAACGGGATACGAACCGGCAGTGCATTGATGCAAAGACCCTGCATACGGTCAAGGCCGTCAATCCCGCCCATCCTTCCCGAGAGCATGCTGCCGAACACCACGTCATCGCGGCTGCTGCAATGGGCGAGCATCATCGCATAGGCCACATGAAACAGGATGGCCGGGCTCATGCCCAGTTTCCGAACGACGGTGCGTACCCGCCTCGCCAGATCCTCATCAAGATCCTGCCTGACTTCCTCGAGCGTACTGCCATCGCCGTGGACGTTCATCAGGCCAAAAGGCAGTGTTGGTTCACTCACATCACCCAGCGTGTCACCAAACCATGCCCTCGCCTCTTCCGTATCAGAATGGGCCAGGCTGTGGGCAACAAACTCGCGATAGCGAGCCGGCTCAGGCAAGGATGCACCACCTCCAGCCAGCACCTCCTCGAGCTCTTCGAACAGAAGGTCCATCGCGACGTGGTCGGTGATGACATGATGCATCAACAGCATGGCATGGCATGTCTCGTGCGGCGTTCCTCCCTGAACGAGCCGGGCGCTCAGCAATGGCGCTTTCCCCACGTCGATGACCTGGGGCTCATCCTCCAGATGCGTCTGCAGCGTTGCCACGACATCACCGTCGGCCTCGATCTCAAAGGGTGTCACGTCCAGCTCGGCATGCCGATACACGACCTGAAGCGCCTGGGGCAAACCCTCCCAGACAATGGCGGTGCGCAGCACATCATGGCGCTCGATCAGTGTGTTGACCGCCAGGACAAAGCGATCAAACAGCGCTCGGGACTCAAACGACACCAGGGCTTTCAGAACGTACGGATCGCGCCCCTCGTCAAGGCGGTGGTGAACCACCATACCTTCCTGCAACGGTGTCAGCGGGTAGATGTCCTGCACATTGGCCGCGCCTCCCGGCACCTTCGCCACGATCAGGTCGATCTCCGTCTGCGTGAGTTCCACCAACGGCAGCATCTCGGGCGTGATCTGCTCACTGCCCGCAGGAATCCGGTTGGCCGGCGCCTGCCATCCCTCATCTTTTCGCTGCGTTCCGAGACTGAGCGCCAAGGCTGTGAGATCACGGGCTTCAAGGATATCCAGAACCCCAATTTGAAGACCTTGCTGTCGAATCCGTTCAGCCAACGCCACGACGAGCAGCGAATGCCCGCCGAGGTCGAAGAAGTTGTCGTACCGCCCCACGCGCGCCACACCCAGCAGGTCCTGCCAGATCGCTGCCAGCGCTTCTTCGGTCTCGCCCTGCGGCGCCTCGTAGCTTCGCGCAGCAAAGGCATCGACATCCGGTGCCGGCAGCGCTTTCCTGTCCACCTTGCCGTTGGGCGTCAAGGGCATTGCCTCGAGCTTCACGAAAGCACTGGGCACCATGTAGCCCGGCAGGGTCTGATTCAGATGCTCACGCAAGTCATCCACACTCGGCTCCGCCTGGAAAGCATCTGCTTCCGTCATCGCTTCGCCGGGCATGACGCCGGAACCTGACGCCGCTTCCGCGTGCGAGGCGCCTGCCGCCATCGCATCGCCCTGCGCCGTCCAGTACGCCACCAGCCGCTTGTCCCCGGGGTGATCCTCCCGGGCCAGCACCACCGCCTCCCGAACCTGCGGTAGTTCCGTCAACCGTGCCTCGATCTCCCCAAGCTCGATTCTCAAGCCCCGGATCTTGACCTGGAAGTCGTTGCGGCCCATGAACTCGATCGCCCCGTCGGCTCGCCATTTGCCCAGATCCCCGGTCCGGTACATTCGTGCGCCCTCCCTGGCGCTGAACGGGTCGGGGATGAACTTCTCTTGCGTGAGCTCCGGTCGGTTCAGGTAGCCCCGGGCCACGCCCTCGCCGCCGATGTGGATCTCGCCCGCCACACCGATCGGCACCGGCTGGCCCGCTTCATCCAGAATGTAGATCTGGGCATTGGCGATCGGTCTGCCAATCGGCACCTGGCGAAGCCCGTCCTCCACCGCGTCCATGCGCCAGGTCGTCGTGAAGGTCGTCGTCTCGGTCGGACCATAGGCACTCAGGAAGACGCCCGGCGGATTGACCGCCAGCATCCGGCGGATGACATCCGGATCCATCACATCCCCGCCCGCCAGCAAACAACGCAGCTTGGGGAACGACCTCGGCATCCTGTCCGCATACTGGTTGAACAGCCCGATGGACAGGAAGAGGATGCTGACATCGTTGTCGGCCATCACCCCATCGAAGGCCTCCGGGTCCATCACCTGCTCATGCGGCACGATCACCACCCGCGCCCCGTTGAGCAGTGCACCCCAGATCTCGAAGGTCGATGCATCAAAGGCCGGGTTGCTGCAATGCGCGATCGCGTCATCCGGCGTGATCTCGACGTAGCCATTGTTGATCACCAGCCGGTTCACCGCATGCTGCGGCACCAGCACTCCCTTGGGCGTGCCGGATGAGCCCGAGGTGTACATCACATAGGCATCAACCTCGGTATCGCTCCGTTGCACCCGTGCCAGGTCATGCGTCGGGCATGCCGCAATGTGCGCCGCATCCCTGTCGAGATCGATCCAGACGGTTGCGTCCTTGGCGCCTTGCGGCACGGGATTGGCTGCGAAGCCCTCCGTCATGACCACCGCCGCCTCGCTGTCCTCGATCATGAAGGCCTGGCGCTCGGCCGGAAACTCCGGATCGATCGGCACATAGGCTGCACCCGCCTTCAGGGCCGCCAGCTCGCCGATCACGCTGCCCAGACCCCGGCGGGCAATGATCGCGACCCGCTCGCCCGGATCGACCCCCTGGGCCTGCAGATGGTGTGCCAGCTGGTTCGCCTTTGCGTTGAGCTGGGCGTAGGTGAGCTGCTCGCCTTCGTACACCACTGCCACCGCATCGGGGGTCTTGTCCACCTGCTGCTCGAAGAGCTCGTGGATCAGCGCCTCCTTGGGGTAGTCTGCGGCCGTGTCGTTGAACTGCCGCAGCACTTGGTCCCGCTCCTGCTCGCTGAGCAACGGCAGGTGCTTGATCTGATGCTGATCATCCGCAGCCATCGCACCCAGCAGCACCTTCAGGTGCCCCGCCCAACGTTCTACGGTCTGGTGATCAAACAGGTCCGTGTTGTACTCGATCACACCCTGCAGTTCTTCCGGACCCTCGTGCAGCGACAGCGTCAGATCAACGTGCGTGCGCTCGTACGTCAGCGGCTCTGGTGACAGGCTCAGCCCCGCCAGCGACAGCTCGGCATCCGGCGTGTTCTGCAACACCAGCATCGTCTGGAACACCGGGCTGTAGCTCAGGCTGCGCTCAGGCCTGAGCACCTCCACCACCTGCTCGAACGGAACGTCCTGATGCTCATAGGCCGCCAGCGTCCTCTCCCTGACCTCTTCGATCAGCTCCGCCACCGTCTGTTGCGGCTGGAGCCGTGTACGCAGCGCCAGCGTATTGACGAAGAAGCCGACCAGCCCTTCAAGCTTGCTGCGCCGACGGTTGGCCACCGGTGTGCCGATCACCACATCATCCTGCCCGCTGAGCCGCCCCATCAGCACCGACCACCCTGCCTGCAGCACCATGAACACCGTTGCCCCGCGCTTGCGCGCCAAGGCACTGAGGCCATCACTCACCTCTTTGTCCAGACTGAATTCGATGGCCGCGCCCTCATAGCGCTGCACCGCAGGCCGCAGCCGGTCGGTCGGCAGCGCCAGCAGCGTCGGCGCACCTGTCAGCGTCTCCTGCCAGAACGACAGCTGTGCGTCGAGCTGATCGCTCACCTGACGATCTGAGAAACGCTCTTCTGAAGGGTCATGATCGGATTGGAAAGCGCTGAAACTCAAGCCTCCAAAGCTTTCTTTTCTTGATTGGTGATTTGGCAAATCCGTGCGAAGGCTTTTCATGACCGAACAAGATGTGGAGTAGACCAAGATACATGATCATTCTCACACAGCTTTGCCACGAACAAACCTACCAATTACCGCAACACTACTGCCTCGCCTTCTGCTCCATGGTTCGTATGGACGAAGAAAGAAACCCAAGGGCAACGACAGTCGCTCCCAATCCCCCCAAGGTCACAAAAAGCCATCTTGTGCCAATGCGCTCACCCAATGGGGTTGCCACAACCAAACCCAATGGCGCAGCCAGGCCGAGCAATGTCGTCAACAACGAAATGACCCTTCCCTGAACGTGGTTCGGCACGCTGGATTGCAGAAGTGCCATGAGTGCGCTATTTGCAAGAATATTGGCAAAAGCTGCGCTCACCCAGAAAATGCAGGCCAACCAGAAAAATCCCCTCGGAACCCCGGATGCCATCGCGATGAGCAGACAAGCCCCAAGAAATCCTCCGAGAATCCAGGGAATCTTCCTGACGGGAGCAACAGCCGAAACAATGCCTCCCCCAATGATCATTCCAATTCCCGCGAGGCTTTCAAGCAGCGCAACTTGCGGCGCTCCTCCTCCGAAATGAACCTTCACCAGCATCGGCACCAGTGTGAAGAGCGGCATGATGACCAGCGCAGTAGCCGCCATTAGTGCATACAGCTGCCGAAGCCCGCTGTTTGCCCAGACCGTTCTCAGACCTTCCATGAACTGATCCAGCAATCCGGGTCGTTCCTGAGGGCGCAGCTTGATCTGCGGGATGGTGAAGAGCAACAAAGGAATGCATCCCAAAGACGCTGTCAGTATGTCTATGCCCAGCGCCCATCCGATGGGCATGATCGACATCACCAAGGCTCCCAGAGGTGCCGCGCCGATGAGCGTCACGCCCTGCAAGGACTGCCCAAGTCCCACAGCCCGTGTCAGGAAGGACGCAGGCACCAGCATGGCAACGCTGGCCATTGCCGCCGGCTGTTGAAAAGCTTGCATGGCGCTTCGGAGCGCCATCATCACATAGATATGCCACAGTTCCACGCGATCAGACTGGAACAATGCGATGATGACAAGCATGCCAGATGCACTGACAACGTCAGAGAGCATCATGATCGTCTGTCGACAATAGCGATCTGCCAGTACGCCCCCTACGGGCCCAAGCACCGCTTGCGGCAGGAGTGCCGCCATGCTTGCCACTCCCAATGCGGATATGTCGGCTGTTTTGTCGGTAACCCACCAGATCAGCACGAACTGGGTCACCGCCGACCCCAACAATGAGAGATGTTGGCCAATGAAAACCAGCCAAAAACGCGCTTTCCAGGAGCTACGTTCCAGGGGGGTGCTTTGCATGACTCCAGACTCCACGTCTGAGCCAATCGAAGTATTCATGAACAAACTTGCGTTGAATGAACGAGTCCATCGAGAAGCGTAATATGCCCCAAGCAGGAGGTCTCGAATCGATCACGCAGGCAGCACGGGCACATCACTCATGGCCTGAACCTCCGGATCGGAATCTGCGCACGAACAGGCGTTTCAGGCGCTGCTCCATGTCATCCACATAGGTGAATACCGCAGGCACCACCAGCAGACTGAGCGCCGTCGACGTGATCAGCCCGCCGAACACCGACAATGCCATTGGACTGCGGAAACTGCTGTCGGTCGAGTCTGAGCCGATGATGATCGGCAGCATCCCGGCGCCCATGGCCACCGTGGTCATGATGATCGGCCGTGCCCGCTTGTGACAAGCGTCCATCAGCGCTTCCCAACGGTTCATGCCCTGATCTCGGCGGGCAACGATGGCGTACTCGACCAGAAGGATCGAGTTCTTCGACACGATGCCCATCAGCATGATCAGCCCGATAAGCGCCGGCATCGAAAGATCATTGCCTCCCAGCAGCAATCCGACAAACGATCCCCCTATCGCCAGAGGAAGCGCCGACAGGATAGTGGCAGGATGCAGTACATCCTTGAACAGGAGCAACAACACCAGGTAGATGCACAGGATGCCGGCCATCATCGCGAGGATGAAACTGACGAACAGCTCCTGCATCATCTCGGCATCTCCAGCGGGTTGCACCTTGATTCCAGCTGGCAGCTGACTCTTACTGATCAAGCCGCTCACCTGGGTGGCCACCTCACCTAGACCTTTCTCGCCCAACTCGATATCCAGATTGATGTTACGTTGCCGGTCGTAGCGGGTGATGAGGGAGGGCCCTCCGCCCAGTTCCACCGACGCGAGCTCTCCCAGCATGACCGCGCCATCCGTGCCTTGAACCGTGATGCGTCGCAGGGCTTCAAGGTCATGACGAGATCCTGGAGCGAGGCGCGTGATGATCGGCACTTGCCGCGTATCGAGATTCAGCTTGGGCAAGGACTGTTCGTAGTCTCCCTGCGTGGCCAACCGCAAGGCGTCAGAGATCGCCTGAGGGCTGACCCCCAACGCTGCCGCCTTCTCGGGATGGGGGCGCACGATGATCTCGGGCTGGACCTGATTCTCACTGGAGACGATCGTTCCGGTTCCCAGGCTCGGCATGTCGCGTAACGCCTTCTCAATCTGTCTGGCAGAACTTGACAGGATCTGCTCGTCCGAACCTGACACCGAAAGTGTGTACTTGTTTCCGGTGTTGCCCAGACCAATGCTCACACGCACGCCGGGCACCTGTTTGAGCGTCTCGCGAATGGCGGCCTCGACCTTCTGCTTGACCGGTCGATTTCCACGCGCTTTCATCCGGATGATCAGAATGGCCTGGTTGACGCCGCTCTGTGAACCGGTACCCGTACCCGTTCCCGCTTCAAAGGCGTTGGCTCCCACCGTCGTGTACACGCTTTCGATATCAGGGTTCTGCATCAGCAGATGTCGTGTAAGCGCTGCGCTGCGTTCCGTGTGCTCGATGCTCGATCCCGGGGGAAGTGTCAGGGTCACCTGGGTCTGATCATTGTCATCAGGCGGAATGAAGGATGTCTTGAGGAAGGAGACCAGTCCTAGCGAACCGATGAACAGAAGTGTTGCGTACAGCAGGGTCTGAAATCGATGTCGAAGCGCCCATTGCGCACACCGCATGTACATGCGAAGCCATCGCGGATCCTTCTCCTGATCGATCATCGGTTTGAGCATGTAGGCGGCCATCAGTGGGGTGAGCATGCGAGCAACCAGCAGGGATGCAAACACTGCCAGTATCGCCGTCCAGCCAAACTGCATGAAGAAACGCCCCACCACGCCACTCATGAAGGCCGTGGGCAGGAAGACCGCGATCAGGGCAAAGGTGGTGGCAACCACCGCGAGGCCAATCTCATCCGCCGCCTCCATCGCTGCCTGCCAGGGCGTCTTTCCCATTCGAAGGTGACGAACGATGTTCTCGATCTCGACGATGGCATCATCGACAAGCAGACCGATAACAAGCGACAGCGCCAGCAGGGTCACACTGTTCAGCGTAAAACCCAGCAGATACATGCCGGCAAAGGCTGGGAGAACGGATAGGGGCAGTGCCAACGCCGCAATGAAGGTGGCCCGCCAGTCCCTCAGGAACAGCCAGACAACCAGCACCGCCAGCAGCGCCCCTTCATACAGCAGCTGCATCGAGGCATCGTACTGCTCCTGAACATAGCTCACCAGATCCATCGACTCGGTGAACGTCAGATCAGGACGCTCCAGCCCGAGTTGCCGAATGCTCTCCCGAACAACCTTGCCAACCTCGATCTCGCCACCGTTCCGGGTTCTGCTGACCTCGAAGCCAACGACTTGCTGCTCGTTCATCCAGGCCGAGGCGCTGCGTTTTGCCGTCGAATCGCTGATGACGGCAATATCACCAAGGCGCACACGCCGCTGATTAGACAACGACAGCGTCACCTGTTTCAAGGCCTCGGCATTCCTGGCACGGGCAATCAGCCGTATCGGCTGCTCAGCATCCGCAAGCTCGGCCGTGCCGCTACCGCTTTCGACCTCGGTTGCACTGATCTGCTGAGACACCTCTGCAACCGTTAGGCCAAGCGCACGAATCCTCTGCGGATCCAGATCGATATGTATCTGCCGATCGACACCCCCGACACGGGTAACCTTGGCGACACCTGGCAGGGCCAGAAGCCTGCGACTCAGCTCATCGTCCACATACCAGGACAGAGCCTCCTGATCCATGGCGGGAGACTGCACGGTGAAGGCTAGAACAGGCATGCTTGCCAGCTCGACCTTCGACACAACAGGGTCCGGCACTGCAGCTGGAAGATCCGAACGAACCCCCTGGACCGTCGAACGGACTTCGTCCAGCGCTTCCTGCAAAGGCTTCTCCAGCTGGAACTGAACGGAAAGTGCGACAGCACCATCCGAGATGCTGGTGTTGATGTGTCGGACTCCCTGTACATCGACCAGGGCGTTCTCGATCTTTCGGGCAACATCATTCTCCAGCTGCCCGGGCGTTGCCCCTGGCAGCGATGCAGTGATCGTCACCATGGGCATGTCCATGTCGGGTTGATTCTGCACCCGCATGAAGCCAAAGGATACAAGCCCGGATACCGTCAGTAGCAGAAACAGCACGAGTACGATGAGCGGATTGCGGATCGACCACGCGGACAGGTTCTTCATGTGCAGACGCCTCAGTGGGACAAGGAGTGAACCGGGTTTCCATCACCCGTCGATGACGGGTGTGCAGCCGAATCCGCCACGATCCGGACCCTGTCCCCTTCCGACAGAAAGCCTGCCCCCTGCACCACGATCCGATCCGCATCCTGCAGGCGATTCGGTGGCTCGGCGCGTGCCTCGACCCTATCACCCGCGTGACGCCCGGTCTTCACTTTCACGCGCCGTACCCGGTCGTCCTTATCCAGGCGATAGACGTAATTGAACCCGTCCCGGGACACCACCGCCTGCAGCGGAAGTGTCGTGGCCTGACTTTTTCCCAGCAGCAGCTCTCCCCCCAGAAACATGCCCGTGTGCAACGAAGGCTCCGCAGGAAGATCGAAATAGACCAACGCCGTACGGGTCCTGGTATCGACAGACGGCCCGATTGCGCGCACCTGCGCTCTGATACGCTGTTTTCCCGGCAGGTGAAGATCGGCTTCGTCTCCGATCGAAATGCGTGCAAGATCACTCGCCATGACCTCGGCACGCCATTCCAGACGGCCCTGCCTGATCATCCTGAACAGCTCGCTACCCACAGCAGGCACGGCACCCACGGTGGCAGTGCGCGCCGAGATCACCCCCGTGTCCGGTGCTCGCAGAGCGGTGAAGCGAAGATTCTCCTGCTGGGCGGACAAGGCCGCACGTGCCGAACGCAACCTGGCCCTGGCGGTTCTGGCCGCGACCTGATACTGAATGATCTGCTGCGTACTGATGGATCCGCTTTTCCGCAGGCGGGTTGCACGCTGGGCATTGCTTTCAGCCTCGACCAGTGCCGCCCTGGATTCCGCCAGGGCGGCCTTGGCGCGCGTGACCTCGGACTGTGTCGTGATCGCCGAGAATCGGGCCAGCACCTGACCCTTCTCGACACGGTCTCCAACGTTCGCCAACAGTTCGACAAGTTGCTGGCCATTGATCTCGGACGCCAGGGTGGCCTCCTCCCAGGCGGCTACATCTCCATCCAGCGGCAACCGGACTGCCAGTTCCATCTGTCGAGGCGACTCTATCGTGACGGTCATGACCGGTTGTGCCTCGTTCTGCGTGGCATCCGCAGGCTTTTGCTCCGCTTCCCCGGCCTGGGACGGATCGGTTGGGGGAGCAGAGGAAGATTTCAAGAGCTCTGGCTGGGTCAGTACGACAGTCGTGGCAACCACCAGCAGCAGCAGAATGACAGCAAGCAGGATCCGTATCGATTTGCTCATGAGAGAAGCAGGTATGGAAATAGAATGCTCCGGGCTCTATCAGCCCGTAGCGCTGCTTGATCGAGGCCTTACCTTGTGAGGTACTGCCTCGTCCTTGATTGACTCGGCAGACCATCCTCCGCCGATCGCCTTGTACAGTGCGACCCAGTACTGAACCTGGTCGCGAAGCAGGCCAAGGTGCTCGACCTCCGCCTCCAGCGCCAAACGGCGCGCGTCTTCCAGCTCCAGCAGGGTGCGGCCACCTTCCTGCCATTGCGCCTGAACCGACTCATAGTAGGCCTGATGCATGGCCGCAGCCTCGGCAGCCTTGCTACGACGCCGGTTGGCACCATCAAGATTGACCAACGCTTCCTCGATCTCCCTGACGGCTTTTTTCACGCCCTGACGCCAGTCGGCATAGGCGATCCGATAGCCCGCTTCGGCACGCCTGACGACCGCACGCCGTCTGCCGCCGTCAAAGATCGGAAGCGTCAGCGCGGGCCCAAAGGACCATGTCCGTACCGATGAGGAAAGTAGGCTGTACGTCGTCAGCGCAATATCTCCCGACAAGGACAGACCGGGATAGAGATCGGCCTTGGCAGCCCCGATCTCGGCACTGGTGGCTGCCAGACGACGTTCGAGCGCCGCAACATCGGGCCGCTGACGCAGGGCGTCAGCGGGTACCCGGTCGATACGAAAGGCTCGAGGCTTGGGCAGGTGGTCCGCAGGTTGTGCCAGCCATCCGGACAGTGTGTCCGGTGCAATGCCGGTCAGCGACTGCAGCGCTGTCATCAGCAGACGGCAGCTCACCTGCTGCGCCTCGAGCTTCGATTGCGTACCGGCCATGCTGGCTCGTGTGCGCGAGCCATCGGCAGCCGAGGTGAAACCGGCAGCAACGGACTGTCGTGTCGCACGATCCGTTGTCTCCATGGACGTCAGTTCCTGCTGATACACGTCGACCAGCAACTGACAGCCCCGGTACTGCACATAGGTGTCGGCCACTTCGGCCGCCAGGGATACCCGTGCCTCATGCCAATCATGTGTCTGAGCAGCAAGCCGTGCCTCTGCTGCCTCGGCATTGCGCCGTGCCTTGCCGAACAGATCCAGTTCCCAGGACGTATCGAAGCCCACCGATCGCGTGCCATAGGTCGCCGTGATGCTGTCCTGTCCAGCTGTCATGCCGAGCGCACCGCCTGAACCACCGGCGGAACCCAGTTGCCGCGTGCGGTTCACACGTCCCGTGCCGTTCAACGTCGGCCATCGCGCGGATTCAGCGGTGCCCAGATTCGCCCGGGCGCTGTCGATGCTGGCAAGCGCACGCTGCAGGCTGGGGCTGTCGGCTTCGGCTGCCTCGATCAGATTGATCAGGGTCTGATCCTCGAACTGTGCCCACCAGTCCTGCAACGCTGCCAGTTCTCCACCATGCGGTATCGGGGCCGTCCAGGTGTCAGGAATTCGTGTTTTGGGTGGTTGATAGTCGGGGCCAATCGCTGTGCAGCCACTCACTATGACGCACGCTGTCAGTACGGCAGAACACGCCACCACGAGACGCTTTTCATGAGCATTTTTCACCTTCAGCGCATCCCCTGGCTGGCGGCTACCCCACGAGGCAGTGTGTCCGATGCACTTGTACGCCGGATTCTCGGGTCGGTGCGCAGATGGTCTGGTTTGCTACGACGCTCTCGCCGTACCCCTGGATGGCTGCTGAGCGATCCCACGCGCGCCGCGCGGGGAAGAACCATCCTAAGGGAAACGTGGCTGTCATCGCCCCCCTGCACATGCGTCGCGCAGCCGACTACACCGACAATCTTCGCGTCGGTGGATGCACGATGGGTGCGTGATGCCCGCAGGCCGAGCAGCCAGTTCATGCTCATGCAGATTCACTCCTGTCGCGTTCACGTCATGTCAGGGAGAAGTTATCTGCTTCCAGGGGCGCAAATCCACTGGTAAATATGGTGGTCAGCGCAACAGCCCAAGCAGCACGGCACGGGCTACGGCGGCCGTTTTATTTGGCACCTGAAGTTTCTGCACCGAGTTCTTGATGTGGAAGTCGACCGTATTCTTGGAGATGTCCAGTATCTCCGCGATGTCGCGTGCAGATTTTCCGTCCGCGCTCCAGCGCAGGATCTCTGCCTCCCGGTCGCTCAGGGGTGGCAGGGACGCCGTGGCCTCGTTGTGGTAGATCCGGGAGAGAATCCGCAGCGTCAACTACGTCAGGGTGCGTATATTCTGGCGGTTGCTCTTCAGCTCTGCCCGGGAGATGGGCGGATGACGCCGGGCCAGTGACAACATGCCGAGCCCACCCGCTCCGTTCAGCACGGATTGCGTCACGCCATGACGTAGCCCATGTTCACGACATTCACGCCAGAGCTGGGGCGTGTCGACGAACAGCTGGTCGTTCCAGACGATCAGCTCTTCGGTGCTTCTGGCGAGCTTGATCCGCGGATCAATGCAGAAGTAGTTCTTCTGAGCATAACGCTTTCGCCACGCCAGTGGATAATTGCTGAGCCAGCGTACCCTCTCCTGACTGAGGGGAAGAACCTTCCGGTAGACGAAATGGTAATACCGGAAACCAAGCGTATGGACCGCTTCGGCCAGACAGATCGAGATCCGCTCCTCGGAGGGGCTCGGCTCGATGATCAGCGTCAGCAGTTCGTCCAGCCAGTTGTTCATGTATCCACGCAGCTCCTTCAAGGCCGTTCAACCCTGTATTCAGGCCAGCTGGAGAGATGAACCCTATTCTTTCCGGCACGAAGAAGCATAACCGTCCGGAAATGTCTTCGCCGGGGAGGTCCAGGTTCCCTCCCCCGCGAAGAAGATCATGATCCCCGCGAGGGAGGCTCTGGACTGACCTTTTTGACAGGTCTACAGTACCCTTTTTTTTTGGGGCAGTACCTACTGCCAATTTTGGTGGACCTCGCGGTACTCAGAACAGCAGGCCCAGCAAGGCGGCGCGGGTGACGGCAGCCGTCTTGTTGGGGGCATTCAGCTTGTGTACCGAATTTTTGATATGAAAGTCGATGGTGTTCTTGGAGAGTTCGAGAATGTCGGCGATATCCTGCGCCGACTTTCCGTCGGCCGTCCATTGCAGCACCTCGACCTCCCGGACCGTGAGATTGGGCAGCCTGGCTGCCTGGCGCTGGCAGACCCAACGCCCGACGATGTCATGGGTCAGACGTGCAAGGCGCTGAACATCGCGCTGCGTGTGCAGCACTTCGGCCACCGCGATCGGTCGCTGGCCACTACGGATCAGCGACAGCATGCTGATGCCCGGCGGCTGGTCGATGACGGAGAGTGTGAACCCCTGGTGCAGACCGTAATGCAGCATGGCGCCCCACAATTCGGGCGTCGCCACGACCAGCGCTTCGTTCCAGAGAAAGGGGCCGGTACCCTGACGCGCCTGGGCGATGCGTGGATCGCTGTTGAGGTAGCCGGCGTCGAGGTAATGGCGTTTCCAGGCATCCGGGTGTAACCATCCGCCCAACCCCACCTTGAATCACCCCTGATCAGGCAGGAAGAATCCTCCGCAAGCGTCCATGCGGGACGCCAATCATCAAGCGGGAGGACACCATGCCGAAGTCGATCTTCAACCCAAGCCGCAGGGGCCGTCGCTACAGCCCGGCCTTCAAGGCCCGGCTCATCGAGCAATGCAGCCAGCCGGGTGTTATGCTCGCTGCCGTGGCCCAGGAGAACGGTGTCTCTGTGCCGACCCTGCGGCGCTGGCTTGAAGAGGCCGGGCCGCTTGATGCCTCCGGTGATCCGGCACCGAGTGTTGCTGCCGACATGCAGCAGTCTCCCTGGCCACGGCAACCCGCCTTCATCCCGATCGATATACCGGCCAAGGTCAGTGGCCGCACCGAAGCCGGCTGCCATATCCGCATCAAGATCCGGCGCGATGCCCAGCAGCTGACGATCGAATGGCCGGCCCATGCTGCCCGTGAGTGCGGGGCGTGGCTGTCGGCGCTGCTGTCATGATCCGGGTCGATCGGATCTGGCTGGCCACCGAGGCACTGGACATGCGCAGCGGTGCCGACCGGATGCTGGCACGGATCATCGAGGTGTTCGGCAGCGCCCAGCCCCATCAGGCGTACTGCTTTGCCAACCGGCGCGCCACGCGCATGAAGGTCCTGGTGCATGATGGTGTGGGTGTCTGGGTAGCGCTGCGCCGGCTCAACCGGGGACGCTTTGTCTGGGCGGCTGCAGGCCAGCAGGCGCACTTTCAGCTCGATGCCGAGCAGTTCCAGGCCCTGGTGCTGGGCATTGCCTGGCAACGGGTGGGATCGCAGGGGGCGATCTCGGTGGTGTAGCGGTAGTTGGCTGTAGCCGTCACCACGGTGTACAGCAGCAGCACCGGGGCGCAGCCGTCAACCCGAGGCTGCAGCCTTGCAGATCACACAGACACGACAGCGCGGCAATACGCCCGGCCACGGTTTCTGGCACACTGCCGGGCATGAACGATGCCGCCGATCTTGCAAGTCTTGATGAGCATCAGCTGCGCAGCCTGGCTGCCGAGCTGATGCAGCAGCTGCACGTGCGCGACGAGCAGATCCGCGCAAAAGACGAAGCGATCCGCACGCGCGACATCCTGGTCGACAAGCTCCAGTTCGAGCTGGGTTATCTGCGCCGGATTCGCTTCGGGCGCATCAGCGAGCAGCTTGATGCCACCCAGTTCCGCCTCTTCGAGGAAGACACCCTGGCTGATGCTGCGGCCATCGAGGCCGAGCTTGAGCGCATCGTCACCCCGAAGCAGGCCCCAGGAGCGCGCCAGCCCCGACGCCTGCCGCTGCCCGAGACACTGCCGCGCATCGAGATCCGTCATGACCCCGAAGACTTGAACTGCGTGTGCGGCTGCCGGCTCGAATGCATCGGTGAAGACGCCACCGAGAAACTTGCATACGTGCCCGGCGTCTTCTCGGTCGAGCGCCACCTGCGGGGCCGCTGGCTGTGCCGCCAGTGCGAGCGCATCACCCAGAAGGAGATGCCGCCTCACATCATCGACAAGGGCATCGCCACCCCAGGGCTGCTGGCCCATGTGCTGGTGTCCAAGTTCGGCGATCACCTGCCCCTGAACCGCCTGCAGGGCATCTACGCCCGGCAGGGTGTGACGCTGCCCATCTCCACGCTCAGTGACTGGGTGGGCCAGTGCGGCGTGCAGCTGCAGCCGCTGGTCGATGCCCTGAAGGCCGAGCTGATGAAGTGCGATATCCTGCACGCCGACGAGACCGCACTGCAGGTGCTCAAGCACAGAAAGGACAAGGCCGGCTCGCATCGCGCCTACCTGTGGGTGTATGCCAGCACCCGGTACGATGATCTCAAGGCCGTGGTCTACGATCTGACCGAGAGCCGCTCGGGCCAACACTGCCGCACCTTCCTGGGCGACTGGCAAGGCAAGCTGATCTGCGATGACTACGCCGGCTACAAGGCCTGCTTTGCCCAGGGGATCACCGAACTGGGCTGCATGGCGCACGCCCGGCGCAAGTTCTTCGAGGTCTTTGCCAGCAACAAAAGCCCGGTAGCTGG
>ERZ773008.865-NODE-865-length-22031-cov-4.651028_pt1 | contig 22031 bp, 23 predicted proteins | sample MGYA00580664_ERZ773008 | MGnify/ENA primary metagenome ERZ773008 (study PRJEB29015, sample SAMEA2738016) | human oral metagenome | biome: human oral; feature: human-associated habitat; material: dental | place: China | collected 2048 ... | reverse complement strand
CTGAAACCATAGTTTGCATTATGTTTTCACTCCGTTGAAGCGGGTGTTTTCAGGTAGCCTTTGGTTGGCATTTTTGCTTCGTTGTAACTGATGTTTTCAGGTAGCCTCTAATCGCGCACGTAGATGGTTTCCACGTCGTAATCGTCGTCGTCCCAATCGTCTTCGTCATCGAGCTCGGCGGGGGGCAGAGTGTGGCTGAGAGCGGAATCCATGCCGCATTCCCAGCGCAATACGGAGAGCAGGTGGTGGATGTCTTCCGGCAGCGGGGCTTCGAATTGTACGGTTTCGCCGCTTTCGGGATGGACGAAGCTGAGGCGGTAGGCGTGTAAGGCTTGGCGGGCAAGCTGTTGCACGGCTTCTTTTACAGCATCGGAGCAGGGATGGCGCGGGTTGCCATACACGGGGTCGGCGGCGAGCGGGTGTTTGGCTTCGCGCATGTGCACGCGGATTTGGTGGGTGCGGCCGGTTTCGAGGGCGCATTCGATGTAACTGTGGCTCTGGTAGCGTTCGAGCACTTTGATGTGGGTTACGGCTTTTTTGCCGCCAAATCCGACCACGGCCATTTTGAGGCGGTTGTGCGGGTCGCGGCCGATGAGGGTGTCGATTTTGCCGTCAAACGGTACGATGCCGTCGGCCACGGCACGGTAGATGCGCTTCACGCTACGCTCTTGCAGCTGCTGCACCAGGCTGTTTTGTGCGGCCGGGGTTTTGGCCACCACCATCAGGCCGCTGGTGTCTTTGTCGAGGCGGTGCACGATGCCGGCACGGGGGATTTCGGCCAATGCCGGGCAGTGGGCCAGCAGGCCGTTGAGCAGGGTGCCGCTCCAGTTGCCGGCGGCGGGGTGGACAACGAGGCCGGCAGGTTTGTTCAACACAATCACGCTGTCGTCTTCAAATACAATATCCAGCGGCATGGGCTCGGGCGTAAAGGCGGCGGTTTCGTGGCTGTGCTGGATGTGCACTTCCAAGGTTTCGCCGCCGATGAGCCGCTCTTTGGGGCGGGCAATCTGGCCATTGAGCAACACGTTGCCGTCTTTAATCCAAGTGCTCAGGCGGCTGCGGGAATAATCGGGCAGCAGTTTGGCCAGCGCGGCATCGAGCCTTTGGCCGGCCAAATCGGTGGGCACGGTTAAATTTATACAATTTTCCGCGTCTGCCCCTGCCGAAAAGTCGAAATCATCGTTATAATCGGCGTCATTGTTGGTATAGGAAGAAATGTTCTGCATGAAAAAGATTCTTTTAGTTACCGGCCTGGCAGTGATGCTGTCGGCCTGCTCCAGCACTTCAACCACCGCTGTGAGCCAAGATGCCCAGATTACGCAGGATTGGTCGGTAGACAAGCTGTATGCCGAAGCGCACGATGAAATGGAGAGCCGCAATTATAGCCGTTCGGTGCGCTTATATGAAATTTTGCGGGCGCGTTTCCCCAACACCCGCCAAGCGGTGCAGTCGCGGCTGGATACGGCTTATGTGTATTACAAAGACGAACAGCAGCCGCAGGCCTTGGCGCATGTGGAGCAGTTTTTGAAGCTGTATCCCAACCATCCGAACACTGATTACGCGCTGTATCTGAAGGGCTTGATTGTGCTCAATCAAGACAAATCCATTTTCAACAAGCTGGCCTCGCAGGATTGGTCCGACCGCGACCCGAAGGCTAACCGCGAAGCCTATCAGGTGTTTAACGAGCTCATCACCCGCTTCCCCGATAGCAAATACGCCAACGACGCGCGCGAAAAAATGACGCGCTTGGTGGATGCCTTGGGCGGCAACGAAATGGCCATCGCCCGCTACTATATGCAGCGCGGCGCTTACTTGGCCGCCGCCAACCGTGCGCAGGGGATTGTGAGCCGCTATCAGAATACGCGCTATGTGGAAGAGGCGCTGGCGATTATGATGACCGCCTACGCCCGTTTGGAAAAACCGGAACTGAGCAACGACACCCGCCGCGTGTTGGCGCAAAACTTCCCGCAGAGCCCCTATTTGCAGAAAGAATGGCAGCCGGACGATATTCCGTGGTGGCGCTATTGGAAGTAGTATAGATTTTGGAGGCTACCTGAAAGCGGTTTTTCAGGTAGCCTTTATCAGCTAGAACGTCTTACTTCAAAATAAGGATATAAACATGAAAAAATTATCCCCTCTCTTTGCCGCCTGCCTGCTGGGCGTCTGCGCCGCAGCCAGCGCCACCACCTACGAATGTACCGACCGCCAAGGCCGCCGTACCTACACCGCCAGCCCCGGCCCCAACTGCCGCGCCGCCAACCTCGGCCGTATGACCACCTATCCCGCTCCTGTAAGTACCGCACCCAGCTACCCGAGCTACAGCAGTCCCGCTACTCCAGAGCCCGCGGCCCCGGCTGCCCAACCTGCCGTTGGCGAAAGCCAGCGCCAAGCTGCCAACGAACGCCTGCGCCAAGCCCAGCAGAATCTGGAAGAAGGCCGCAAAGTGCGCTACGGCAACGAGCGCAACTATGCCCGCTATCTGGAACGCATCGGCAAGCTGGAAGAAGAAGTGAACAAAGCCCGGCAGGAAGTGAACAACCTGAATAAATAAATCCGGCTTTGCTTTAACTTCTTGCAGTAATGTTTTCAGGTAGCCCTTAGTGTGATGCGGGCTACCTGAAAACGAATCAAGCGGGTTTTGCCCGTTTGACATCCCAACCGGTTTAACTTCGTTGCCGCTTACGTTTTCAGGTAGCCTTTATGCCCGCCATCCCCACGCACTACCGCAACCTGCGCGTGTCCGAAACCGCTTCGGATAAGGAGATACGCGAGGCCTACCTCCGTCTGTCGAAACGTTATCATCCTGATTTCAATCCCGACAACCCCGAAGCCCTGCGCATCATGAAAATGGTAAACAAGGCCTATGCTGTGTTGTCCGATCCCGAACAGCGCAAACGGCATGATGCTTGGATTGCCGCCCAGCGCCAAGCCAAAGCCACCAATCCCCTGCTGCAGCAGGCCGCCGCACGGCAGCAGGCCAAGCTGATGCCTTGGCCTCAGAAGCTGAAAGTGCAGTGGCAGCGGCTGCGTGCGAATAAAGCATTTTGGCTGGTGTTCGGCACCGGCCTGTTGCTCGGGCTGCTGGTGTTGCAGCTTTGGTGGTGGCTGGATAAAACCCCGGCTGCACCGCAAGAGACGCCTTCCGCCGTGAGGCAGCTGGCCGCCCAGGGCAGCGCCTACCAACGCCCGGCCAAAGCCCCCAACGGCAACATCTGGCCGTATTTTTCCGACTATATTTCCGGCTACCCCGTGGCCGCGCAAAACGGCATGTCTATCGCCAGCATCGCCAACCACGGCGCCGACCGCATGGTGGAGCTGCAAATGCAGCAAGACGGCAGCTGGCAAAACATCCGCACCTTCTACATGCCCGAGAAGGGGTTCTTCACCCTCTACGAACTCGGCGCCGGCCAATACCGCCTGCTCTATCTCGATTTAGACAGTGGCCGCCACACCCAAACCGATGTTTGGCAAATAGAAAAACAAGACGATGCGCCGGTATACCCCGATGCCAGCATCACCCTCCCGCCCACACAGCAAGGATAATCATGAGCGCCTCTCCCGCCGCCAAATACACAGAAGAAACCGTACTTTGGGTAAAACGCCATACGCCCAAACTGATGAGTTTCGCCATCAGCCGCCCCGAAGAATACCGTTTTGCCGCCGGCCAGTTTTCCCGCCTCGGCTTCCCCGAAGGCAGCGGCTTCATTTGGCGCGCCTATTCTGTGGTTTCCGCCGAATACGACGACACCCTAGAATACTTCGCCGTGCTCATCGAAGGCGGCCCCATGTCGGCCCGGTTCGAACAGATGGAAGCCGGCAGCACCATCCTGCTCGACAAAACCGCCACCGGCTTCCTGCTGCCCGAACGCTTCCCCGACGGCAGCGACCTCATCATGCTCAGCACCGGCTCCGGCATCGCCCCCTTTCTCTCCATTTTGCAGCAGCCGCAGATTTGGCAGCGTTTCGACCATCTCGCCCTGGCGCATTCCGTTTCCCATGCCAACGAAGCCGTGTTCAACCAGCGCATCCGCGATTTGGCCGAACACCCATTAGTGGGCGAGTATTACGATAAACTGCGCTTCGTTCCCGTGCTCACCCGCGAGCAGCAGCCCGGCAGCCTCAACCAACGCTTGCCGCAGCTGTTGGAAAACGGCAGCCTCAGCCAAGCCTTCGGCCTGCCGTTCAGCGCCGAGCGCAGCCGCTTCATGCTGTGCGGCAACCCCGCCATGGTGAAAGATACCTTCCAAGCCCTGCTCAAGCTCGGCTTTGCCATGCACCGCAACCGCATCCCCGGCCACATCATGATGGAAAACGGCTTTTAAGGCGTTTCGGCTTCCGCCGTCTTCGGCAGCGGTGTGCCGATGGCGGTATTGGAAAAGGCTACCTGAAAACCCAAACCGGGGTTTCAGGTAGCCTTTGATTTGTACTTATAGCGAATTATAGTGAATCAAAATAAGAATGCTACAGCGTTGGCTCGCCTTGCCGTATTGCTCATACTGTTTGTGGCTCGCTGCCTTGTTCTGATTTTTGTTAATTCACTATATTTCAAACGGCTAATCCACTTCCCGCTCGTGCGGCAGGCGGCCGGCCCAGTCGCAGGCGAACTGGTAGGCAGTACGGCCGGAGCGGCTGCCGCGCATTTGCGACCATTGGAGGGCGGCGCGACGGGCGGTGTCGTCCAGGGGCAGGCCGGCATCGGCCAGCCAGCTTTCGGCGGCGGCGAGGTAGTCTTCTTGGCTGAAGGGGTAGAAGCTGAGCCAAAGGCCGAAGCGGTCGGAGAGGGAGACTTTTTCTTCCACGGCTTCCTGCGGGTGTACTTCGCCGCGCTCGCCGGTGCGGGCGAGGTTGTCGGCCATGTGCTCGGGCATGAGGTGGCGGCGGTTGGAGGTGGCATACACCAACACATTGTCGGCGCGGCAGGAGAGGCCGCCGTCCAGCGCGGTTTTGAGGGCTTTGTAGCTGTCTTCGCCGTCTTCAAAGGAGAGGTCGTCGCAGAAAACGATGAATTTTTCGCTGCGCGGGGCGAGCAAGTCGAGCAGGGCGGGCAGGCCGGCAAGGTCGTGTTTGTCCACTTCAATCAGGCGCAGGCCACGCTCGGCGTATTCGTGCAGCAGGGCTTTAATGAGCGAGGATTTGCCCGTGCCGCGCGCGCCGGTGAGCAGGGCGTTGTTGGCGGGGCGGCCGGCAAGGAATTGCTCGGTGTTGCGCACCAGGCGCTGGGTTTGCGGGCTGACGGCACACAGGCGGGCGAGTGGGAAAGTGTGCGGGCGGGGCAGGGCGGTGAGCAGGCCGCCGTTGCCGTGTTTCTGCCAGCGGAAGGCGATGGCCTGCCAATCGGGTTTGCACGGCTCGGGCGGCAGGAGTTGGTCGAGGCGGCGCAGCACGGAGGCGGCTTGCGTGAGGAAGGATTTGAGTTTCATGATTGGCTTGGGTGGCTGGTTATCAAAGGGAGGAAGGCTACCTGAAAATGTCGGTATGGCGCAAGGGCAGGGCGGCGATAGCCGATTGCTATAGCAATGGAAATTGTCATTTGCCTGCTCTGGCAGTATCATTGCCCATTTTTCAGGAAAGCCGCCATGAGCACCGCATTGATTCAAGACTACCTGCGCACCCAAGGCCTGAAGCTGCCGCCCGAAGCCGTGCAGATAGCCATGCTCACCGCCGGCAGCGTGATGGCGGCGGGCAAGGCGGAGATTGAGCCGGAAATCCTGTGGTACCGCGGTGCAGACGGCACATTGGAGCAGCATCTGCCGCGCAACGAAGCGCGCCACGCCCGGCTTCGCCAAATCTTTATGGCGCTCGATTCCGCCTACACCGCCAGCCCCTGCCGCAGCGCCGCCGTGTATCTGCTGCACACGCCGGATCGCCTGCTGCACCTGGTGGCGCAAGGCGAGCCGTTGGAAAAGCTGCTCGCCGTAGAGCAAGACTTGGAAGCTGCGCACACCGCCCACCTGGCCGCGCGCAGCGCGCAAACCGGCTGGCTGAACCAAATAGACGACGTTGCCCAATGGCTGCAAAACGGCGACCTCGTCGGCAGCCGCCACCGCCCCGGCAGCCAGCTGGCCGTGCCGGTATACGCCGAAAACGGCCGCGTGCTCGGCGTGGTGTATCTCGAGCATGGCGAGCCCGCCGTCTTCGACGAATCTGCCCAAAGCATCTGGGTCGGCCTGGCCCTCGCCCTGGCCGAACCGCTCGCCGATTTGTTGCAGCCGGAAGACGCTGCCGAATAAGGCTACCTGAAACTTCAACACAACCATTCCACACACACCAAACAAGCATCATGACCCCGCTAAAATTCATCGCCTCCTGCCGCCTGCCCACCGAATACGGCGTCTTCACCATGCACGGCTTCGAAGAGCCGAGCGGCCAAGAACACATCGCCCTGAGCATGGGCGACATCGCCAACGGCGAGCCCGTACTCTCCCGCATCCACTCCGAATGCCTCACCGGCGACGCCCTGTTTTCGCAAAAATGCGACTGCGGCCCCCAGCTACAAGCCGCCATGCAGGCCGTACAGCGCGAAGGGCACGGCGTGATTGTGTATCTGCGCCAAGAAGGGCGCGGCATCGGCCTCATCAACAAAATCCGCGCCTATGCGTTGCAAGACCAAGGCCTCGATACCGTAGAAGCCAACCTCGCCCTCGGCCTGCCCGTAGACGCCCGCGATTTCAGCCTGGCCCAAGCCATCTACCAACACCTCGGCGTCCGCTCCATCCGCCTGCTGACCAATAATCCCGATAAAATCAGCAAGATGGAGCAAAGCGGCATTAAAATCACCGAACGCGTGCCGCTCTTGGTGGGTCAAAACAGCGAAAACACAGGCTACCTGAAAACCAAAGCCGCCAAACTCGGCCATTTGATCGACAACTGATTTTTCAGGTAGTCTCCAGCTCCAAGGCTACCTGAAACCTAAAATCCACCAACAAAGGCAACTTCCATGACCATCCGCATCGGACAAGGCTACGACGTCCACCAGCTCGTGCCCGGCCGCCCGCTCATCCTCGGCGGCGTAACCATCCCCTTTGAAAAAGGCCTGCTCGGCCACTCCGACGCCGACGCCCTGCTGCACGCCGTCACCGACGCCCTGCTCGGCGCCGCCGCCTTAGGCGACATCGGCACCCACTTCCCCGACACCGCCGCCGAACATAAAGACGCCGACAGCCGCGCCCTGCTGCGCCAAGCCTACGCCGCCGTGCAGGCTCAAGGCTGGCGCGTTGTGAACGTGGACAGCACCGTCATCGCCCAGCAGCCCAAACTGCGCCCCCATATCGCCGCCATGCGCGCCAACATCGCCGCCGACTTGGGGCTGCCTGAGAACTGCGTCAATATCAAAGGGAAAACCAACGAAAAACTCGGTTATCTCGGCCGCATGGAAGGCATCGAAGCCCAAGCCGTGGTGCTGCTGGAAAAGACCGTCGGATAGAACCCGAATCCCGCGTATAAAAACGAAAAACGGGCGGCAGGGGCGCGGATTTGCCAAGCCGCCCGTTTTTCAGGTAGCCTCAAGCCCCATCAGGCTACCTGAAACTAGATTTTCCCCTCCTTCCCTCTTCAGGCAGCCCCTCTTCCACCCGCTAGAAAGGCCGCACGATGAAATTCACCAACCTCCACCAAAACTTCATCCTCCTCGCCCCGCTCAGCATCAAGCAACACCTTGAAAACCGCGCCTTCTGGCCCGCCTTCATTAACGAAATCACCCCCTTCGCAGATAAAATCAAAGGCATACCGCGCATCGGCGCCAGCCAGTATGACGGCAACGGGAAAGTCAAACTCGGCCGCCTATCGTGGCGCTCGGAAGTGTTGCAAAAACTTGCCGATAACTACTACCTCAGCGCCCAGCCGGAAACCTTTAAATTTCCCTACTTCTTTGCCAATTTCCCCAGCCCCGTTACCTGTTCCAAGCAAGACACCACACCGGCGCTTACCCTGACGCTGGATGACGCCACCTCCGGCGGCCTGCCGCAGAGCGGCCTGCTGCTCAGCTTCCGCCAAGATTATTTCGACGAACTGGGCGAAACTATTGTGCACGAATTACTCAACCGACTCAGCACGCTGCTGCAAGCCGGTTTGCGCCTGCGGAAACAAACGCAATACGCCTACCCCTACAAGGAGAGCCTTTCCGACGTATGGCAAGACTGCATCATGGATTTATTCCCCACCCATGCCGCCGAGCTTACGAAAAAAGGCTGGGAAATTAAAAAAGATTTTGCCGGCTGGGCAAAGTTCTAAACCCCGTCCGCCAAAGCAAAAGGGCAGGGCGGCCGCGTATCCAAACTCCCGCCCGCTATAGTAGAATAAGGCTACCTGAAAACATCGGCTGCTTTCCCGCGCCGCCGAAACAACAATCCTAAGGAGAACCCATGTCCGCCCAAGACCGACTCAAACGCACCGCCGCCAAAAAAGCCCTCGAATTCGTGCCCGAAAACGCCTACATCGGCATCGGCACCGGCAGCACCGTAAACTTTTTCATCGAAGAACTGGCCAATAGCGGCATCCGCATCAAAGGCGCCGTTTCCACCTCCAAAGCCACCAGCGAACTCTTGAAACAATACGGCATCCCCGAAGTGCCGCTCACCGAGGCGGACGAGTTGCCCGTGTATATCGACGGCGCCGACGAGGTTAACCACAGCCTGCAAATGATTAAAGGCGGCGGCGGCGCGCTGTTGGCCGAAAAAATCGTGGCCAGCGCCGCCGAAAAATTCGTCTGCATCGTAGATGAAAGCAAATACGTTTCCCGGCTGGGCAAATTCCCGCTGCCGATCGAAATCATCCCCGCCGCCCGCTCGCTGGTATCGCGCCAGCTGCTCAAATACGGCGGCAGCCCGCAGCTGCGCCTGAATTTCACCACCGACAGCGGCCACAAAATCATCGACGTGCACGATATGCCCATCAACGAGCCGCTCAAACTGGAAGACGAACTCAACCGCATCCCCGGCATCGTGGAAAACGGCCTGTTCGCCCGCCATCCCGCCCACGTGCTGATTATCGGCCGCGAGGGCGGCGCGGAAGTGATTAAAATCGGCGGCTGATTGCTTCCTACCCATATCAGACAAGGCGACGTCGTTGTGCCGCTGTATCGCGCAAGAAATTTCAGGTAGCCCCTATGGTTTCCATAGGCTGCCTGAAAATCAAACAGCCGTAAAAACAGGCTACCTGAAAACTTTCAGGTAGCCTGTTTGTCATGCGGCAAGTATTAAGGCTTACATCACTTCCAGCGTATCAATGCCCAAGAGATTGAGGCCGGTTTGCAGGGTCTGGCCGGTGAGGGCCGCCAGCTGCAGGCGGGTGTTGCGGACGCTGCCTTCGGCTTTGAGGATGGGGCAGGCTTCGTAGAAGCGGGAGAATAGGGTGGCCACTTGGTAGAGGTAGGCGGCGAGATAGTGCGGGTAGGAGCTGTCGGCCACGGTTTGCAGCACGTCTTCAAACTTCAAAAGTTCGGCGGCAAGCTGGCATTCCAGGGGCTCGGTGAATACGGGCTGTTCGGTTCGGCTCCATTCGCCGGCTTTTTTCAACACACTTTGCACGCGGGTGTAGGCATATTGCAAATAGGGGGCGGTGTTGCCTTCGAAGGAGAGCATGTTGTCCCAATCGAAGATGTAATCGCTGGTGCGGTTTTTGCTCAAATCAGCGTATTTGACGGCGCCGATGCCCACGCTGCGGCCGATTTGGGCGGCGGTGGCATCGTCCAGCTCAGGGTTTTTCTCTTTCACCAGGGCGGTGGCGCGCTCTGCGGCTTCGTCGAGCAGTTCGACCAGCTTCACGGTGTCGCCGCTGCGGGTTTTGAAGGGCTTGCCGTCTTTGCCCATCATGGTGCCGAAGCCGATGAATTCGGCTTTCACGTTTTCAGGTAGCCAGCCGGCTTTGCGCGAGGCGGCGAAAAGCTGGGCGAAATGCAGGCTTTGGCGGGTGTCCACTACATAGATGATGTGGTCGGCTTTGAGTTCGCGCACGCGGTAGCGGATGCAGGCCAAATCGGTGGTGGCGTAGAGGAAGCCGCCGCCTTGCTTCTGGATGATGAAGGCGGCGGGATCGCCTTCTTTGTTTTTGAATTCGTCGAGGAAGACTACTTTGGCGCCGCCGTCGTCCACGGCCAAACCGCCGGCCAAGAGTTCGTCTACCACGGGCTGCAAATCGGCATTGTAGGAAGACTCACCGCGCACGTCTTCGGGTTTGAGCAGCACGCCGAGCCGGTTGTATACGTTCTGCGCGTGTTTGAGCGACATGGCCACAAACTGCCGCCACAGGGCGAGCACAGCTTCGTCGCCGCCTTGCAGTTTCACCACGTATTCGCGCGCGGTGTCGGCAAAGGCCGGGTCTTCGTCGAAACGCACTTTGGCGTTGCGGTAGAACTGCTCCAAGTCGGCCAGTTCGAAATGTTCGTTTTGCGCCTGCTGCTCCACCAAATAGGCCACCAGCATGCCGAATTGGGTGCCCCAGTCGCCCACGTGGTTTTGCGCGATGACGCGGTGGCCGAGGAAGGAGTGGACGCGGTTTAAGCTGTCGCCGATGATACTGGAGCGCAGGTGGCCGACGTGCATTTCTTTAGCCAGGTTGGGCGAGGAGTAGTCGATGACGATGGTTTGCGGTGCGGCGGCCAGCGCCACGCCGAGGCGGCCGCTTTGCAGGGCGGCGTGTACTTGTTTGGCCAAAAATTGCGGGTTCAGTCGCAAGTTGATGAAGCCGGGACCGGCCACTTCGGCGGAGGCAATCAGCTCGTTGCCGCCCAGCGCATCGGCCACTTTCTGCGCCAGCTCGCGCGGGTTTTGCTTGCGCTGCTTGGCCGCACCCATCACGCCGTTGATTTGAAAATCGCCGAATTCGGGGTTTTTGGCCGGCTGCAATACAACCGGCGCGCCTTCGATACCGGCGGCGGCAAAGGCTTGTTCGGTTTCGCGGTTGAGGAGGTGGGATAAGTTCATGATGTTTTCAGCTTGGGTAGATAAACAGTAAAAATCTGTGTATTAGCCTTTAATTAAACGCTGCACGGCAGCGGCGGCCAGCAAGGTGGCAGCGATGCCGCACACGGTGTGCAGCGCCAGAATCAGGCCGGCGGGCAGCCATTGCTTATTCAGCAGGCGTTCGGATATTTCGCCGGAGAGCGCGGAAAAGGTGGTGAGGCTGCCGAGGAAGCCCACTGCCAGCGCATTTTGCAGCGGCTGGGCAAGCGGCCTGCCGCCCAACAGCAAGCCCAATACCGCACCGGCCAGCAGGCAGCCGAGCAGGTTGGACAGCCAAGTGCCGAAAGCGAATTGGGCAAACAGCGGATTGAAACGCAAACCCAGCTGCCAACGCAACAAGGCGCCGAGGGCAATCAGGGCGGGCTGGCTATAAGACGGGTGCATTTTCAGGTAGCCTCTTGGCGGCAGGCGGACGGTATGGCCGTGCTGTACTGAATAGATAGCTGTTTGTTTTTATGCCGGTTTAATTTTTCAGGTAGCCTTAAAGCGCAGCAATCAGCTGCAGCACCATTTGGGCTGAATGCACGGAGGCTGTTTTCAAAAAGGTTTCAAAGCTGGTATCGGCTTCTTCGTCGGCGAGGTCGGAAATGGCGCGGATCACCACAAACGGCACGCCGAAGCGGTAGCAGCTCTGAGCGATGGCGGCGGCTTCCATTTCCACTGCCTGTACATCGGTAAAATAGCGGCGCACTTCAGCCACGGATTCGCTGCTATGCACGAATTGGTCACCACTCACGATTAAACCACGGTGCACGGCAGCGTGCTCGAATGCTGCGGCGGCTTTTTCGGCAGCGGCGCATAGAGCAGAATCGGACTCGAAGCGTGCAGGCATACGCGGTACATGACCGATGGCGTAACCGAAAGCAGTAACATCCACATCATGATGTGCGGTTTGCGTGCCGATTACTACGTCACCCACTTTCAGTTCGCCGCCCAAGCCGCCGGCGCTGCCGGTGTTGATGACGAAATCGGGTTGGTGGCGTTGCAGCACTAAGGCGGTGCTGAGCGCGGCATTCACTTTGCCGATGCCGCTTAAGGCCAATACGACGTTTTTACCAGCATATTCGCCGCGATAAATTTCGAAATCGGCCACATGCTCATTGCGCAGATTTTGTAGATTTTCTTTGAGCAGCTCGATTTCCGGCGGCATGGCGCCGATGAGTGCAATGGTTTGGGACATGGTTGGATTCTTTCAAACCGCCCGCACAGGCAATGGATGCGGGCGGCGTACGAATAAGCAAAACGCACTGCCTGTAAGCAACAGCCAGTGCGCTGAGGATGCCTGTTTATTGCTCGGCGTCGGCGGCAGGTTTCTGCTCGGCGGGCGGCTGCAGGCTCACGGCGCGTGCCGGAACAATGGTGGAAATCGCGTGTTTGTACACCATTTGCGTTACCGAGGTGTTGCGCAGCAGCACCACATATTGGTCAAACGACTCTACCTGTCCTTGCAGTTTGATGCCGTTCACCAAATAGATGGATACCGGCACGTGTTCTTTGCGCAGTGCGTTCAAAAAAGGATCTTGTAACATTTGTCCTTTAGTTGCCATAGTTTATTTTACTCCGATTATTTTTGTTCAAACTTTTTCAGGTAGCCTTCCCTTGGCGGAATGCTTCCCGCACAGGGCGGCCAAAAACTGAGAAAGGTGGCGAATTGTAGCCGTTTGGCGCAGATTTTTCCAACCTTTTTACGCAAGCTATCGATGAGTAAAGTTCTTTTTATGAGGCAGGTCAAACCGAATGCATGATAGGCTTGCTTTGGATGGATTGTTTATAAGCGTTGGAATTTCGTTGCTCTTGTATAATCAGGTAGTTAACGCGATACGCATAAAGGGAAATTAAGATGGGCATCAAACATTGGCCAGAAAACGAGCGACCGCGCGAGAAACTGTTGCATCGTGGTGCGGGAGCATTAAGCGATGCGGAACTGTTGGCCATCCTGTTGCGGGTAGGTACGCAGGGGATGAGCGCGGTGGATTTGGCGCGTTACCTGTTGCAGGAATTCGGCTCGCTCAACCGCCTGTTTTCCGCGCCCGCCGCCGAACTGACGCGGCATAAGGGCATGGGTGAGGCGGCGTATTGCCAGTTTGCCGTGGTGCGGGAAATCGGACGGCGCCTGCTGGCCGAGGAAATGCGCGACACCCCGGCTTTCGATTCGCCCGACGCGGTGGCTGATTATCTGGTGTTGCAACTGGCGCACGAGCAGGTGGAAGTGAGCGTGGCGATGCTGTTGAGCAGCAGCCATAAGCTGATTGCCTTTCAGGAGCTGTCGCGTGGCACGGTGGCGGAAAACACGGTGTATATCCGCGAAGTGGCGAAACTTGCCCTGCACTATCATGCGGCTTCGCTGATTATCGCGCACAACCACCCCGGCGGTTCGGCCGAGCCTTCCGAGGCAGATCTGGCCTTCACCCGACAATTGCAGCAGGCATTGGCGCTGCTGGACGTGCGGCTGCTGGATCATTTTATCGTGGCAGGCAACCGGGCGGTGTCGTTTGCGGCAAACGGCTGGCTGCGGGAATGGGAAACGGATTGAATGGCAGCTAAAGGCTACTCGATACTCTTGGCTTCGCAGCCACCGTGCCAAGCCCATTTTCAGGTAGCCTTTCTAGTTAAGAAAAGGCTTTGGATGATGGGTTCGATGGCAAGAATAAAGGCTACCTGAAAATTTTCAGGTAGCCTTTTGCATCGTACAGCGATTATTTTTTCAACGAATCGCGGATTTCACGCAACAGTAGGATTTCTTCGGAGGGCTCGGCAGGAGCTTCTTCCGGAGCGGGTTTTTGCAGTTTGCTGATGCCTTTGATTACGGCGAAGATGGCAGTGGCAATGATCAGGAAGCTGATTACGGTGTTGATGAAGAGGCCGATATTAAGCGTAACCGCACCGGCGGCCTGGGCGGCGGCCAAAGTGGCGTAGCCGTCGGCAGGGGCGTTGGCGCCCGATTTCAGGGTGATGAACAGGTTGGAGAAGTCTACGCCGCCCAAAATCAGGCCGATGGGCGGCATGATCACGTCATCTACCAATGATTTGACGATGCCTGAGAAGGCGGTGCCGACTACCATACCGACAGCAAGGTCAATTACGTTGCCGCGCATAATAAATGCTTTGAATTCGTCGCGTAATGCCATGTGTGTTTCCTTAGAATGGTTAGAAGGGCGGCATGATAATGGTTTTAGTCGCCGCCGTCTTGATGTACAACGGATAAATTTTGTTAATTGCTGGCGAATGACGGAAAAATGGGCAGATTGTTTGATTCTAATGTTGTTTATTAGCAGAATATGTCAGTTTATCTGTTAAACATGGGTGTATCACTAAAATAATAAGTTGTGTTGGTTTGCTTTTATTAAGATTGCAGAAGGGCGGCCATTTTGTTTTTAGGTAGCCTCTTGCATACAAGAAAATCAGCCGTAGCCGTATTTCTGTTTTTCTTAGGGCTTGCCAAACACCCGTCTTTCGGGCAAAGTTCGGCGTTTTCTTGTCTCATCGTTCATTTCGTTTGGCAAACCTTTCATTATGTCTGAACCCATTCTCTCGCGACTGGACACCCTACTCAAAGTGGAAACGCCGGAAGCCATCGATATTTATCTGCGTCCGGCTTCGGTATTCGCCCGCTCGCGCGCCTGGTTTGTCGATTTCATTCTGCGCGGCATTTGGATCATCCTTTCCTCTATGTTGATCAGCTTTATCTTCTCCGGTGCGGTTAACGACGGTGATGGTAACAGTGCAGTTAAAGGCTTGTTTTTCTTCTTACTGTTTGTGAATATTTTTTTCACATTGTGGCTGTATTTCGTGGTGTTCGAAGTGTGCTGGAACGGGCAGACGCCGGGTAAGAAAATTTTCGGCCTGCGCGTGATCAACGACAACGGCACGCATATTTCCTGGTCGGCTTCATTGCTGCGCAACCTGCTGCGCGTGTTCGACAGCCTGCCTTTTTTCTACGGCATCGGCATGATCTGCGGCCTGTGCAACCCCTACGGCCGCCGCTTGGGCGACATCATGGCTTCCACGGTGGTGGTTTATGTGGATAAAACGCGTGGGCAGGCCGAGCGCATGGATTTGGGCAATATCGAAGCGGTTACCCCGCCCGTGGCGCTCACGCGTGAGGAGCAGCAGGCAATTTTGAGCTTTGTGGAACGCCGCCGCCATTTGAGCGCGGCGCGCACCGGCGAATTGGCGCAAATGATGGTGGGGGCGATTTTCGGCCAACAGGAAGACGAACGCAGCGCCGAGCGGCTGATTTTGGGCTTGGCCAAATATTATGCCGGTGAGCAGCGGAAGGAGGCGGCGTGAGGCAACTGTTTTTTGAAGAACAACATCAGGCGTTCTGGCGCACGTTCGAGCAGGATTTGCAGCAGCTGGAAAAACGGCGCGGCAGCCTGAGTGCGCAGAAAACCGCTTTGTTTATGCAGGACTACCGCACGGTTTGCCACCATTTGGCGGTGGCCACCGACCGCTGCTATTCCGGCGGCCTCACCGATTATCTGCAGTATCTGTGCGAACGCGCGCACCAGCTTTTGTATGTGGGGCAGCAGGTATCGCTGTGGGTGCGTTTCCGTGATTTCGTGATGCAGGGTTTCCCGCAGCTGGTACGACGCGAGAAAAAACTGGTGTGGCTGGCGCATGCGCTGTTTTACCTGCCGTTTATCGTGGCTTTTTTACTCACGGCTTTTGTGCCGGAGAGCGTGGACAAAATCGGCGGCCTGAACCAGGGGCCGATGTTGGCTGAGAACTATAAAGAAATGATGGAGCAGTATGCCGACGGCATCAACCGCGAAGCGTGGCAGAACTTTGCCATGGCTGGATACTATATTTTTAATAATATCGGCATTGCGTTTCAAAGTTTTGCCAGCGGCATTCTGTTCGGCTTAGGCACGGCATACCTTACGGTGATGAATGGTTGGCTAATCGGCGGGGCAATGGGCTATATGACCCGCGACCCGGCCGGGCCGGCCTTTTTCTCATTTGTGGGCGCGCACGGCGCGTTCGAGCTCACCGGTATCGTGATGGCGGCGGCAGGCGGATTGCGGCTGGGCTTGGCGCTGCTCAAACCGCAGGGTTTGTCGCGGCGTGATGCCTTGCGCATTCAGGGCAAACAGGCGGTGGGGCTGATGAACGGCGGCTTCCTGATGCTGTTTATTGCTGCGTTTATTGAAGGCTTTTGGTCGCCGATTACCAGTATTCCGATGATTTTAAAATATATTGTTTCCATAGTGATGTGGCTTCTGGTGTATGCCTATCTGCTGTATGCAGGCAGGAGGGCGGCATGAATATTTGGGAAACCCGCCTCAATTTCCGCCCGCGCAGCGGCTGGGAGGCTTTGGATTTGGGCACGCGCCTGTTTCAGGAGCGGCCGGCGCTGTATATGGCGGTATGGGCAACCCTGTCGCTGCCGGTGTATGCGCTGGTGCTGGCTTTGTGCTGGCAGCAGCCTGAATGGGGCGGTTTTTTTGTGTGGTGGCTCAAGCCGTTATTCGAAGCGCCGGTGTTGTGGCTGATGTCGCAGCAGGTGTTCGAGCCGCTGCCGCCATACCGGCAATGCATACGCACGGCGTTTCGGCAGATGTGGCGGCCGCGCCTGATTGGCGATCTGACTTGGCGGCGGTTCAGCCTGCGCCGCAGCTTGGTGCTGCCGGTTACGCTGTTGGAAGGGGTAAGCGGCAAGGCCTACCAGCGCCGCTGCAACGAATTATCGCGCCAAAGCGGTGGTGCAGCCGGCTGGCTGGCAGTTTTCGGCATCCATTTGGAATCCATCCTTGCCTTCGGCCTGCTCTCAATGCTGTTTTGGCTGTGGGTGGGCGATCCGACGCAAAACATCGTAGCCGGTCCGTTTGGCGGGGCGCGTTCCATGGCGGCTTTGGAACAGATTGAGACTTTGGTCTCTTCCGGGCAGGGCATGCTTTTCCAGCATTTGCTCAACGGTATTTATGTGCTGCTGCTGTGCTTTTGGGGGCCGATTTATGTAGCCTGCGGCTTCACGCTTTACCTGAATGCCCGCACCAAGGCCGAAGGCTGGGATATCCGCCTGGCCGCCCGCAAAATCCAAGACCGCCTGTTGGGCAGCAGCAGCGCCTTATGGGCCTTGGCTCTGGCCGTGTTTATCGGCTTCGGTTTTTCAGGTAGCCTGCATGCCGAGCCGCTGCCCAGCCGGGAAAAGGTGGAGCAAATCCGTGATAACACCCTGCGCAAAGCGCCGTTTCAAAGCATTAAAACCCAAACTGAATACTGCTGGATCAAATGCGGCAAGGAAGATAACACTCGACAGCAGCGCAGCCTGCCGGATATGCCTGATATAAAGGCTCCTTCGCCAGGTTGGTTTAACGGCCTGATGTATGCCTTAATCGTCCTGCTGCTGGCATTGGTGTTGTGGGTTTTATACCGCTGGTATCGGGCTAACGGCGGCTTCGGTTTCGGTTTGAACCAAGGCGAAGAAGTGCCGGAAACCCTGTTCGGCATGAAGATTACGCCCGAGAGCCTGCCCAAAGACGTGGCTTCCACCGTGTTGGCCGAATACGAACGCGACCCGCGCGCCGCCATGAGCCTGCTCTACCGTGCCAGCCTCTCGCAAATCAGCCGCCGCCACGGCCTGCCGCTGCGCAGCAGCGATACCGAAGGCCAGGTGCTCAAACGCGTGCGCCAGCGCCAGCCGCAGCTTTTGGACTACTGGCAGCCGCTCACCGATAACTGGGTGGCACTGGCCTATGCCCACCGCCTGCCTGAACGCGAAGCGGTGCACAGCCTGTGCCGCCAATACCGCCAAGTGTTCGCCGGCGGGGAACAGGAATTTTCAGGTAGCCTGCGTGCCGCCGGGGAGGGTAGGGCATGAAAAACCTTCGTTCCATCCTCATCGGCCTGACCGCCATATTGCTTATCGGCGGCCTGATTGCCGTTGCCGGGCTTTCCAAGCAGGAAAGCAAAACCTGGCAGTCGCTCGATCCGCAGCAGGAAATGCGCGAAGGCTCGCTCTACGCCCTGAAAACCCTGCTCACCCGGTACGGCGTGGAAAATATCCAACATGAGCGCAGTATGTTTGGCTTGGAAAAGCTCAATTCCTACGATAACAACCGCCTGCTGATCGTGGCCGACAACCGCATGCGGGATAAGGAAGATGCCGAACGCCTGCTGGAATGGGTGGGGCGCGGCAACCACCTGGTGATGGCACTGCCCAGCTATGCCAGCGACAATCCGCTGAAAGCAGACGATAAATCAAAAGAGACGGAAGATGATGAAGATACGCAAAACTTCCGTCAAACCATGCTGCGCCAGTTGAAAATCGGCACCGTAGAACTGGAAGAAACCGATGGCAAAACCCTGCCTAATCTGCCAGCCTGCGTGAAGGCGGCCGAGCAGCGCCGCGAAGCCGCCCGCCAAGTTGGCGACGAAGTTGCTTTGCAGATTGACCAGCATTGCAACGCCGGCTTGAGCAGCATCCAACTGCCCGAGGGCGCCACCATTGAAACCTTCACCGGCTCCGAGTACAGCTCCGACAACGGCTGGGCGGCAAAAGACAGCAAGCTGGTGATGTTCCAAGGCAAAAATGCCTACGGCGCCGTGCAGACCATCCGTGTGCGTTACGGCAACGGCAGCATACTGCTCACTTGGAACGAAAACTGGCTGGGCAACCCGAGCAGCCCCGATATCGACCGCAACCACCTCGCCCTCTACGACCACCCCTACCTTGCCGTTTATCTGGCGCAGGGGAAAGACGGCATCCTGCTGGCCGAGAAAGTTTACCCATCCAGTTACAACGACGCCGAGCCGATGCTGTGGAAAATGCTGAAAGCCCAGCCCATACTGTTTGCCGTTGTGCTGGCCGCTGCCGCCATATTGCTGTGGCGCATCATCGTGCGCGTGGGCGTGGTGCAGCAGCTGCCGCCCGCGCCGGAACGCTACCTGAACCAGCACCTGCTCGCACAAGGCCAGTTCCTCACCCGCCACTTGAGCCGCCGCGCCATTCTCAGCGATATGCAGCGCCGCCTGCTCGAAGCCCTGCAACAGCGCCACCCGGCCTGGAAGCAGATGGGCAGCCGCAAACAGCTGGAATTTTTGTGCGCCCAAACCAAACTGCCGCCCTCCGTGGTCGAGCCCTGGCTCCGGCCCCTGCCGGAACAGGTCAATTTAGTGGAGTGGCTGCAAATGCTCGCCGCCCACCAGCGCATCGTGCGCAAGATAAACCGCTCGTGGTATTAGCGGACGGCTAAAGGCTACCTGAAAAGATGAGCGCCATGTTTCAGGTAGCCCGAACCAACCTATTTTTCAGGTAGCCTTAAGCAATCCTCAGGCTACCTGAAACCCAAACCTCCGATTAACCAACGAAACACATAATGCAAAAGGATGATTCGATGACGGACATCAATTTCTCCCAGCCCCGACAAACCAGCACCAACCCCGCCATCCAGCAGGGCGTGCGCGCCATTCAAGTGCTGCGCTCGCGGCTGAACGAAGTACTTATCGGCCAGCAGCAGGTGGTGGACGAAGTGCTCACCGTATTCCTCGCCGGCGGCCATGTGCTGCTCGAAGGCGTGCCGGGCACCGGTAAAACCCTGCTCGTGCGCTCGCTGGCGCAAACCTTCGCCGGCGAATTCCGCCGTATCCAATTCACGCCCGACCTGATGCCCTCCGACGTGACCGGCCACTACCGCTACGATGCGCAAAACAGCCGCTTCGAGCTGCGCCAAGGCCCGGTGTTTACCCACTTGCTGCTCGCCGACGAAATCAACCGCGCCCCGGCCAAAACCCAATCCGCCCTGCTCGAAGTGATGCAGGAGCGCAGCGTCACGCTCGACGGCCACACCCACCACCTGCCCAGCCCCTTCATGGTATTGGCCACGCAAAACCCGATCGAGCAGGAAGGCACCTATCCGCTGCCCGAAGCCCAGCTCGACCGCTTCATGTTCAAAGTGATGATCGGCTATCCCGCCCCGGCCGACGAAGCACGCATGCTGAATGCCGTCATCAACAGCAGCAACAACGACCTGCTCAGCGGCAGCCAGCCCGCGCACGTGTTCCAGCCGCAGCAGATCGAGCAGCTGAAAAAACTGGTGGCGCAGGTGGGCGTCGATCCGCAGATTATCGACTACACCGTGCGCCTGGTTGCCGCCACCCGCGACTGGCCTGCCTTATCCGTGGGCGCCGGGCCGCGCGCAGGCATCGCCCTCATCAGCTGCGCCCGCGCCTATGCCCTGTTGGCTGGCCGCGATTTCGTTACCCCCGACGACATCAAAGCCATCTGGCTGCCCGCCATGCGACACCGCGTGCGCCTTTCCACCCAAATGGAAATGGAAGGCATCCAAGTGGAGCAGGTGTTGAACGAACTGGCCGCCTCCGTGCCCGCCCCGCGCTTGTAAGGCCTGCCCATGAGACCATCCAGACTGCTGGTGCTGCTGTTTGCCGCCCTCGTTGCCGTGTGCACCGCCGGCTGGCTGGCAGGCTACCTGAACGCAGATAACGGCCGCATCGTCCAATACATCGCCGGCGGCCTCGCCCTCCTGCTCGCCCTGGCCGCGCTGGTTGATGCCTTCTGGCAGCGCCGCCAGCCCGAGCCGAACTGGGAGCGCAGCCTGCCGCACCAGTTTATCCAAGGTCGGCCGCACGAAGTGGAGCTCACGCTCACCCCGCCGGCCAAAGGCCGCTGGCGGCAGCCGCAAACCATCCTGGTGGCCGACCTGTTCCCGCCCGACTGGGATACCGACACCCCGCACCTGATTATCGACACGCTGCCCGGCCGCCTTTCCACCATCCGCTACCGGCTCACCCCGCGCCGGCGCGGCCGTGCCGAATTTGCCGGCATCGAATACTGGCTCGCCAGCCCGCTCGGCCTGTGGCAGCGGCGGCATCGGCAGGAGCTGCCCGGCAAAGTGGACGTGCTGCCCGATTTCAGCCGCATCCTCGGTGCCGATTTAATCGGCCTGCAACGCTGGCTCAACCTCGTGGGCGTGAAAAAACTGCCGCGCCTAGGCCTCGGCCAGGATTTCCACCAGCTGCGCGACTACCAAGACGGCGACGACATTCGTAATATCGACTGGAAAGCCACCTCCCGCATGAGCCGCCCCATCGTGCGTACCTATCAAGACGAGCAAGACCAACAGCTCATCTTCCTGCTCGACTGCGGCCGCAATATGCGCCTGCAGATGGAAGGCAAAAGCCATTTCGACCACGCCCTACAGGCCATGCTGCTGCTTTCCTACACTGCGCTCAAGCACGGCGACGCCGCCGGCCTGCTCACCTTCGCCCATCCCGTGGCCCGCTTCGTGCCGCCGCACAAGGGCATGGAGCAGCTCGGCCGACTGGTGCAGGGCGTATTCGATATCGAGCCCTCGCAGCAGGCCGCCGATTTTGAAAGCGCCGTGAACTTATTGCTGCAAAAGCAGAAACGCCGCGCCCTCGTGGTGGTGCTCTCCCACCTGAACCACGAAGACAGCCGCCACCTGCTGCAACACATCCAGCGCCTGCGCAAACACCACATGGTTTTATTCGGCGGCCTGCGCCCGCTCGCCCCCGAAGAAGTGCGCCAACAGCCCGTGCGCAACGAAGCAGATGCCCAAGCCTACCTCGGCGCCCTGCAATACGAAAGCCACGTGGCCGAAGCCATCCGCCACTTCGATGCCGCCCGCATCAATGCCATCAATGTTTTGCCCAACCAACTGAGTACCGAACTCATCAACCGCTACCTCCAGCTCAAACGCCGCCAGGCGTGGTAGGGGGACTGCCCGAAAATGCCGGAGGCTACCTGAAAAATGGACATTCGTTTTTCAGGTAGCCTCTGGTGTTTTCGGATATATGGAAATAACGGGATAAGGCGGCACACGACAAACAGCACAGGATAACGGCAGGACAAAACAACAGTGCTGCAAAAATTCGCTTGGTTTGCGCAAACAGCTTGCGAAGAGGGAGTACGGCAGCAACACCTTGCGGAGTGTTTTGCTTATGTGCGAGAAACCAAAGAGGCTACCTGAAAAGTGAAAATCCTTTTTCAGGTAGCCTCTTAGCGCTTTCAAGCAGTCTCAGAGAAGAGTAGGTAAGCTATAGTGGATTAAATTTAAATCAGGACAAGGCGGCGAGCCGCAGACAGTACAA
>ERZ773008.864-NODE-864-length-22045-cov-3.780036_pt1 | contig 22045 bp, 20 predicted proteins | sample MGYA00580664_ERZ773008 | MGnify/ENA primary metagenome ERZ773008 (study PRJEB29015, sample SAMEA2738016) | human oral metagenome | biome: human oral; feature: human-associated habitat; material: dental | place: China | collected 2048 ... | reverse complement strand
GCAGTTTTTTCATCAAAATATCTACAATGGTATGTTCGAGACTTGCAGCCAGATCGTTCTTGTGATGTTCGATAAAGTCAGGGTCATCAGCCATCCATCGGCGGAGACTATATAAGAATGAGGTCTTCAAGCCTGAAAAACTGTAATCCATTCCGGGGATATGTGGTTCAGAGAAGTGAAAAGCCAATGGGTTGCCTTGTCGTGCAAGACGATCGATAATGGGGCCGCCTGGATAGCCTAAACCCATTACTTTTGAGCACTTGTCAATGGCTTCGCCGGCTGCGTCGTCGATAGTCTGCCCCAAAACAACCATATCATTATAAGCGTTTACCTTGACAATCTGTGAGTTTCCGCCACTAACGAGCAGACAAAGAAATGGGAATGGCGGCGCCGTTTGGTCGTTGTCGTTCTCTTTAATGAAATGGGCCATTACGTGTCCCTGCAAATGATTGACATCGATCAGCGGTATATTTAAGGCCCGTGCGAATCCTTTGGCAAAGCTGACACCCACCAATAATGATCCCATCAGGCCCGGACCGCGTGTGAAAGCCACGGCGTTGAGTTGCTCTTTGGCGATTCCCGCCCGTTTGATGGCTTGATCAACGACGGGCACTACATTCTGTTGGTGTGCGCGGGAAGCCAACTCTGGCACTACGCCTCCATAGGCTTTGTGCACGTCTTGGGATGCAGTAACATTGCTCAGAAGTACGTCATTACGGAGCACTGCTGCCGAAGTGTCGTCACAACTACTTTCGATTCCTAATATTGCTATTTCTTTCAATCCTCTTCCTCCATTGATTTTCTCATAACAATGGCATCTTCATTGTTATCTTTGTAATATGCTTTTCTGATTCCAACTTCTTTGAATCCACTGTTATGATATAATGTTTTGGCAGGTTCGTTCGAGACTCTGACTTCCAAAAAAAAGTCTTTTACTCCAAGTTTATTTCCTTCTGCAATCAATTTTTCTAAAATCTCAGTTCCGATTTTTTGCTGACGATATTCCGGCAATACTGCAATATTATTGATATTGCCTTCATCCAAAACTTGCACAAATCCGCCATATCCGACTACCTTATCACAATCCAATGCAACAAAGTAGCAAGCAGCCGGTTGCAACAGTTGGTCATACAGCGAACATAGACTCCACGGTATCGCAAAACAAGACATCTCAAGGTCATATACTTGTGTAATATGATTTTGATTCATTCTTTCAAGTATAATCATTGCTTCCCTTGCCTTTCTTCAAACTGAAGTTCAGCTTGTGATTTTCTCAAGTATACCGGTTCAATATACTTTGTTTCTTGTATACCCTGTCGCTCTGCCAATAAACAAACAGAAACCGCTCTCGGATAACACATATCCGGCGGTGCTTTTTGAATCTCTTGCGGCAAATCTTTCCACATGGATACTGCATCTCCTGTTATGATAACATTTTCATACTTCTTACATCGTTGCAAAATATCTGTTTTAGAAAGCACTTCCTCTTTTCCTAACGAAACGATTTCATTTCCTCCGCTTGCCTGATAAAAGGCTACATAAAAGTGTTCTCTCTGCGCATCTGTTGTACTGACAATCATATTTTTGCTGAATCGATGTGCAAACGCCATTGCCTCTAAAGTAGAAATACCGATAACCGGTTTCCCTAGTGACATTGAAAATGCATTTGCTACACTGACTCCGATACGAATTCCTGTAAAGGAACCCGGTCCGACTGTACATGCAATTCTATCTATATCATCCAACGAAAACTCTACCGATTTCATCATCTGTTCCAAATAGGGAAGTAATCTCTCACTATGCGTCAATGCATGATTCTGAATCAACTCATACTTCAATACTCCATCCACAGTGAGTGCAATACTGAGCGATGCTGTAGAAGTATCTATTCCCAAAACTTTCATTCCATATCCTCTCTGACTTTTTAAATTTATTTTTGAACCATAGACTTATTCACAAAAAAACCACCCTGTTTACAAAACAAATTTTTGCATGAATCATTTTTTATGATTGTAATTCGTTCAAAAATAACCCGATTCTTTTCATTCCTTCTTCTATTTTTTCTCTTGAAGTTGCATAAGACAATCTCACAAAATCGTCCGCTCCAAATGCAATTCCGGGAACAACCGCTACATTAGCATGTTCCAAAAGCAATTCTGCAAATCCTAAAGAATCTTTGATTTCTGTTCCACAATACTTCTTTCCTTTACACTGATTGATATTCAGCATTACATAGAAAGCACCTTTCGGTTTTTTTACGGATACCAAAGGCAACTGTTCAATTTTTTCTACAATAAGGTTTCTTCTTTGTTCAAACTCCACTTTCATTTGTTCAACCGTCTCTTGTTCTCCCTCCAACGCCTCAATTGCAGCATATTGCGCCAATGTATTCGGATTGGAAGTAGTATGACTTTGCATGCTGGAAATAATTTTTGCAATCTTGGAATTTGATGCTGTATATCCGATTCGCCATCCTGTCATTGCATACGCCTTAGAAACCCCATTTACAACAATAGTTCTGTCTTTTATCTCTTCATTCAAAGCAGCAATGCTGATATGTTTCCCGTCATAAATCAGTTTTTCATAGATTTCATCGGAAACCACCATAACATCATGTTTTACCGCAAGAGCTGCAATTTGTTCCAACTCTTCTTCGGTATAGACTGCCCCTGTCGGATTGCAAGGAGTATTCAAAAAGATTGCTTTTGTCTTTGGAGTAATCGCTTTTTCAAGCTCCTCAGCTGTAATTTTAAATTCATTCTCTTCCTTTGTTTCCACAATAACGGGAACTCCGGATGACATTTTGACCAATTCCGCATAAGTCACCCAGTAAGGACTTGGAATAATCCATTCGTCTCCCGGATTGGTAATCGCTTCTACTGCATTTCGAATTGCATGTTTCGCACCGTTTGAAACCACAATATCCGTCATTTTGTATTCAAGATGGTTGTCTTTTTTCAACTTATCCGCAATGACTTGTCTCAATTTCGGTAAGCCTGCTGCTGCCGTGTATCCGATATGTCCGTCTTCTAAATATTTCATTGCTACATCACAAATATTTTTTGGAGTTGCAAAGTCCGGTTCTCCGGCGCTAAAACTGATGACATCCACTCCGTTACTTCTTAATTCTGCTGCCTTCGCTGTCACTGTCATAGTTACAGAAGGCTGTATTTGTTGATATTTGATAGAATACTCCATTTTCTTCCTCCTGATACAATTTCATCGTTCCTTATTTTTCATAATACATATTCAATGCATTTTCCAATGCAATTGCTTTGAATTTTTCTTTTCCTTTTTTGGTAATATTCGGATTGATGTGCTCCATTCTGATTTGCTCCAGTGTTTTTCCTTCAATTTCACCAAAATCTTTGAATCTGCCGAAAGCACCTGAACCCATGATGATTTTTGCGCGTTTGACATGTCCTTTTTTGACTGCCATCGCCACAACGCTACCTCTTCCCATAATTGTCTTATGTGCTCCGGAAATCACCTTGCCATATTCCGAAAGTTCATTCATGGTAGCTCGAATACTCTTTAATTGCAAATGAACCAACACAAATTGCAAGATAATCAGCCCAACCATTATTGCAACTGTAATACCTGTACGTCCCATACTTTTTCCTCTTTTCCTCGTGATTAATATATCTTATTGCTTTTACAAAGTTACTTCTCCGTCTCCGTTTTCATCCAATATAATTCGTTTATATGGCACCGTCTCCTCAATAAACGGAAGTTTCACCTTTCCTCGTTCCCACTGACGAATTGCTTTTTGATTTTCTCTACGTTTTCGAAGCAACGGATTTTCGTTCATTTTATCAAATCGAAATGCACTGTATAAGCGAACTTCCTCAAAATCTTCAATTTGTAAAAAACCTGCAATTGCTATTGCATTGTACAATGCCCCTTCAAATTGTTCCAAGGATTTTTTGACACTTTCTACCGTCATACATTTTTTAAACTCAACAATTTTTAGTATCCAACGATTCTCCCTTTGTTCAAACAAAATCGCATCTGCACACTTCAACGTTCTGAGCCATCGAAAAGTCTGCTTATCCGCATTCAAAAAACAAATATTGAAGTGATTCAAATGACATATTAATTTTGCTTTTCCCAATTTCTGTGTTTCAGTCAAAATCACAATACGATCGGTCGCTCGAACAGTGTCATCTAAATTGAGCAATTGCAATCTTTCTTCAAATCCTACCTTAATCATCGTCTTCCTCCAATTCAATTACTTGATTGATTAGCTCATCAATCACATCATTGAATGTGATTGCAGGAAATCCCGTTTCAGAACCGGGTACATTGCTTACAACGGTCTTATCTCCTACAATATCGAATTGGTACACTTGAATATCCTTATAGTTCAAAAGCTCCTCTTCCTTCAAACGAAACTTCTTACTTAATTCTGTCTTTCTCGGATGACTGTACACTTTTACCAAATTGTTCATTTGTTGGAAGAACGTATCACTATGTGTCGTAATCCACACATTTTTGTTCTTATTCAAAATCATCGCCAAAATTTTTGCCATCATGGACTGTGCTTTCAAATGCAAATGTTCTTCCGGCTCTTCAATGATAAGTGTCTTAAAAGGTGTCTTTTTGTCCCTCAAAAACAAAAGAATCGACGAAAGTTCCGTTACAAGCGAAGAGGTCAAATACAACGGAATTTGCTCTTGCATACCCTCTGAAGCAAAATAAATGTTTTTAATTGGGGCGTGATCCGTCACAACCTTTCCGCGAATTACCTCTTCTTCTATATAGCGAATGATGTCATCATACTCATTATCCGCTTCATCTCCCATTGCTACAATCTGGTTCAAAAATTGAATGACAGGTTTAGTAAAAATACTTCCCTGCATTTTTTTGTGTCCAAAATGTTGTTTCAAACTTTCGTTAATCAGAGTTTTGTAAGTCAACATAAATCCTGTTCTGGATGCCGGCAAAAACAATGCTCCTTTCGGTTTATCTACATCTCCGATCAAATCAGAAAACAGAATTTGCAAGCAACAATTCATCACTCCCCTTAGAAACAATTTTTCTTTCCTATGTTCTACCGTTTTGTCCAACTCTTGTCTCCAAAGTTTAATTTTTTGTTGATCCAAATTAAATTGGTTTTTATCTAACAATTTAATTTCAAAAAATTCCCCCTCAATATTTCCGTTAAAGATACTGGATAGAATTTCTTCCTTATTTTCCATAAAAAACACATTGAAAAATTGAACAAAAATCCGTTTTTCCTCATTTGTCAATGCGCCGTTCTTTTCTTTTTTCAAAACCGTATTCACAAAGACAGCTCTCGCATTTTGATACACTTCCCAATTTTGGCACTCCTCTATATTCAAATAGTCATAATAATTCTCTTCCATCATCCCCCACAAAAGAGACATCAGATAACTCTTGCCACTACTGTTGTCACCTACAAATAAAATCATCGGACTGATTTGAATTTCCGCTTCTGAAATACGGCCAAAGTTTTGGATCCGTAAACTCCAATTCGTTCTCAAGGCACTCCCCTCCTTCTTACCATTATATTAACTATTAAATCAAGTAAAATCAATAGTATAAAAGAATAAAATGAGAAAAGAAAAACTCTCTTTCCTGTAAAATCAGTGTCTTATTTACAGAACAGAGAGTTATTTCTAACTTGTTTTTATCAATGCTTGTCTATTGTTTGCATATTATTCCGATTTTGTTGTAAGAGTAATGCCGGTGAATCCGAATACGATTGTCAAAAGCAAACTGCTGTAACAAAAAACAGAAAACATTCCATATTGCAAAGTAGATACTCCGAGCATGCTTGTAATAAATACCCCGCACACTCCCCAAGGCACCAAAGGGTTGATAACTGTCCCGGCATCTTCCAAAGTTCTCGACAAATTCTTGGAATGTAAATTCAACTTATCGTACACCGGTTTAAATGTTTTTCCCGCCAATAAAATACTCAAGTATTGTTCTCCGACAATAAAGTTCACACCGACTGCTGTTACAACTACACAAATTGTTGCTCGTGACGGCGAAACCAATAAGTGAGCAATACTTTCTAACAGAGTCGGAATAATCCCCAATCCAAATAACAGACCACCCAAACTAAGTGCCAAAATAACAATGGTGATGGTAAAAAACATACTTTGAATTCCACCGCGTTGAATCAAAGATGCAATACTCTCAGGCACACCTTCTTTCGAAAATCCTGCAAACAAAATCTGTCCTATTTCTTGAAAAGAGTAAGCTGTCTGTATTTGTGCAAGAAGCAAACTTGCAATGCTTGTAAGAATAATGCTCACAATGGCAGGAATTTTGAAAATAGAGAACACCAACAGTAATACAAACGGAAGTAATGCGTATCCATTCACCAAACCCGTTGATAGAATATCCGTTTGAAACTGAGCGACACTCTCCAAGTTTCCTACTTCTTTCCAAGGAGATAAAACGGAAAAAGTGATTGCTGAAATCACAAACGCAGGAATGGTTGTATACATCATATTTTTGATATGTTCAAACAAATCCACACCGACGATACTTGCAGCAATTCCGGTAGTATCAGAAAGAGGTGACATTTTATCTCCAAAAAACGCTCCCGATACAATCGCACCTGCTGTAATGGCAGAATTTAATCCGAATGCATGAGACAATCCCATCATCGCAACTCCAAGTGTCGCAACCGTAGTCAAACTGCTTCCGATTGAGATTCCAATAATTGCCGTAATACAAAAAGTTGATAAATAGAAAGTCTTACTCGAAATAATCATCAAGCCATAGTACATCAAAGTCGGAATTGCGCCGGACATCATCAGTACGGAAATCAAAATTCCGATAAAGAAGAATAGATAAATCGCTCCCATACTTGTGGTAACCGATTGAATCATACTCTCTTGCAAATCTATAAATTTCACTTTATGAATCAACCCGTACAATATCAAAAATACAATGCTAATCAAAACCGGAATATGAGGTGTCATATTCTCTATCGCTATCATCGGAAATCCTAATAAAACAAAAATAATTGCTGTAATTACTAAAGCTTCACCAAGTTTCGGTGTTCTGTGTTGTTTCAAATCAAACATAGTATCCTCTCCTTTTCTGTTTCTCTCAACATAATCCTAAACTACTTTCCACCAACAAAAATTCCTATCATACAAATCGTTGTTCTGTCAAAATAACCTCCTTTTCTTTTACATGACATCATCTCAAACATACTTCACATTGTAAACGATCTCTATCACCCGCTACAAAAAAGATTTACACCTTTCATTCCTTTCAGCGAATGTTCAACAACTTGCTTTTCCTACAATTAAAAAACTCCCTGCATCTTACATTGCAAGGAGCTCATCTAAAGTCATACCATAAAATTAGAGGCTCCTTTGTCCAATGCAAACAGAGCCACGAATTTAGGTGACTCTCTAATTCATATAATAGTAATATTGTTGTTGAAAGCAACAATTAAAATTAGGATTATGTTGTTTTTGGTTTTTACGGTTATTTTGAACTGTCATTTTAATTGCTCCTTTCTAAAAAATAAATTACATAAATTCTAATACGATTTTTACTTACTGTCAATACATATTTCGAAATTTTCTAAAAATATTTATAATTCTCTTCGACCTTCCAATGCCCGTCCAATCGTCACATCATCTGCAAATTCCAAATTTGCTCCGACAGGTAAACCGTGTGCGATTCTTGTTACCTTGATACCGAACGGTTTAATTAAACGAGCAAGATACATCGCTGTTGCCTCTCCATCGATCGTCGTATTCGTTGCGATGATAATTTCCTTGATTTCAGGGTCATGCAATCGACTCATCAGTTCTTTAATCCGAATCATATCCGGAGTAATTGCTTGAGAAGGAGAAATCGTTCCGTGTAACACATGATATTTTCCGTGATACTCCCTTGTACGCTCCATTGCTGCAACATCTCTGGGATCTTCCACCACGCAGATTGTGGCACTGTCTCTTGTTTTGGAATCACAGATACTGCACGGATTTGCATCCGAAATATTATAACAAACTTCACAATAGGTAATATGTTCTTTTGCATTCTGCATTGCATTCGCAAGTCCAATCACTTCGTCTTTCGGCATATTAATAATATAAAATGCCAATCTTTGTGCCGTTTTGTATCCTATTCCGGGAAGTTTTCCCAATCGCTCAATTAACTGGTCAATATGGTTGGAATAGTGTTGCATTAGAATAGTCCCGGGATATTCATTCCGCCTGTCAACTGTGCCATTTTGCCGGCAGACATTTCATCAGCAGAACGCAACGCTTCATTCACAGCAGACAATACCAAATCTTGCAACATTTCAATATCTTCCGGATCAACTACTTCCGGTTTGATTTCAATCGATATAATTTGTTTCTTTCCGTTTGCAACTACCTTCACGGCACCTCCTCCAACGGAAGCCTCTACTTCTTTTTCCTCAAGTTCGGCCTGCATTTTCTCCATGTCTTTTTGCATTTTTTGAACTTGTTTCAACATATTATTCATATTTCCCGGCATCATACCTCCGGGAAAACCGCCTTTTCTTGCCATAATCAAACCCTCCTAATTTTTTGTATATTATACCCTTTTTTCCATACAATTACAAACTTTTACTCTACTTCCAACGGAATATCCGGAAACTCTTGTTTTAACACATCAACAATATCTTCTTTCTGTTCTTCTGAAATATTGTTCATCTCATCTTTGAACAAAAAATTGACCCTGACTGTCTCTTGTAAACAGTCTGAAAAAATCTGACTCAACAGTTGTACCGTTTCCGGTGTATCAATCCGATTCTTATGAAATTCATATGGCCTGTCATAAGCAATGTAAATTTGTTGTCCAACAAACCGAACCACTCTTCCTTCCTGAAGCAATGCTTTTTTGCTTGCTTCATGTCGTTGTTTCAACAGTTCATATATCTCAGAAAATCTATTGTTGATATCGTCTACCTTGTCTTGCTCCTGTGCAGACAACTGTTCCGGTAATTCTTTGACATCAAAACTTGAAATCAAATGTTGTTCTTCTTTTTTAACTTCTTCGTCACATTCTTCTCTTTGAGCAAAAGCAGAACGCAACGCTCCGTCTTGCAATTTTTGCTCCAAGGTCTGTACTCGTTCTCTTAACATCACAAGTTCTTTTTGCAACAGAATCAAATCTTGCACATCCGCTGTCATCTCACAAGGCATTTCCAAAAAACGAATCGTCTCTACTTCCAAAATGGTTGCCGGAACAGAAGAGTATTTCATTTCATTCAAAATAAATGCCATTTTTTCAATCCAACGAACAACATCTGAAACCTCAACAGATTGAAACACTTTGTCCAACTGTTCTTTTTCTTCCTCGCTCCACATCTTGAGCAAACTTTCCTTCAAATAATAGAGCAAATCTACAACAAACTGTTTCATATCCAGACCGTTTTGGTTCAGTTGTTCAATCAGTGACAGTAACTCCGGAATATTTTTGTCCTTCATAAACTGAATGAACGCAAGGTAGGTTTCTTCTTGAACTTCTCCTAATGCTTGAATCACTTCCTGTTTTGTCAATTTCGAAAGATTCATCACCTTATCCAAAAGAGATAGTGCATCTCTCATTCCGCCATCACTTTTTTGAACGATACATTGAACCGCATCTGCTTCAAACTCTTTCCCCTCTTGTAAAAGAACTTTTTCCAACTGTTGTGTCAAGATACTGTCATCTATTTTCTTAAAATCAAACCGTTGACATCGAGACAGTACCGTTGCGGGGATTTTTTGAGGTTCGGTTGTAGCCAAAATAAAAATTACATGGCTGGGCGGTTCTTCCAATGTCTTGAGCAATGCATTGAATGCACCTTGTGACAACATATGAACTTCATCTATAATATACACCTTATACCGTGATACGCTCGGCATAAACACAATGTTATCACGAATATCACGAATATTATCTACAGAATTGTTCGACGCCGCATCCATCTCAATAATATCTAAGGACGATTGTTCACACGATTTGCATTGATAACACGGTTTGATCTCTCCTGTACAGTTTACCGCTCTTGCCAAAACCTTTGCCGTCGAAGTCTTTCCTGTTCCTCTCGGTCCGCAAAACAAATATGCATGGTTCACCGTATCCTCTGCAACCTGGTTTTTTAATACAGAAGTGATGTGTTCCTGTCCTACGATATCGTCAAAAGTCTTTGGGCGATACACTCGATACAATGCTTGATGCATAATTTTCCTCCATCCGTAAATTTCCTGCTTTTATCTTATCACGAAACAAATTATTACAAAACCGATTTTCTCTATTTCAGAATTTATATGGTTTTAAAAAAATCCCTTATCATACAAAACATCCTCTTTCTGCCCAAAAAATTCATTTTTTACCAAATATTGTGTATTCCTAAAACATTCAATCTTAGACTATAATACAACAAGTTTGAAAAGATTGATGTTAAAAGAGGCAAAAATAAAGAATGTCCGATTTTTCTCAATCTAAACTCTACTATAAATACATCTCTTTCACTGAAATGTTTTTAGAACGCAATAACAACAGGATTTTGTCTTTCTCCTTCTTATCAAACTCTTGAACAAATCCGATTTTCATGGTAGAAGCTTGAATTTCGATTGTGTTGTGATGTTCTTCCACCCACACTTCTTGAATATCTTCAAATTTGATAGCGTATGCAAACAGATACAGTCCATGGAATACAACAAAACCTTTTTCAGAAATTCCTGTCACAAATCCACCTGTCAAAACATAGAGATATGCTGTAATCAATGCATATTTCAGATAACCGTGTGTAAGATATAACGAAACAACCACCGCTACCAAAAAACCAATGTATAACCATTTGAATGTGAGCGGTCGTTTATTATAAATTTTCACTTTCATCAAAAAATGTAAATGGTACAAAATACCGATGATTAACAATACGACAAATCTCATCTCTGTCATACAATTCCCTCCCAAAATTCATTCTTCATTATATCAAATCTTCCACTCTATGTAAAATAATGCTATCCCTCGGAAATTCCATTATTTTATAAAAACTTAATGGATTTGTTAGAACATTCCATCAAATTTATCCTCTCTCATTTCGTTTCTTTTACCAAAAAGTCTATCATCGCTTTTATCTCAAAAAATAATGCCGGAGTTCTCTGATTTAATCTATTTCATTCGTAAAATACAACCACAATTATCATTCTCCGGCAAATATTATCCCTGTGTCAAATCTTGAAATTCTATTCCAAAACAATCCGACAAGTCGAACGGATTCAATTCTATCTGACAGCCCAAGCGACCTGCACTAACCACAATAGTAGAATGATTTTTTGCCGATTCGTCAAGAAATGTCTTGTATTGTTTTTTCATTCCGATTGGACAACATCCACCTTTTATATATCCTGTCACTTTCTGAATATCTGCTTGATGAATCATATGAACATTTTTTTCTCCCGTCAACTTTGCACATTTTTTCAACGCAAGCTCTTCATCAGACGGAATGATAAACACATAGAACACCTTTTCTCCTTGAGTCACCAGCGTTTTGAATACTTTTTTCGTATCAAATCCTAATTTATGTGCAACTTCCGTTCCGGACAAAAAACCTTTGCTCTCATATTCATAAGCAACATAATCTATCTTTTTTTCTTCCAACAATCTCATTGCATTTGTCTTAATTTGTTTCATTCAACCTTCACTTCTCTCCATTTACAATATCATCCTAAACTAGGATAAATCAATTTGCAAATAATATGTTTCACTTTGTAAACTGCAATCAAAAGCAATAAATCTCCATTTTAAATTAAACTTTTGGATACATTCCACTTCAATTGATTACACTATTTATTGCAACCTTTTGCGTGTACCATGATAAATACTTATCCTGCAACCTTGCAACAATTTCATCCATCAGCTATTATATCACAAATAAATCTCCCCGGTATGTTATTATAAACATTATAATCATCACATTATTATGACAAATACAAGAATGATTCAGCCGCACCCCTCAATTTTATGGTATAATTAAAACAATTTATTCTTTAGGAGGGAATACTATGATTTTAACAACAACACCATCTGTACAAGGACACGATATTATCGAATACAAAGAGATTGTTTTTGGAGAAGTCATTACAGGTGTGAACTTTATCAAAGACTTCGGCGCAGGACTCAGAGATTTTTTCGGCGGTCGTGCACAAGGATATGAAAGGGAACTGATTTCTGCAAGAGAAGAAGCAATGCGCGAAATGGAAAATCGTGCAAAAAGCATAGGTGCCAACGCTATTGTAGGCATTGATTTGGACTATGAAGTGCTCGGAGAAACCGGAAGTATGATGATGGTAACAGCAAGCGGGACCGCAGTTGTAATCGATTAAACGAAAGAGCATTTCTACAATCAATCCTATTATCAACATTAATACCATATTGGCACAAAAAAACAGTATCCGTTTTGAAATCAGAATACAGCAAATTATTCCAATCTATAAGTACCCTCCTTACCGATTTCCGATAAAGAGGGTACTTATCATACTGTCAAATTCTGTTTTTGCGTTCCTATCTACGCAACATATTTTATTTCACAAAGAAACTCTTTAACCATTGGAAAAAGGATTTTCTTCCTGTATTTTTCGGAAAAAAAGGTACTTCTTTTTCTTTTGATTCAATCTCATCTATCTTCATCACAAACATCAATTTTGATTGCATATCATCCTTTTTCCCTGTAAAGGTAGTGTATCGGTCGGACAATTCTACAACGGCATCCTTAGAAGCAGCAACATCCAGCATAGAATCAACATAATCTTCACCTTTGTCGAGATCTCCTTTTGCATCTCTTCTGTCTATGATTTCTATCATATCCCTTGCCGCCTTGATTACTTCATCATTCAGAGATAAATCCAAAATATCTGCCATATACCTTGTATCATCCAGATCGTTTTTCATTTTGAGTAGTGTTTCGACCGTTTCGGGTGATTTGTGGAAGGAGTCATTGTATTTTTTGATTTCAAGATCATCGGAAAGTTTGTCCAAAATTGGTCTGAGTTGATCCATATCATTTCGAAACAGTGGAATTTTTTCATAGAATTCTCTGATTTTCGGCTCATCATATGCAGATAACAAATCTTTTGCAAGATCGACATTTTCTTCATTCAAATCCATATCATCCTTCATTTCTTTCGCTCTGTTCGCCCAATGTTTGGCATATCTCATATCTGCTTCGTCTCTTGCGAAATCAATAGCTTTTCGTACAGAGTCTCTGTTTTTCTTCTCTTCTTCTCGAATCACTCTGATATCCGGCATCAGTTCTTTTGCAAAGTCAAGAGAATCTCTTAAATCATTTTTATAATTATATCCTATATCGTCTTCCATATCTTTTTGCAAATCTTTGATTTCATTCATCAAAGATTTAACTTTATCAAGAGAGCTTGACAATTCTGTCTTTCTCTTTTCGACCTCCTCTTTTACCTGTTGTTTTACTTCTTCACTCAGCAAATTCATCAATTGGGTTCTGTACGGTTCCGGTAATATTCCACCTGTTGCTTGTAACAAAGCAAAAAACTGATCTACGGTATTTTGATCTATTTTTCCTTTTTCTACTGCTATTTGCAAAATATATTTCAGTTTTTGTATTTGTTCAGAGGTTAAAGGGGTATTCGGATCTGCCGGAAACAGATCGGAAAATAAATTATCTGTCATCTCTTTGGTTTTCTTTTCAATCAGCGCATTCAACATCACATTGATATCCTCTTCTGTCAGAGAACTTCCAAAAGAAGAACCCAAAGAATAGCTTTCCGCCTTATCCACCAAATCAAAGATTCTATCTGTATAGTTGGTTGCTTTATCAAGGGTATCCAAGTAGTCATCGTTGTCTATCAATTTGTCATATAATTTTACAGAGGTATCCAACATCGGCTTTAAGTTGTCATAATCTCGTATCACATCCAAACCTTTGTCCAGTCTGTCCATATCAATATCTTTGATTTCATCATAATCTTTGATTAGAATTCTTGTTTTATCAATTTGCTCATTGTCGAGTCTATCAGTAGCTGTTCTCAGAGTTTTGTGGTCAAGCACATAATCCATGTCCACGCTGTCTGTATGAGATTTGATGCGATCATACAACTCTATATTTTCCTTGGTCACATAGTTGGGAAGAATATCCAAAATCGCTGTATCCAGTTCATAGTATCGGAACAAATCATCCACAAGCAATTTTGCATCATTTGTCTTTTTTTCATCAGTAACAAGTGATTTGATGCTATCGGTAGGATCAATTCTTTTCAATGTGTTCTTTGCCCCTATAGCTGTATGAATATCCTGTTTCACTGAAGATAATTCACCGGTACCGGAATCCATATCTTTTATCATATCCGGTAATTGGGGAGACGCTACCACCGCTATAGTACTCAATTCAAAGTCTTTGACATCGGCAGAAATTCTGAACGTTTCCGGAATATCAATATCCTTTATCCTGTCTATGGAAGAATCCGAAAAACTCATAGATTGTTTCAATCCGGGAAATCCGAGGAACACTATCATCTGCTTATTTCCGTCCGAAAATATTTTTGCGTTCTCTACCGATATGTCAGAAAATTTTTCACTGTCCAATCCAATCACACTCGTTACAGTAAACGGTATTGCAATTTTCTTTATTTTACCGTTTATCACTCTTGTACGAAATGTGCAATTCTCAAATTCTATATTGATTTCTATCTTTCCGGATTTTCCGGCTAGTTCTTCCGGAGAAATTTTTTCTCCGTTAAGATAATAGCTGATATGAACTTCTATCGGCAATTTTTTTGTTGTTCTTCCTTGGTAAATAATATCTTTATTTTGAGTTTCCCATTCAAGATTTGTTTGTGTTTTAATCGGTGCAGCGCTGCTACTTACATTGACAATATCATCTACCGTTGTTGCATCTCCCACCATCTTAAAAAACCTACTGTCTTTCAACCAATTTGATACAATGGTCTCTCTTTGACTTCCGTCCGCATTCAAATTAACGTATACTGTTTCATATTTTGTAATCGGAACATCTGCATGGATCGGCAAAGCATTGCTCATCGCAAGAACGAACACCAACCCGGATGCAATTTTTCTTTTCCAAAAAGCATATCCTTGTTTCATAATCAATCTCCTTTCAAAATAATCTGTATCCCATCTCAAATAATGATTCCCTTACTCTTAAATCATTATCATCATAAGAAAGCGTTTTTTGTTCGCTATTAGCATATATCTGAGGTTTTCTGTCCCTTTAATTGTCAATTTCTCTGATTGTTATCGAACTCTAAGTATTTTCTTATTCAAAGAAACAATCATTTTTATATCTCTTTTCTATGCCTTCCATCTGATTGATGTTTTGTTGATAAACTCTTCCGTCAGATAAAGAATCGGAGGAAGAATAAATATAATCACCAGTCCCGATATAATGCTTCCCCTTGCAAGAGTAATACAAATATCCTTGATGATATCAATAGAAGAGAACAGAATTACACCGAGTGTCGCTGATAAAAACACCAATACGCTGGTAATAATGGACTTTGCGGAAGAATTCGTCGCTATGGTAATTGCCTCTTTTTTACTTTTTCCCAATTTCAGCTCTTCTTGAAAACTTGTAGTGAGCAAGATAGAATAATCCACCGTTGCTCCAAGCTGTATCGCTCCGATTACAATCGGTGTTACAAATGCAACTGAATTTCCGTCTAAAAACGGAACACTCATATTAATAAATATCGCCAATTCGATACAGGATACCAAAATGAGCGGTACCGACAGAGATTTGAATACTATCATCACGATAACAAATATTGCTGCAATAGAAAGAAAATTTGTTACTCTGATGTCTCGATTAACCGTTTCGGACAAATCTTTGGTCAAACCCGCCTCTCCCGTTATTTTAGCATCACTATCGTATTTCTTTGCAATTCGTATCATTTCATCAATTTGATGATTTACTTCATCAGAAGCGAGCTCGTAGCTGGAATTCAGCATAATCATCTGTGAGCCGTCTTTCTTCAAAACATCCTTGATACTTTGAGGAACAAAGCTGTCCGGAACGCCCTTTCCGACAAATTTTTGATATGCGATAACGCTCTTAATTCCATCAATCTGTTCTAATTCATCTATCAATGAATCCATTTCATACGGTTTCAAATCATCTTTCATTACAATGATATGACTGGTTGTCATCCCAAAATCCTGTTCCAATTTCTTCTTTCCTATATTGGATTCCAAAGTTTCCGGAAGTGCTCTACTGATATCATAATAAATAGGAACATGAGATTGAAAATAATAAGACGGAATAAATGCAATCAAAAATAATGTCAGTGCAATCCTTTTGTACTTCATCACAAAATCCGTCAACTTACTGATAGTCGGAATCATAGACTTGTGGGTATATTTGTGAATCGGCTCATCAAACAACAGTATCATTGCAGGAAGAATCGTAACGCAAGTGATAACACCAAGCACAACACCTTTCATCATCACGATTCCAATATCCAATCCAATAGTAAAATTCATAAAACACAATGCCCCAAACCCTGCTACCGTAGTAAGAGAACTCCCGATTAACGAAAGAAATGCACCCACGATGGCATTTGCCATCGCATCTTGTTTGGAAGTACAATTTTCTTTTTCTCTCTCGTACCGATGCACCACGAAAATCGCATAATCCATCGTAACCGCCAACTGTAATATCGCGGCAATCGCCTGTGTAATGTAGGATATCTGCCCCAAAAATATATTGGTTCCAAAATTGTATATGATTCCGATTCCTATTGTTGCCATAAAAACAAACGGGAGTACCCAAGCGTCCAAACAAAGGGTCAAGACAATCAGGGATAATATTGCCGCAAGAATAACATACCGTGGCATTTCTTTCAAAACAAGAGCTTTAATATCTTTCAAAAGAACCGACAGCCCGCTGACAAAGCACTGTTTGTTCAACATCTTGTTCATCTCATCAATGGCCTCCATCGTGGACTCTGATGCCGATTTTTCTTCATACTTTACCATAATAAGCTCGCCATTCTTGGAATATAAGTTGTCCAACAATTCTTTTGGCAAAAACTCCTTGGGAACAGAGCTTCCCACAATATCTCTTACATAAATCACATCATTTACAGCAGGAATTTTTTTAATCTTTTGTACCAAATCATATACATCCGAATCCGGCATATTATCTATCATCAAAAAAGTCGTTGCTGCCATTTTAAACTTATCTTCTATCATATTTTCTCCTATGACGGACTCTTTATCCTTAGGCAAATAATAGAGTACATCATAGTTTATTCTTGTCTCTATTGCCCCATAGATACAAGGTATCATCAACAATACAGCAATTAACATAACCGTTTTGTTATGTCTTGCAATTTCTTTTGCAAAAAAATTAAGCAATTTCCTCATCTCTTTTCTAAAAATATTTATCTCACAAGATAAATTCTATCTTAACTAACTTAACTAATTTTCTACAATGCTTCGAATTGCCGAAAATAACTCTTCTTTAATTTCTTCTATCATATATGGGGTTTTATTTAAAATTGAGTTGTAACACACTCCTCCAACCATTTCGATAATGATATAAAGTTTTTTTTCAGAACGCTCCACATCTACAATTCCATGCTTTCGGATAAACTCTTTAACCGGTTTGGAAAAATAGCCTTCTTTCCCGTTTTCTTTCGAAAAAAGACCTCTATATAGATTTTTGTGAACAATCTCAATGTCCTTCGCATCGTCGATAAATGCGGAAATCAACTCATCCGCAATCATAACCACCTTATCTGCAACCGTCCCCTGTTTCTCTTCCACATGATTGATTGCAGTACATAACATCTGGTATGCCTGCTCTATAATAACCGTATTCACTATCTCATCTTTATCCTTAAAGTACAGGTAGAATGTTCCTTTCGCAACATTCGCCTTTCCGGTAATATCCGATACTGTTGTATTTTTGATTCCGTCTGTCTTAAACAGCTCTGTAGCAGATTCTATCAAAAGATTCTTTTTATCCGTCTTTGAACTTTTCATATCACTGCGTAATTTATCCATCATTCCACCTCATTCTTGCTGCATAAATCAAAATGACCAATAGTCATTATCGCTACAAAAGAATTGTATCACCAAAATGACCGTCGGTCAACTGTTTTTGTAAATTCTTATCTATACATAAAATGCCTTTTTTATTTCGTCCCATAGTAGCTATTTTTCACACCAAATCTTTGTGATATAATAACTGTGATTATGGATGATATAATTTTGCTTAAGTTTATATACATAGGAGGTTCGACATAAAAATGGATATACAAAAAACGATTCAATATAAGTACATTCTGTATCAATTTAAGAAAAGATGCAAAACGAATGATATGTTACAAAGTTTAAGGCAAGAGGATAAGGATAGCATCTGTATTGACGCTGCAAGAAAAACACGGAAATTTACCTTAATTTTCGGAATCCTATATCTCTTTGCTTTCTCTTTTTTTTGTTTCGGATGGATGATGAATCCTCAATATCAAAATAATACTTTCGTAAAATGGTATCTCGACACATTGGATTCTATCTATCCGCTTGTCAACGGTGATTGGGGTATCGGGTGGTACAGAAAAAAAGCCACCTTTTTGATGATTTATATTAAATTATTACCAATTTTCATCATTGATATTCTTCCGCTTTTGATACTGATTGTAATAGCAGCAAATCATTTCTTAACAAATGGGATAGATTCTGAACTCTTAAAACAAAATAAGCATACCGAACTATGACAGAAAAAACCTTAACACTCAATGTCTTATCATCATCATTCTCTGTTTCCTGCTGCAAATGCCAATGTATTGACATCAATTACTTCTCTTACAGGCTGAATAAGAGATTGTTCATATTGCAACTTCCATTTGACATCTTTATCCGGATTCCCATCCGACAAACCCGTAATCGTATTGCCGGACTCTATCGGATTGTTGTAATCATAAATATAGTAGAGCATATCATAGGCATGATTCACTATATCATTAGGATTCAAACCGTGAAAATGGTATTGCACATCCGGCAAAAACAAGGTACTCATTCCCAATGAGTCTACTAACATATCATTCGTACCTTGAATATTGAAGAATCGAATATTTACACCATAGTACAGAAATCTTTCCTCCTTCGGCAACTCACAGTGTAATATTGCTTCTCTTGTCAACATTTTTTTAGAGTTTTCAAACACGACTGCCTTACAAGTAGGATACAGTTCCGCCAATGCTTCAATATAGCCCACTAAAAGTTGCGCTCTTTCTCTATAGTCTAATACTGAAGCTAACATATCAGTAGCCAACACTTGATAATGACACCGTTCCAGTATTTCTTCTCCATTCGGACAATTCCATAGCTGAGTTTTTGCAACATCATCCATAATCGGCATTTGAATCTTACTACAAGAGGTAATCATCAATTGAGGATGAGCAGTTATCTTATCATTTTCAAAAGACAGACGATAATCACTTGCCTCAAAACATGCCGTTTCTTCTGAATATCCAAAACAATTTACATGATTTAAATACTTGTCTAAAATTGTCTGAAATAAGGCTTTATCCGGCATAGCGCATTGTTCTTCCATCAATAGATGAATGATAAATACTCCTCCGGGTCTTACATCTTCTTTTGTCAAATCTTGTGCCAGAACATCTCCAACCATAAAATTTTCTCCTTCCCTCAACTTGAAACACTTCATATTATCACTGTTTTGTATCACGCAAGCTCCAATTCACAAATCTCTCTTACCGTCTCCTTATCATCTATTGCCGAAATTCGAATATAATCAAAAGCATTCTTCTTAATATCTTCCCAAGAAATAATCCTGCCGTTTATTGTTTCTAATCTATCATTCTCATCCAACTCATAATCTTCCTTTTCGTCTTCAAAGTCTATACTGTAACCGAACTCAATCCTGATTTTTGACAAGGGAATATCAAGCTTGGTAAGAGTTCTTTTTGACACCATATCCATATCGAATTCATCGCAAAAAAGAGGATCATAACCATATTTCGCTTCATCAAACAACAGTATCTCTTTTCCTGTCTTAATACATTTTGCAATAATTTTGCAAGGCACTGTCTTGCAAGTTTTATCATCAAAAATCCCGCAAATCATCGTATCTAAAAACAATTCCCCAAAATAGTAAATTTCAAAAAATTCGTTATATCTTCCATTCTCTCCTTCATTCATGATGGTTACCGTTAAAAAATCCGCTTCTTCTTTTACAATTTTATAGTTTTCTTTTTGTAAGTAAGTCGGAACTCTCATCTTCTAAATCTCCTTCTTCATTTATTTTTAGGATACCATTCATTTGCTTCTTTCTAATCTCAGTACAAACACACTCTTATGAACGACTTTTTCTTCGGTAATATTGTCTATATGATACTTGCTGAAGTCCGGTTAAAAGCATGTCCATTTTAATCTCTTTCATTTGTACAACAGGTCAAAATATCCCAAAATTATTATCCTTCAAATCTCTTTTTATACTTCAGCCTATTCCCAAAGGGAGTGTTGTGCAAAAACTTCAAATTGATTTGCATGATATTCGTCAGAAAAAGTTGTCTCAATCGTATAACTTTTCCATAAAATATGTGGATAAGTTTGCATTCTTAATGAAAATTGTCTATACCCTTTTCCCTCACGATAACTGATTGGTGTAAGTGAAAAAATGTCTTTCATATCTGTATTTTCAAAATCATGAAGTGATAATTGAGAAATGGTTTTATCACATATTTTGATATCGACGAATGTCTCACTTTGTGATGAAATACCAAAGTAAGTAATCACACAGTCCTTCAGCCTTGCCTCATCTTCATATCTTGGTGTTACATTCACATAGCCATACGATTTGCCATCCTTCACAAGCTCAACTGTCTCACCGTAGTAAATATGACTGTCTCGTTTGTTTACAATCATGTCATCAGCTGTCTTACCCGTGAAAGTAAATCCATTTGAAAGCAATTCATTTGCCATAGTATGTCCGATAACAATCTTAGAGTTACCTACTTCAACAGTAGGCGCTTTGACCGGCATTCCGATTAATGTTATAGACAACATACAAATAACAATGGATATAAAAAACATACCTATAACAGCGCTTGCTGCTGTTGAATAAAATTGGTTATAAATATTTTTCCTAAATTTTGAAGAGAAGGAACTTAACAACAAATTCCGCAAATATACCATAATCATAGAAAGACCAATGACAAATTCAGCAGATAACCAAACTTTCACCATATCATTTTGTAAACATCTAGCATAAAACACATAATAGAGTACTATGTTTGATATTACTACTCCAAACAGATACAAATGGACATCTTTCAATGCCGACTTGTCTGTAAAATCTCTTTCTCTGGCTAATCCTGTTTCTGAATTGATACCACGCTTCCTCGTTATATTCATACCTTTCCCCAGTTTGTACATCCAACTTGGTACATCTTTGTTATGTTTTACTGCAATCACAAGACGAATATATAATGAGAGTGTAAAAATCATCGCCAGAAACATGGCAAGAAAGAAACCAACTCCTATGACAAAAGATTTCATTCCTATCTCCTTCCCTATCCATTAAAAATCAAACTTTGAATTTGGTTGGACTGTTATACCAATAAGTGTATTATATCTCAAATTTTCATTCTAAATACCTATTTTTGAAAAAATTATATGCTCTTTTCAAATACTACTATTTCATATAAGTATCAATTTGAACATAAAAAAGAGGACCTCCTCCACCTAAGTGTAAGATGTCCTCCAAACACATCAATAGAAAAACTCTCTATTGTACAAAGGATAGTTCTTCATTGTTATTGCTTTATCCTATCATATTATCGCATAGATACTGATAGAGGATAGCTTTTCCTTTGCTTTTCCTTTGCTTTTCCTTTGCTTTTCCTTTGCTTTTTCTATTTGTGTTTCAATCATTTTTTCTCGATGTGAGCAGGTCTGCACTTTCTAATATTACTGTTTGATACACTTTGGTTTGCTATTGATATTGTGTACGATTAACAGCGCTATTTTTACCCTGTTAATTTTAATTTCTTCAATTGCTGACAGT
>ERZ773008.863-NODE-863-length-22046-cov-3.526170_pt1 | contig 22046 bp, 20 predicted proteins | sample MGYA00580664_ERZ773008 | MGnify/ENA primary metagenome ERZ773008 (study PRJEB29015, sample SAMEA2738016) | human oral metagenome | biome: human oral; feature: human-associated habitat; material: dental | place: China | collected 2048 ... | reverse complement strand
GTTGGACAGCGTGCGGCCGCGCATGTAGGCCAGCGGAGCGATTTCGATCTGCTGGCGTTCGATGAGTTTGGCCACGCGTTCGTGGCCCATCAGCTCGTTGAGGGCGTCGAAGAGCGGGCGCAGGTAGGGATCGATCTTCTGGGTGAGATCGCCGGGCAGGAAGCCCAGGCGCTCGCCGGCCTCGACGGCGGGACGGGTGAGAATGATGCGTTCGACCTGGTCGCGGTCCAGCGCGTCGATGGCGCAGGCCACGGCAAGGAAGGTCTTGCCGGTGCCGGCCGGGCCGATGCCGAAGGACAGGTCGTGCGCCAGGATGTTCTTCAGGTACTTGCGCTGGTTGGGGGTACGCCCCTGCACCTCGCCGCGGCGGGTGCGGAAGGTGGGGTTGTCGGGCGACTGCGGGGGTAGCGCTTCGGTGACCGGCAGGTCGGCCGGGCTGCTGTGACGGGATTCGATGATGGCCAGTTGAAGCTCCTCGTTGCTGAGGGGGTGACGGCGGGCGTGGTAGAGCCTGTCCAGCAGGCGGGCGGTGCGGGCCGGGGCGGTTTCATCGCCTTCGATGGTGAAGGTGCTGCCGCGCCGGGTGATGCGCACGTCCAGCGCGCTTTCGATGGTGCGCAGGTTGGCGTCGAGCGCGCCGCACAGGCTGGCCAGCCGGGCGTTGTCGGGTTCGTCGATGGAGAATTGGGCCTGGACGGGCATGGAGGGTGCTTTAGGGGGGGCAGTGCTGACCGGGAGGAGAAACCTTTGTCCAATTGTAGCGGGCAGCCGTGCCGTGCAGGCGGGCGCGCTACCCATGTTGTCTGGCATGAGGTGGGGCGGCTCCTCTGGCAAGGCGGCTGCCTTGCCTGCGTGGTGCCCTGTCGGCACACGGCTGAGGTCAGCACGTGGACGAATGAGTCCATGACGCGTTCTGCACACGACCGGGGCTCGCGCGGGGACGAACAGGCTCGCGACACGCACCCGTTCATGGTGCGGACGGGGCAATCAGGGTGTTTCCCGCTTCATCACCGCCACGCCGTGGATGGTGTCGGTTTCGCCGCTGTGCTTCGGGTTGGTGACGGTGTAGCCAAAGCCCATCTGGGTGGCGTTGTCCCCGAAGAAGCCACCGTTGATGGCCGCCCGGCAGTCGCCGGTGCCGCATTGCATGGCGTCGCTGCTGCCCTGCGAACGGACGCGCAGATCCCCGGTGAAGGTGTTGGGGCTCTGCATGCGCAGGTTGGTGGTGCCGATCTGGCTCAGGCGCCCCTGGGCATCGAAGCGGGCGCCGTCGGTGGTCATGCGGTAGTGCTGGTCGCTGCCGAACTTCAGTTCGCCGTCCAGCGCGATCTGGGTGCCGGTGCCGTTTAAGTGGTTTTTAGTAGTGGTTTTTTAGCCTCTAAGTTTAAGGGCGGGTCAAATTAAAATTTAGCCCGCCCGCCGCTTCATAAAATTTTATCCGAAATTCCATTCGCAAGGCTATTCTGCCTGTTTTGACTGCTCCCGCTCGCCCTCGCAAAATTTTAAAATTTAGAAACGTTTAAATTTTACTTTTACCGCGTCCAAAAATTTCGTCTGTTTTGCAAACCGTGCGGGAGCTGAAAATAACGCATCGCGTTTGCGCGCTGTGTCTAGCCCCGAAATCGCACGCTTGAGCTCGCATCGCAAGTCAAATCCATAGCTCGCGCGTTAAATTTCAAAGTCGCGCCGAGCACTTAATATGCGTCGAGCGTGCAAATGCGCGCCAAGCTAGTCGAGCAGATAGGCGCTGTAATAGGGCAATGCGCCGAGCGTGCAATACATATCGGGCGAGTAGAGCAGTTGGGCGCTGTAGTAGGGCAAATCCGCCGAGTGCGCAATGTGCACTCGGCGTACAGATCGAGAGTTAAATTTAAAGGCCGTGTCCGGAGCGAAACGCACGCCAGACCGGCCTAAATTTTAAAATTTAGCTCTCGCTCGGGGTCAGCTCCTTGATGATGAGCTCGGGCGTGATCGTGCCGCGGAAGTTGTTTTTGCTAATCGTAAAGATCGCGTCCACTCGCTCGCCGGCGCGCGGCAAAAAGTCGTAGTTGAAAAACAGCGCCTCAACGCTGCCGCCGTTTTTGTCAAGCGCCATTTTGATATGCTTGCCCTCCTTGCCGATCTCTCTGATATTGCGGGCGCGGGCGCCTTTGATGCAAAAGAGCGGGCGCGGATTTTTCTGCCCGTAGGGCTCGTAAAATTCTAAAATTTCAAGCAGCTCGAAGTCTATCTGCGACGCGTCCAGCTCGCCCAGCAGATCGTCTTGCGCGCTAAAATCGCTCAGATCCTTAGGCGTTATGCGCTCATTTACGCGCCGCTTAAACTCCTGAAGTAGCGCAGGATCGATCCCCACGCCCGCAGCACCCTTGTGTCCGCCGAAGGTCGTTAAAATTTCGCTTTGCGAGGAGATCAGCTCTAAAATGTCAAATTTACCGATGCTGCGCGCGCTTCCTTTGGCGCGCGAGTCGCTTACGCTAAAGACGATCGCGGGCTTTTTGTAGGTCTTGCTTAGTCGGCTTGCGACGATGCCGATGATCCCTTCGTGCCACTGCGGACCCCACACGACGATGACGTTGTCGCTCGGATCGACGCTTTTTACGATCTCGTCGTAGAGGCTTTTCTCCTCCTCTTTGCGCGAGTTGTTGATCGAATTTATCGTCTCTAGGTAATGGTTTGCCTCTCTGATATTTTTGGCGCATAGGAAGTTATACGACATCGTCGCATCGTCCATCCGCCCCGTGCAGTTGATTAGCGGCGCGATCGTGTAGCTGATATCGTCGAATTCGAAATGCTTTTTGAAATAATGCTCCTTAATCGCCTTGAAGCAGGCGCGGTTCGAGCTATTTAGCCGCTTGATGCCGAAGCGCAAAAGCGCGCGGTTCATATCGCGCAGCTCCATCATATCGGCGATTATGGCGATGATGAGGATATCCATCGAGCTTGCCATATCGTAGTTCACGCCGAGGGTTTCTTTTAGCGCGCCCACGAGATACCACGCTACCTGCGCGCCGCAAATTTCGATATTTGGGAAGGTGCAATCGGGCTGCTTCGGATTGATTATCGCATAAGCTCGCGGCAGCACGGGTGGAGGCATGTGGTGATCTGTAATGATGAGATCGATCCCCTTTTGAGCGCAAATTTCGGCAGCTTCCGTCGCGGAGGTGCCGTTATCTACCGTGATGATGAGATCCACATCCTCAAGCTCGCCTATGATCTCGCTGTTTAGCCCGTATCCGTCGGTGAAGCGGTTTGGGATCTTGATAACGTAATCCGCGCCTATTTGATTGAAAAAATCGCTCATTATGACGGTGCTTACGATACCGTCGACGTCGTAATCGCCGACTACGGCTATGCGCTGGTTTTCTTCGATGGCAGTTTTTATGCGCAAAGCCGCCTTATAGGTATCCTTCAGCTCGCAGGGTAAGGGAATTTCAGAAATTTTAGTATGCCGATCGTTCGCAAATCTCGATTTTAAAATTTCCCTTATCTCATTTTTACCTAGCATTTTTTATAGATGCTTCGATAAAGCCCAAAATAGCGGGATTTGGGCGCACTAGACGGCTGGTAAATTCCGGGTGAAACTGCACGCCCAGAAAAAACGGATGGTTTTTTAGCTCGACCGCTTCGATAAGCCCGTCGCTCTCGCCGCAGACGATAAGCCCGTGCTTTTCAAAATCGGCGCGGTACTTCGGATTGGCTTCATATCGGTGGCGGTGGCGCTCGCGGATAGTTTTTTGCTCGCCGTAAATTTTACTCAAAAGCGAGCCTTTTTTGACGTCGCAGTCATAGCCGCCCAGCCGCATAGTGCCGCCCATAGGGGATTTGTGCGTGCGGATCTGCTTTTTGCCGCTCGCGTCGATAAAGCTGTCGATGAGGTAGATCACCGGATCTTCGGTCTGCGGGTCAAATTCCGAGGAGTTAGCGTTTTTCAGTTTTAAGACATTGCGCGCAAACTCCACCATCGCAAGCTGCATCCCGAGGCAAATGCCCAAAAATGGCACCTTATGCACCCGCGCGTAGTTTATGGCTAAAATTTTACCCTCTATCCCGCGCGAGCCGAAGCCGCCCGCGACCAAAATTCCGTTTACGTCGCGGAAAATTTCATCCACATTGCTCGCTTCAATTTTTTCACTATCTACCCACTTTAAGTTTATCCGCGTATCAAGCGTCGCGCCCGCGTGGATGATCCCCTCGGTGAGGGATTTGTAGCTTTCTTTCAGATCGATATATTTGCCGACGAAGGCGATCGTGGTTTCGTTCGTAGGCACGATGACGCGCTTAACGAGGCTGTCCCAGTTGCTCATATCGACTTCGAGCTTGTTTAAGCTTAAAGTCTCCGCGATCGGCGTTAAAATATCCTGCTTCAAAAACGCAAGCGGGATCTGATAGATGCTCGCGCTATCGGGGCTTTCGATGACGCAGTTTTTATCCACGCCGCAGCTTAGCGCGATCTTATCTTTTAGCGCGCGATTTAGCGGCATTTCGGAGCGGCAGATTATCATATCGGGGCTGATACCGATGCGGCGCAGCTCGCCTACGCTGTGCTGTGTGGGCTTGGTCTTAAGCTCGCCCGCTACCTTTATGAAAGGCACGAGCGTGAGGTGGATATTCATCGTATTTACTCTACCAAGCTCCACTCTCATCGCGCGGATCGCCTCTAAAAACGGTAGCCCCTCGATGTCGCCCACGGTGCCGCCGATCTCGACGATCAGCACGTCGTTGCCCTCGCCTGCCTTTTTTATGCGGCGCACGATCTCGCCTACGATGTGAGGGATCACCTGGATCGTCTTGCCCAGATAATCGCCTCTGCGCTCCTTTTCGATGACGGAGCTGTAAACTTTGCCCGTGGTGAAGTTGTTATCTTGGCTTAAATTTTCATCCAAGAACCGCTCATAATGCCCAAGATCTAGATCGGTCTCCGCGCCGTCGTCGGTTACGAAAACCTCTCCGTGCTCCAGCGGGCTCATGGTGCCGGGATCGACGTTGATATAAGGATCCGCTTTTAGAATGCGCACCTTTTGCCCCGCATGCTTTAAAAGCGTCGCGATCGACGCCGCCGCAATGCCCTTACCCAGCGAGCTCAGCACTCCGCCGGTGACGAAAATATATTTCGTTTGTTTTGCCATAAGTTTTCCTAAATTTTGATATTAATGTCGCGATTATAACTTCTTTTAGGTTAAAGCACACTAAGCTAGAATTTGAAAATTTTAGAAATTTACGGCAAAATACGCACCCAAATAAATTTTAAATTTAAAGGAGAGATGATGAAAAAGATCATCGCGGCTTTAGTGATCATCGTAGCGCTTATAGTGGGCGTTTTTGTAGCGACAAAGGACGCTAAAACGGGAGTAGCTAAAAGTGTAAACGATAGCATAACCAAAACGGTTGACGGTGCGGTCGGCAAGAGTGCCAGCGCGGCGATTGAGCAGCAGATTGCGGAATTTATCGCTAGAAACGAAATTTTCGAGACTAAAAGCGCTAAATTTTATCCTGGAGATAGCAACTCAAGCGGCTTTATCGAAGGCGTAGTAAAAAAAGAGAAACTACAAAAAAGCCTTGCCGAGGGCTTTAGCAAGCTAAAGGAAAAAGCAGGCGCGCAAGATAGCAACGATACGGACGAGCCGGATCCTGCTAAAATTTTCCCGGAGGATTTTGCTTTTCGCTACGACTACACTATCAAGCATAGCGTAAAAAACGCTGCGGATGGATTTGAGAGCGACGGAATTTTAACGATTAAGACGCCATATTACGCGGAGCCTTGCAAGAAGCTGTTTAAGACTGACGCGCCGCTTAGCACGCATCTAAACTACGGACCTACAGAGGTTAAATTTAGCGCAAAGCTAGCCGATATAAATGTGCTCGAAGATGGCGGAATAGGACGTCTTGCAGGCCTTAGCCTAAACGGCACGAGCGATATGAGCGGTAAAACGATAAAAGCCTTGGGCTTTAAAATCGGTGAAATTTTTATAGACGACGGCAAGGATTCGGGTCTTGATATGAAGGATCTTATCTATGAGGCAAACTTTAAAAACGGCATCCAAGATCTAGACGATAATATAACTAAGCTCTTTTTGAATGACATAGATTTTGCAGGCAGCACAAAAGAGCTCGTCGTAACTGTAGATAAGCAGCGCTTCGTCGTAGTTACGGATATGAGCACGGAAGGTAGCTATCGCGTAAAAGATGGAATTTTAAATTTCAACGAAAGCGATAAAGCCCAAAGCCTAAAAATCGCCGACGTGCTAGTGCGAAACATCCATTTGGGCGTCGATACCAGCTTTAGCGCCGCACTTTTCGAAAAATATCTGTCTGTTATCTCAAATCCGCAAGAAGGCGAAAAATTAGCGGAAAATAAAGAGCTTTTTATGAAGCTGCTAAAAGATGATATGAAAATCAACGTGAATGATTTTTCGTTTGAAAATAGCCTCGGCAAGAAATTTGCTTTTAACGCAAGCGCGCTATTAGGCGGCTACATCGACGAGACGCAGCTTTTTAAGCGTATGAGCTTGGATGGCAAAGCTACGATAAATACGACCATCACGGACTTCCTATCGCCTTATGACAGCTTGCGCGATTTTGCGCCGATGGCGGAAGTTTACGGCTCGCAGTTTCTTAAGCCTGACGGAGATGGAGTTAAGATGGAGTTTAGCTTCGATAAGGCAAGCAACTCTATGATCTTAAACGGAAAGCCTATCCCGCTACCGCACAATTAAATTTTTAAGCTTTGCGGGCGGATTTTAAGCCTGCCCGCAAAGATTTTTGTTTTCCTGCTTTTTCGGCACAGAATTTCGCAAAACTCCACGTAAATTTTTACCTACAGAATTTCGCGGTGGCGCCATAAAATTTCGCTCGAATTTTACCGTATCTTTTCCGCCCGCTTCGTTAAATTTTAAAATCTATAAGCCAAAATAATGACAGATAGACTTAAGCAATTTTGGCTATAATGCGCGCTTTTGCAGCGCAGCTAGCGTAAATTTAAAAGACGGCGGATTTGAGGCATTTATTATGCCGCCTCTTTTGACGACGTATTTTATATTGGGAAACTAACGCTAAATTTGCATTTTTAAATTTCAAGGAACGATATGAAAGTAATCAAACGCAACGGCAGAACCGAGGAACTTGACGTAAGCAAGATCAAAAAATACACGAGCGAGGCAGTGGAGGGGCTGGAAAACGTAAGCCTTAGCGAGCTTGAGGTGGACGCAAAGATCCAGTTTCGCGATATGATCACCACGGAGGAGATTCAGCAAACCCTCATCAAAACCGCGGTCGAAAAGATCGACGTAGATCGCCCGAACTGGACCTTCGTCGCCGCGCGATTATTTTTATACGATCTGTATCACAAAGTAACGGGCTTTAGCGGTTACAACAGCCTGGGGGATTACTTCGCTCGCGGCGAAGCGGCGGGTCGCATAATGCTCGGCTTAAAGGAAAAATACGATCTTGAGGATCTAAATTCTTATTTGCAGCCGCAGCGCGATTTGCAGTTTAATTATCTCGGCATCAAGACGCTTTACGATCGCTACCTCATCAAGGATAAAAGCGGTGCGCCGATCGAGCTGCCGCAGCAGATGTTTATGGCTATAGCGATGTTCCTTGCGCAAAACGAGCTTGATTGCCAGGGCTGGGCGAAGAAATTTTACGATCTTATATCTAAATTTGAAGTCATGCTCGCTACTCCGACGCTCTCAAACGCCCGCACGACGCGACATCAGCTAAGCAGCTGCTACGTGGGTTCTACGCCCGATAATATCGAAGGGATTTTTGATAGCTACAAGGAGATGGCGCTTCTGAGCAAATTCGGCGGCGGTATCGGCTGGGACTGGTGCAAGGTGCGCGCGATGGGCGGCAGCATCGACGGGCATAAAAACGCCGCGGGCGGCATCATCCCGTTTTTAAAGATCACGAACGACATCGCAGTCGCCGTCGATCAGCTGGGCACGCGCAAGGGCGCTATCGCCGTGTATATCGAGCCGTGGCATATGGACGTGAGCGACTTCCTCGATCTGCGCAAAAACTCGGGCGAGGAGAGGCGCCGCGCGCATGAAATTTTCCCCGCGCTGTGGATAAACGATCTGTTTATGAAAAGGCTTCAAAGCGGCGGCAAGTGGACGCTCTTCGATCCTGCAGAAGTAAGCGATCTGAGCGATCTATATGGCGCGGAATTTCAGGCGCGCTACGAGCAGTACGAGGCCGACGATAAAATTTCAAAATCCACCATCCTGGCAAAGGAGCTTTGGAAGAAAATTTTAACGAGCTATTTTGAGACCGGAATGCCCTTTTTATGCTTCAAAGATAACGCCAACCGCATCAATCCAAACGCGCATCAAGGCTTAATCAGGAGCTCAAATTTATGCACGGAGATCTTTCAAAACACGGCGCCGAACCACTACAAAATCAAAGTCGTTTTCGCTGACGGCAGCGAGAGGCTGTTTGAGGAAAACGAAGATGTAAGAACCGACGCGGGCATCGTAAAAAAGGCGAAAAAGATCACCGCGCTAGACACGCTGGGCGGCAAAGAAATTTTTATCGTAGAAAAGGGCTGCAACGAGGGCGCAACGGCGGTTTGCAACCTCGCAAGCGTAAATTTAAGCAAAATCAATAGCCGCGAGGAGATAGCTCGCGTGATGCCGATCGCCGTGCGAATGCTCGATAACGTCATTGATCTAAATTTTTACCCGCACGCCAAGGTCAAACACACCAATCTAAAAACCCGCGCGATAGGGCTCGGCGTAATGGGCGAGGCGCAGATGCTTGCCGAGCGCGGCGTGAAGTGGGGCAGCTACGAGCACTTCGAGCTGATCGATAGGATAATGGAAAACGTGAGCTTTAACGCGATCAAAGCAAGCTCAAATTTAGCCGTAGAAAAGGGCAGATACCCTGATTTTGCGGGCTCAAAATGGAGCGAAGGAATTTTCCCGATCGATTTAGCGAACGAAAACGCCAAAGCGCTCGTTAAGCGCGGCGGGCTTTTTGAGCAAAGCAGCTGCGATTGGGACGGGCTGCGCGAGAAAGTAAAACGCGACGGCATGCGAAACGGCTATCTGATGGCGATCGCGCCGACATCGAGTATCAGCATACTCGTAGGCACCACGCAGACGATCGAGCCGGTGTATAAGCGCAAGTGGTTCGAGCACAATCTAAGCGGCATGATCCCGGTCGTCGTGCCGAATTTAAGCCCGAAAACGTGGCAGGCGTACGTACCTGCATACGAGCTCGATCAGCGCCTGCTCGTAAAGGCGGGCGCCATCCGCCAAAAATGGATCGATCAAGGCCAGAGCCTAAATATCTTCATGAGCCTAGATAAGGCAAGCGGCGGCTATCTGAGCGAAATTTACACGCTTGCGTGGCAGCTGGGGCTAAAATCGACCTACTACCTGCGCTCCGAAAGCCCAGATAGCGAGAAGCTAAACAACGTCGCAGATCGCTCGATCGAGTGCGAAGGGTGTCAGTAAATTTTATTTGCCGCGCTAGAAAATTTACGCTCGCAATTAGATAGCGAAAACAGCGTGAAAGAGTATTTTAGAAAGTAAATTTGACGGGCGAATTTAAGCGCAGGTCTTGCCGTCAAATTTAAGCAAAACGGCTCGGCTTCGGACTTTAAGTTAAAGCCGATTTTTAAATCCGCGTCGCGTCAAATTTGACCGTCCGCGTAAAAGTAAATTTATCAAAAAGGCAAAAAATATGAAAATAGCCGTAAACGGCGCAAGCGGATTTATCGGCGGCGAACTCTGCCGCTTTTTTAGAGCCCAGGGGCACGAGATAGTAGCTATCCCAAGGGCCGCCTACGCCGACAAAAACGCACTCAAAAACCTCATCAAAGGTTGCGACGCGGTTATAAATTTAGCCGGCGCTTCTATCGCCGCAAGGTGGAGCGAGGCCTATAAAAAGCGCCTTCGCGCAAGCAGGATAGAGACTACGCGCACGCTGGTTTGTGCTATAAACGAGCTAGAAAATCCGCCCTTTTTCATCAGCGCTTCAGCCGTCGGGATATATGAAAACGGGCTTGGCCACGACGAGAGCTCGGTCAAATTTGACCGCGGATTTTTGGGAGAGCTAGCATGCGAGTGGGAGAGCGAGGCCGCTAAAGCGCGGACGCAAACGGCGATATTTCGCTTAGGCGTGGCTCTGGGGCGAGGCGGCGCGCTAGCTAAGATGCTGCCGGCATTTAGGCTCGGTCTTGGCGGCAAGATCGGTAGCGGCGAGCAGGCGTTTTGCTGGATTCACACAACGGATTTGCTGGAAGCGTTTAAATTTGCCTTACAAAACCGTCAAAGCGGCGTTTTTAATCTCGTTTCGCCGACTCCTAGCACAAACGGCGAATTTACTCAAATTTTAGGCGAGGTTTTGGGCCGACCGACGTTTTTTAAAGTGCCTAAATTTGCGCTAAATTTGATGCTGGGCGAGGGGTCAAGTGTACTGCTTGAGGGTGCGAAAGTCTATCCAAGAGCTTTGATAGAAAGCGGTTTTAGCTTTAAATTTGGCGATCTAAAAACCGCGCTTGAGGATGTTTTGGGATAACGTTTTAAAGTAAAACAAATTACCTAAAGGACTTTTTAATGGCAAACCGTACACCACATAAAATCCTGGCGTAGTGATAAATTCCGGAAATTTACCGCAAGAGTTCGAGTCAACTTGTGTTTAAATTTAATGTTTGGCGGCGGCATTCTATCGTTTTTATAAAGTCGTGCCGCATCGCCGTCCAAAATGCGCACAAATTTGCCCTACAAATCAAAGCAATTTGATCTCTAAGCCCTAAAAAAGATCGGTTGAAAAAGCGCTCTGCTTTATCCCTCGCCCGATGAAAACCAAAAAATTATCGCAGCATTTGCGGTCGCTAAAAGGCGTTATCTCAAATTTGCCGTTTACGAACTGCACGACGTATTGCGCCTCGTCGCCTTTAAAGCTCGCAAGCCCCTTGATGCGGTAAAAATTTTCCGGTATATCGCTCATAAATTTGATGAAATTTTGCCTATCAATGCCCTCAGGAAGGTCCTTTTTAAACGAGACTATCCCCTCGTCTTCGTGCGTCGCACCCATCTTACCCTCAAGAAGGACGGACGCCATATACGAAGTGTCGCTCTGGCGGTAGAGCAGGTAGTTTGGATTGAGCTCAGCGTCCACCGTCTCGAATATCTCGGCGCAGCGATTGTTTTGGATCAAAATTTGCCGTATCCGCTCCTTCTGCTCGGGCGAGATCAGATCGATTTTATTGAGCACTATGACGTCGGCGGCCTTGATCTGCTCGAGCATTATTTTTGATCTGCCGCGCTCTTTTAAAAAATTCGCTCCATCGACGACGGTGACGATGGCGCATAGATTGACCGCGTCTTTTATCTCGTTTAGCTCGCTTAAGATATTGAAAGGATTGGCGACGCCGGTGGTTTCAAGCACGATGTTGTCGGGTTTTTTGGGCTTAAGCTGCGAGATCGCAAGCTTGATCTGCCCCGCCATAGAGCAGCAAACGCACCCCTCGTCGATCTCTACGAGCGCGTATTTAGCGTCCAGCAGCGCGCCGTCGAGGCCTATTTTGCCGATCTCGTTTTGAATGATACCGGTAAATCTATTTTGCGCCGTTTCATGCTCGATGAAATTTTGGATAAATTTCGTCTTGCCCGAGCCAAGATAGCCGGTAATGATGAAAAAATTCGGCCGCTCGCCGCCTTGCATAAAAATTTGCTTTTTATCCTCCTTGGCTAAGCGCAGCAAAAATTTAAACAAAGGCGCCGAGCCGGACAGCTTCTTAAAAGATCTGTCATTAAATTTAAAGCGATCGTCGCTTGCGCCCTTGCTGCCGTAGATTAAATTTACAAAAATTTCGCCGCAGAGCGGATCTTCTTTGCTTTCTAAATTGCGGTCTTTGTCGTAGATCACGGCGTGAGCCGCTTTTTTGTAAATTTCAAAGTTCTCGTAACGCGGCTCGTAAATTTTGCAAAGCGCGATATGCAAAAAGTTCATAAACGCAAGCGATACCCTAAAGCAGGGGAAATTTTTATCGAGCCCCTCTTTTGCGATGATCTGCTTGCCCTCTATGCGCACGCCGTCCTTTGCGTACGACCTATCTCTGAGCTTTGTTTTAAAAGATAGCGCCATGCCTCGCTCTTGCGGTTTTAAGTAGATCGTAGCGACGCAGAAGTTATTTAAAAGCTCCTCGTGCGCGGAGAAATTTCGCACCTTCGTCAAAAACTCCGGCTCTTCAGCCAAAACGGCTTCAAAAAGCGAGACGCTACCGAGCAGTTCGTCGTTTGCGGAGGGGAAATAATAAAGCTCAAATGCGCCCGCATCCTCTTTCACCTCCCGCAAAACGATGCCGTAAATTCCGCTGTAAAAGCCAAATTTTATGCTCCAGCATTCGTTAAAATAGTTCCCCTTATACATCCCCTGATACCTGCTTGAGGATTTTACGTCGCTATCGTAAAGAGACTTCATCAATATACATCTCATAAGCGACCTGTAATCCTCAAACGAGTATTTAAATTTCAAAGGGAAAATATCTTGAAATTCCATGCTTCTATCCAAATTTAACCTTATCGCCGTTGCCGAGATAATCGGACGTTTTGGTTCTAAATCTAGCCGTGCCCTTTACGATCGGATAGCCCTCGCGGACGAATTTTTGCACGGTCAGAAGACCCGTGCAGTGGTTGCACGCCATGACCTGGTAGTTCCATCTTTTCAGTCCGATAACTAGATCGTCGTATTTTGGATCCCAGTCGTCAAACGGCGAGATATGAAGTCCGCCGTAAAGACCATAGAGCTGATCGTTATCGTACTTGAGCTCCTTGTGCGCGGAATCGGAAAAGGTAATGATGCCCTGATGACAACATCCCGTAATGCTCACAAGACCTTTGTCTTTGACATTTACGAATATTGATTGTTCGCCAAAAACTCTCGTAATGATAGGGCAGTCGTAGCAAAACGTACACATTCCGGGCTCAATCTCGTTTCTACCCTTTTTAAACACTACAAGCTCGCCTTTATGACCCGAATCTTTGATATATTGTCTGCCTTCTGGGTAAAAGCCCTCGTGGATGATGATCCTGATGTCTGGCTTATACTTTAAAACGACGGGTAGCGCCCAAAAGTGATCGTAGTGCTCGTGCGACATTATGAGGGTGTCTATTTCGCCGCTTTGCAGCATCTTATCGATCCCCTCCCGCTTAAAACACTCGTGCATCCATTTGTAGGACCAGCCGCAATCAAGCAGATATTTTTTCTTTTCTCCGTTTAGACGCTCTATCTCTATGAGAGCGGAGTAGCCGCCAGCGTTATCGGGATTTACGGAGAGCTTTTTGGTTACCTCCCACGCCTCATCGATCTTATCGGGTAGAAGATGCTTGATTTGCGAAATTCCCTCTTCGTAGCTACCTTTAGCAAGCCCTTTGCCGTTACCAAACGGTGGCCAGTTAAATAGATATTGATTGACTAGCAGTCCGCCTGCGCCTTTAATATCGCCCATCAGCATCGAGTTGTCAAACCAGCTTGTTTCTGAGATATTAGTAACCTCAACGCTTTTAATCGCACCAAAATCAGTCATCTTTCGCACTTCATCCGGAAGAAAAAATTCCCTTGCAGGAGAGTATGAAAACACTCCCATCGATGCGAGCGCCCCGAGCCCTATGCCCGCCGCGCCGCCTTTTATAAAATCTCTTCTAGCTTCATTCATCTCAGATCCTTTATTTAAAAATTGTAAGCATATTGCCCACGACAGGCGCTAGATAAACTACGGCGAGATAGATGATCACGCCTATGATAAAGCCTACCACCAAGCCTTTGATGGAATTTTTATTTCTAAAATCGTCTTCCTCGCCCGCTTCCTCCGCCTCTTCCTTCTTGCCGGCAAGCTTCCAGCCCGGCCAGCCGTCCATAAACCAGTAATTTATCAGCATGACGTTGATAAACCAGATCATCGGAATCATCGGGAATTGTTGCGGATGCGAAAAGCCCTTTTGGGTGCCTAGCAAAAAGTGAGAGACTTGATAATAGACATAGTATAGGACGATAGCCGCTACCATACTTATGATCGTTCTAAGAAGGATATTGACGGGCTTTGAAAATTTATTGACCGCGTTGTTGCAGTAAAATTTAATAAATAGCACCGGCACCAGCCAAAATATAGCTATCTCGCCTACGTGCAGCCAGCGCCAATCGGGCGCAAAAAGCCTCCTGTCACCTCTAATATGCACGCCCCAGATGAGCTCTTGCAAATAGTAAAAGAAGAACGAAAAGCAAAACGCCATCGCTATAATGCCGAAAAATGACGCCACCCTTCTAAGCCAGTTCGTCTTAATAAGGCTAAAAGGATACCTCTCCCAGATGGTTTCATACACCCAGACCATAACGGTACAGCACATAATCCACGCGATATTGAAATTTCCGTGCACGGTATCGGCGAAGTTGTGCCACCAAGGCGGAGTAATGGATGTGTATTTTTGCCACGGATCGAATAAAATTCCCATTTGCGAGTGGAAAAATACGAAATACACGATCATACTTAGCAAAAAGGTCCAGATAAAAACGGTAAAGCCTTTAACGGGCTGCTTTAGCTTCTGCCACGGCGAATTATCCGCAGCCACTACCCAAGAGGGGCTGAGCCACGACGCGATAGCGGCAAACATCAAAATGGCCTGAGCCGAGTATTCAAGGGCGTAAAAATCGGTTATGCCAAGCTCTGCAAGCCTTCGCGGACTAAAATACGATATGGCAAGCTCGCCTAAAATAAATTCGAAGAATATCTTTAAGAATACGAAGAAGGTAAAAAATACCATCACCGTAAAGATAATGCCCTTTTTCGCTGGCCCCGCCGTATAGAGCCACTCTCTTTTAAAAGGCCAAAAATCAAAAATATACGCTATCCAGATGATAACTACAAGTAGCCACCTGCACCACATATATCCCACGTAAGGGGTATACATCCTCATCAGTCCCCTAGGATCTTGAAAGATCCACCACGATGCGTAAAACACTACAAACAAAAACAGAGTGTTTACAAGCACCGATGTGAGCGGAGAATACCTTCTAACAAGCTTCCGCTCCTCCAGATAAATTTTGTCTTCAGGTTCGCTCATCGCTTCCTCCTTACATAAAATTTAATCTTTATTAAATTATATAAAAAGAGTGCAACTCATTTGTAGCGTAAATTTGGATTAAATTTTAAATTGTCTCAGAAAAGCTTCATTTCGGAAGTTTGATTATGAAATTTGAGCCGCCTTTTAGGCTCTCTACGACGAGCGAGCCCTTGCAGTGATCTTCGATGATGATCTTTGACATATATAGCCCGATGCCGGTGCCGTTTTTGCTGGCTTTGGTAGAAAAATACAGATCGAAAATTTTATCCGCGATCTCCTTTTTGATGCCGCCTGCATTGTCTTTTACGCTTAAGCAAAGATAGGACTTTTCGATGTAGGTTGAAATTTCGATAACCCCATCGTCGATATTTCTTTCCAAAAAGGCGTCCTGCGCGTTTTTTATGATGTTTAAAATAACCTGCGAAACCTCGTTTTTATATGTGAGCAGAGTCTGGTTGCAGCCGTATTTCGCGTAAATTTTAATCTTTTGATTTTGCAGTATCGCTTTTGCGATATTTATCGCCATATTGCAAAGCTCCTCCAGGCTCGTAACTTCCTTGATCTTAGCGGGCTTAAAGAAATTTCTAAACTCGTCGATCGTTTCGGATAGGTGCTTGGAATACTGCTCGATCTTGCCTAGCTCCTCCAAAAGAGCGGTTTTATCAAAAATATCTGCCATCAAGCAGCTAGTGCTTAGATACGAAGCCGTAGCCGAGATAGCGGATAGCGGCTGCCTCCATTGATGCGCTATCATATTTAAAATTTCGCCCATCTGAGCGAGCCTTGATTGATACTGCAGCTGCTCGTCTTGGCGCCTTATGAGCTTTAGCTGCTCCTCGATCTCGTGGTTGAGAGTTAAATTTAGCCGCTTGACCTTCAGCCTGCTTTGTTTTAGTTTCTTCTCAGCCATCACCCTTTTGGTGATATCCACCACTATCCAAAGCACCTCGTCGTTTCCCGATATGGAGTCGCCCGAAATTCTAATCCACAGCCCTTTGCCGCTTTTGTGCCTTAGCTCGTAGTTTAGCTGCAGAGCCTCGTTTTTCCTTACTTTATTAAAGGCGATGTCTGCGAAATGCAGGTATTTTTCCTCGCTTAGATGTATGGTTTGCGCGGATTTACCGATGATCTCGTCGTATTCGTAGCCGAAAATTTTACAAAAGGTCTCGTTGCACTCCATAATATTTCTTTTCTTATCCACGATGAAGATGCCGACGCCGGAATTTGAAAATATCGTCTCAAATCTCTGATGATTTTTCTTGATGTCTACTATCGCCATTTTATTCTGTATCCTTGCGAGTAGATATTTTCTATCAGCTTATAGCCGATTTTTCGGTGAAATCTGGATATGATATTTCTTACCCGTTTGTCGTTATACTCGTCGCAGTCCGTCATATCCGCCATAGTCCTCAAACAGCTCATTTTCTATCTCAAGGCCGCTTGCGATCCGCCCGCTAGAGCTTAAAAGCAGCTGCAACAAAGAGGTTTCGTTTTTGGTTAGTTTGATAATTTCGCCCGCCTTGGATAGGGTTAAACTCTGCTTATCCCACACGAAATCGCCGCTTAGATAAATAAACTTTGCGGGTTTGGTTTCGATACTTTGCGTGATTTTTTCAAGCACGCTTAGTAGATCCTCGGTCGTAAATGGCTTTAGTATGTAGCCGTCCACGCCGATGGATATGGCTTTGGTAAAAAATTTAGACTCGTCGTAGGCCGAGAATATGACAGTTTTTACCGAAGGATCGATCTGTTTGATCCGCTCTAACATCTCAAGCCCGTTTATGCCCGGCATATTAATATCGGTAAAAACAATGTCCGCTTTGCCCGCTTTAAATTTATCGATACCCTCCCGCGCGTCGCCGCAGTCGATAACTTGATGAAAGAATAGTTTTAAAATTTTCGCGGTCTGCTGCCTTACCTCATTATCATCCTCGACATATAGGGCGCGCATACTGCGAGTTTGAGCCTGTATTTCAGCTATATCCATAATGCAGCCCCTCCTTTTTAAATTTATCCCTTATCGTAAATTCTATTCTGCTCGCCGTAATCGCGCTTTGAGCTTTAAATTTTAAATCGAAATATCTCTACTCTACCTGCCCGAGCTTTTTGAGATAGGCAAAAATTTTAGCGATCTCGATCATTTTATTTAGGCTTTCGAGCAGCTTTGCGCTTTGCGAGCTCGGCGCGGATTTGAAAATTTCGCTATTTTCAACGCCGATTACGAGGCTGTTTTCGCCCAGGTAAAGCTCGGTTTTACCAAATAAATTTACGGTGATCGTCTGCATATTTTCTAAAATTTTTTTGTTTTGCAAAAATGCGGCGGCGGCGGGGTTGTTTAGATATACGTCAAACGACGCGCTTAGGTGTGGGCTGTCTTTGAGTAGCTTCAGATCTGATGCGCCAAAGATAAACTCTCCGCGCGGCACAACTAAAATTTTACTATCGAAAGTCTCGCTAAAATCAAATTTTGCAAAAAGCCCGTCGAAGATCGCAGTATCATCCTTTTTTTTGAGATGCAGAATTTTATCCAGCTCAAATACCCGATTTTCTCTGTTTTTATCGAAATCGCGGCTTAGGCAGATGTCGCCGATTTTTATGCCAAATTCGGGCGTCTTGCCCACTATCGCGTGCTTGCAAGTGCATAGATTTGCCTCTTTGCGGAGCGGGTTTTTATAAATTTCATCGAGTAAAAACGCGCCGAAAGGCTGAAAGGTAAGACGCAGCTCCTTTGCGATCCAAAGCAAAAATTCGTTTTTAAAAGCCTCTTCGCTGAGCGCTTCAAATTTACGCGAAATGCGCACGGCTAGGTATTTGTAAGTAGGATAAGCAAGAGCTAGCAACACTAATAAAAATAGGAACGAGAAATCTCCGAAATCCTTGCGCATAGCAATAAACAGCGCCAGTACTACTGCCGCCACGCCGCCACGCGCCTTCCAAAGCGCCACATTGCGCGCTCCATCCAGCTTTTGTTTTTTTAATTCGTAAGAAACAAGGCTCATCGCTATCCCCGTGAGTGAAATTTGACGCTCATTATAGCGAAAAATGGGATTAAATCAAGCTCATCGCATAGAGAGGTACTATATTTATTCTGCTAGGACTAAAAGATACGAAATTTTAGAAAATATCTCTTTCCTCAAATATTTTCATTATAAAATTTTAAAAGTAATACACATAGCAGCCTCGGTCATCGTATATATCAAATAAAATCGAAAATTTCTCTTTATTGTTTGCGGCTAATTGAACTCTAATGTTCAAAGAGGGTTCTTTTGCCAGCTCAAAATTAAAATGGTGCAGCAGTATGGATCTCAAAAAATTTGGCTCAAGCGTCTTTTCTTCTATAAAGATAACGCCCGCTCTGGCGCCGTTTTTATAAGGCTTAGCTTTTGTGTATTGCCCCTTCATATTTTTAAGAAGATACTCCTCTATTTTCTCGTCTCTTTCCCAAAAAAGAATTTTATAAACTACGCTATCTAAGTGGCTTGCTTTTGAAATTAAAAACATAACTAGCCTTATTTTAGCATCTACATCGATATTTTCAAAATCTATTCTCGATCTGGCTACGCCTCTTTTATTTCTGCTTATTTTTCTAAATTCTATATCGAAATTAGTTGGGTCTATAATGCTTTTTATCATTGTCATCGCCTTTTAAAAACCTTTCGCTGCGTGATTTAAAATCCCCATCTACTTTTTCCATTTAAATTTTAATCTCTTTCGCTTTATTTTTATGAAATTTTCCAACTGCTTATCGGTAAAATTTAAAATCTCTTTTCGGTTTTGTAAATTTACATAAGTGTGCCTTATATCGCAATTACCGACAAAGGCGGCTTCCCAGTTCTTAATTAGCCAACTTGAGCTTATGGCATATTCCCGTCCTTTATCCGAGCGCATTTTATCGCTATAGCCAATAGGCGCAAACATACCGGAATAAAACCCCTCCAGATAGGGTAGTCTCGGGCATCCTTCCGTATCGGTTGCGACGATAAATTTTATCTTTCGATCATATGGACGAAAAGCCTTATGGCACTCTATAATATCTCCATTTTTTAGATCGTCTTTGAATTCTAAAAATTTATAAGTAAATTTTGCAGGAATTTTATCATTTATCCTTTTGTATTCGGCTAAAAACTATCGTAATAAGAAAATATGCTTATATTTCTGGATGGCTCGGTATCACATACAAAATCTAAATTCTCCAATACCCACTTTTTAGAAATCAAACTATTATTATTTTTCGCATTAGCTTCGGGCGGCAATACTATAAACTCCCCCGAATTATCGCCGTTTATACGCAGCAGGTTATTCCAGCTACAAAATAAAAACCGCCCTTGACCGATTTGCAGTATATCGCCCTCCGCGAAAATTTCTCTAAAATTATTAATCGAAAATTTCCTTCTACCTCTTACGGGTATTATCTTTTTATAATTTCTTTTCATGGCCTTTCTTCTATTTTATTATTAAATCGCTGCGCACTTGCTAAATCCCTAAATGCAAAATATATAAATCGTTTTTAATTGCCGAATCGATTAGTTCCAATAGGCCGTCTAATTGCTCGATGACCGAAGATTTATTTAACACACAATTTTTATCAAAAACAATTTGCTCATCTGCGCTCAAGAAAAGCGACCTCCAAGAGCATATTATATCTCTAAATTTAGCTTTATCTTCTATCCAGCTGTAGCCATAGTAATTTAGACCTTTTTTCAAATTTACCTCATCGTTCCATGTGGTTTGCACCCACTCAAGAGAGTACGAAATATGAAGTATCAGATCATCGCTAATTACTACGCAATGCTCTTTAGAGAAAATATTTTCTTTTGTCTTTTTGAGTAAAAATTCATGTTTAGGCATACAGCTCCTTATTGTTTTAAAATATGACTTTAATAAAGCTCGACATAGCTATTCGCCAAATTTCATCCAGGCTGCGGCGTATTCTAGCGTTTTATCTCTAAAATATTTGCTAATTATCTTATATTCGTCCTCTTTCGCAATGTTTACAATTGTTTCAATAAAGCCGGTACAAAACGCCGTGCCGATGTATTCGTCTTCGCTTGCCGCTCCCTTTTCCACAAAATCGAAAATTTCATTTCTTGTCTTTTCGTCCAAATCATCAAAAATTTTAATCGTAGTTTCTGCAAAAGATGCAAGCAGCCACAATAAGCTAGGTATGTACTCCATATCGAAAGGAAATATCTGCTCTTGATAGGCGTTAAAATACGCCCTGTTTTTCTCTATAAAGAAATAGATATATTCCTCATACTTGCCCAAATCGGTCTTTGTTAAGCACATTTGCCAATCCTTATAAATTTTTGCCCTTATAATACTTCTCCCAAAATTTTATCGCATTTTTTATCTCTTTTTCAAAATGTTTGAATGGTATATAAATTTCTTCTTGTTCGTAGGGTTTTAACTTTTTATATTTCTTGGTATGCGTAATTCTTGTAATATTTTCATAGTGTTTTTGTAAAAAATCTATGATTATTTTTACCTCATCCCTGCTAAATTGTTTCGCTCGTGCTCGCCGCATAGGTGGTGCAAATGCCTGAATAAACATATCTTCTATAATCGCCTCATCGCCGAAGCGCTCGTAAAAATCAATAAAATCCAGGATATAATACCTAAAAGTATAGTCATTGAAAACCTGTAAATCTCCCGATAAAAGTTTGATCGTGCCATGGTCTAAATCACACAGATCTTTACCGCACAGATCTTGCTCGACAAGCTCATCCTTTTGTACAGGATTTGTTATAATTTCCGGCTTTTGCAGTTTAAGCCGCGCCTTTAGCGCTTTTATTCTATTCGATAAGTTCATTTTGTTCTCCTTTTTAGAAAGCGTAAAATTTGAGCTTGGCTTATAATACTCTTTTACTCTTATCAGATATATCAAATACAGGATCAATCCTATGATAAGTAGTAGTTGCATAATGACGGACTGGGTTGTAGCTACGACATAAACTTTGCCTCCGCGATAACCGCCCTCCGTCAATAGCTTATGAAAATTTAAAGACGATAGGATAATAAAAAATATCGTCATTACAATTCTTACGGGCTTCATGGTTTTAAATTATCCTTATATGAAATTCCGAGGGCAGTTTGCCGCCTTTTTCCAATCAAAACCCAAGAATTTCATCGATAAATACACCTCACTCAAGATTCAAATTTATTCATCTAAAAAATACACGTCATTATCTAAATTTATATCGTTATCTGCTAATAGTTTCAGTAAATTTGCATTATAATATAGACCGGGCATGCTATTATAACTGTAAACTACGACTCTTAGCAGCTTTTTCACGCTTTGTAATTTTATACTCCTCGCGACATTTATATCTGCTAAAAATTTTTTAATTAGATCTCCCGCAAAAGGTATATCATAAAATTTTTCCTCTATGCTAAAGCCAAAATTTCTGTATTTTAAAATAGAACCTTTTAGTTTCAAATCTCCTTTTTGCCAGACTTTTGTTGCAGATATGCCGTTGCTGCTTATTGTTTCGGATAGATCCCTATCGCTTTCGATCGATAGTATTAAAACTACTTTGTTGCCTTTCAAAGCTACTCCTAAAATCTTTTATATCCCATCTACGCACACTTCGGCATTAAGTTCGGCACACATTTTTATATTTATCAGAATATGAGCAAAACCAGCATATTCTGCATTGGAAGTTAAAATTTTCATTTGGACACCCGCCCGGGGCAAATGACCGGGCAATATGCAAAATCATCTCCGTTTCTAGCGCGATAATTAGTGATATATTGGATCGCCACTTCGAATGCATTATTAACTCCCCTGTTGGTACTCCAGCCGTCGTATGTGATGATGGGCTCATCGCCGCTTAGGCGATATACGTCTCCTCCTAGGATAATCATACCTTTATCTCTTGTGATTTTTAGCACCTCCATTACATCGTCAAATTTCCAAGCGATTTCATAAAAACCGAGCTTCTCTCTTAAGTTTATACCGCGCTCCAGTAGATCCTGCGGCAC
>ERZ773008.861-NODE-861-length-22060-cov-14.874256_pt1 | contig 22060 bp, 26 predicted proteins | sample MGYA00580664_ERZ773008 | MGnify/ENA primary metagenome ERZ773008 (study PRJEB29015, sample SAMEA2738016) | human oral metagenome | biome: human oral; feature: human-associated habitat; material: dental | place: China | collected 2048 ... | reverse complement strand
GAGATCATATCTTGGCTATAGGTAGGAAAAGAGGCTATAAAAGCCAAAGAAAAAACATTGTTTTTGCTATTTTTCTCATAGGGAATAGTATTTGTTTAGGTATTATAAACTTACTATCTGTTGGTATATTTAAGGATTTCTCTAAGCTCCAAATAACGTTTGATGTCCTGAAATATCTTTATAGGGGTAATGAAGAACCCAATAATACCAGATATAACAGCTTTCACAACAAAATAGATAAACCAACCAACAATCGGGAGTACTATGAACATAGAAGGTGTGATAGAGTTTAAGGCACGCCATCCATATTGCATACCTATACATCCATAAAAAGCACATATAAGGGAGAATGTGGTAAGAGAAGACTTATCCTTGCTTATATTGTAGTAGAAAATAGTCATGATGAAAGCGACAATAAGGATAATACCCCATCGCTTTATCATCTCGGATTTTTCCTTACGGATACGATTTAGATTACAAGAATCACAGATAGGCTGAGAGTACTTATGAGCACACTCGTTGCAAAGTCCTTTTCCGCAGTCTATACAAGTCCCTACTGCTGGCTGATCAATATGATTATAACAATTCATGATATAAAGAGTTTTTACCATTTTTCTATATCGTAGGCACTAATATCTTCTACTTTCCAACCTTTCTCTTCAAGTTTTCTAAAATCTAATGCCCTTTTCACAACATTTTCTTTAATTCTCCCTTGAGTTTCTGAATTTTCCAAAACAAAGAAAGGAGTTTTTTCTATTTTGAAAAAGACAAGTGCTCTTGCGCTATTCTGTTCAGGAATAATATGAAGTTCATCTACTTTATCAAGAGTAGTAGAATAGGTTTTCATGATATGTTGTTTATACCCACCATTATCTTCAACTCTTAACAAGTATTGTTTACCCTTATCTGTAAGTTGGATAGAATAGATGGGATCGCCATACTTGCTTTTTCCTTTAGAGATCATCTCTATCATTCCTTCATCTTTAAGTTTTTCATAAGGTTTAAGTTTTTCTTTTACGATGAAATCATACCCAATAAACTCTACTTTGTCACCTATCTTTATAGATTCTTCTCCCTGAACAGGCTCTTTTTCGAGCGTTTCTTGGATTAATTTCTCCGCCTTAGAGGAGGTAAGTTTGTCGGAACAAGAGCCTAAAAGTAGCCCTATTGCCAAAAATACTAAAATTTTTTTCATGGAATTGAATGATTTAAAATGTTGATAATTAGATAAATATAAAAGCGTTTTCACGCTAAAAAAGTCTCATACAAAAATAAGAAGAAAAAAAACAGCTGTTTATGCTGAAAATAGATATTTTTACCCTATTTTTGCATAAAAATACAAGAGATGAACGAAATCGTAGGTGAAAAAATTAAAAACCTCCGCAAGAGCAAAAACCTCTCTCAGGAGGAGGTAGCGGAATATATTCATGTATCTCAGTCTACTTATGCTCGTATGGAGAGCGGGGCGAGTAACTCTTGGGCGGGCTATATCCTCCCTCTGTGTGACCTCTTTGGTATACAGCCCGAAGAACTGCTCAAAGCCGATCATATCGTCATCAATAACAACAATACTTCTTGCCAATATAGCGGCGGCTATGTCATCAACCAACTTTCAGATAAGCTCATTGAGCAATATGAGAAACGCCTTTTGGAGAAAGATAACCTTATTGCTTACTTGCAACGAGAATTGGAGGAACTGAAAAAAGGTAAAAAGTAATAAGGTAAAAGGAGAAAGTAACTCAAAACTAATTATATTACGATTTCAAGTTTTGCAAGTTCTGTAACATATGGATTGTTATTTTTTTTGCATAATCCCTAAAAAAGCCGTACCTTTGTGGCTCTAAAATAGTAGATTATGTACGAAAAATACGAGCAGACAGCTCACTACATCCGCCAGTTCATCACTGAACAAACCCCTGAGTTTGCCATTATCTTAGGCTCTGGACTCTCTTCCTTACAGGGTGAAGTAACTCCTATTGTGGAAATCCCTTATGCAGGAATTCCGAACTTCCCTCAGTCCACTGTCGAAGGGCATGGCAACAAACTCATATATGGTACCTTAGCCGGCAAATATGTGCTACTGATGAGTGGCCGTTTTCACTACTACGAAGGCTATCCTATGCAGGAGGTTACTTTCCCTATTCGCATTTTCCACCTCTTAGGCATCAAAAAATTGATTGTCTCTAATGCTTCTGGTGGGGTAAATCCTGACTTCTCCATAGGAGATATTATGCTGATTCGTGATCATATCAATATGTTCCCAGAACACCCTTTACGAGGAAAGAACTTAGAAAAGTTTGGCACCCGCTTCCCTGATATGAGCGAGGCTTATGATCGTTCTATGATTGCCCTTGCTGAAGATATCGCTAAGGAGCAAGGAACAAAACTACAAAAAGGAGTCTATGTAGGCTTGCAAGGTCCTACCTTCGAAACCCCTTCAGAATATGGTATGGTACGTGCCATTGGGGGGGATGCCGTAGGGATGAGTACCGTACCGGAGGTAATCGTAGCACGCCATCAGGGGATGAAGGTCTTTGCCCTATCCATTATCTCCGATTTGGGAGGAAAGGATATCGCCCCTAATGTCTCCCATACCGAGGTACTCAATGCTGTTAATGCTACCATGCCAAAAGTATTAGCATTAGTCAGAGAGTTCGTCAAAAGAAGTGAGTAGTGACTAACGATAAGTGACAAGTGAATCTACTAACAAGATTATTAGAAGAAAAGGAAAGCCAGTTAAGGGGTGGGATCTATCACCGTACCCAAATTGATTTTTGCTACAATAGCAACCATATAGAAGGGAGCCAACTGACCCATGAGCAGACACGCTATATCTTTGAAACCAATACGATAGGGATCACAGACCAAGCTGTCAAGGTAGATGATATTATAGAGACCTCGAACCACTTTAGAGCGTTTGACTTCATGTTGGACAAGGCTATGGAGCCACTCACCCAGGAGATGATTAAGGTATTCCATAGTATCCTAAAGACAGGGACTTCCGATAGTAGAAAAGATTGGTTTGCTGTAGGAGATTATAAAAAGCTACCCAATGAAGTAGGAGGGAAAACCACTACCCTTCCTGAAGATGTCCCTACCCAAATGGGCTATCTGTTAGAGAATTATTATGAGAAAAATACCAAATCATTGCGAGATTTGGTGGCTTTTCATTGGCGTTTTGAGGCTATTCATCCCTTTGAGGATGGTAATGGAAGAGTAGGGCGTTTGTTGCTCTTTAAGGAATGCTTAGCACAGGGGATAGTCCCTTTTATCATCACGGAGAAGCTCCGATGGTACTACTATCGAGGACTACAGAATTGGCCACAAGTAGAAGGCTATCTCTTGGATACTTGCTTGGCAGCACAAGATGAGTACAAAGCACTGTTGAAATATTTTAGGGTTGAATAATCTTTAGTTTTAATCTTTTAGAGCTTGATTAGCAATATTTTACAGTTATATAGCTAACAATCAATCGTTAATTATTAAATTTTATTTTGTTTTATTCTAAATAAAAACGTACCTTTGCGGGCATGAACTATAAAATTTAGAGTAAAATGAAAGTAAAATTTTTAGCGCCTGTACTCCTTACAGGTCTCGTAGCCTTTACTTCTTGTAGTAAAGATGATAACAAAGTAGAAACACCCAAAGATCCTTATGAAGGGTTGAGAAACTTAAATGTACAGGAAGGAACAGAAAAAGAAATTTCCTATTTGGACGCTTCTAATAATGAAGGTAAGTATGTATATTTTTCTTTTAACAAGGGGGTGGTAGAAGTCTCAGATCCTCAGGCAAGTAATGACTGGGATATTGCTTTCAATCGTTATCATGTAAAAACCAATAGTGGCACTTCTGGTAAAGGACAAGGAGGAGCTCTCAAAACAGATAAGACAGATTTCGCAGCCGTTACAGAAGCTCCTACAGATGGATATTTAGTAGATGTAGAAAAAGAAGTATCTTCTTACTCAGGAGGTAAAGGAGGAAACCAAAAAATTTCCTTAGCCCCTGCTTTGGAAGTAGGGCACGGAGAAGGCTTTTGGAATATGATTAAAGAAGGTATTTTAGAGAGCTTTGCCAAGAAAAGCAATCCTAACTATGACCAATTAACTAATGAACAAAAACAGGCTGCTAAAACAGCTGCAGAAAAGGTTGTTAACCAACGTGTCAAACCTTCATTAGTTCATAATAATGGTTGGCTTACTATGGATTATAAACCAGGTTCTCAAGGCCCTTCTTACTCTTATAACAATTGGGTATATGTAGTGAAAACAGCGGCTGGAAAGTATGCGAAAATACAGCTAAAAGACTACAAAGATGCTAAAGAAAAAACAGGGTTCATTACCTTTAAGTATTTTGTATTCAAATAGAAAAATTTCCTATTTTTGAACAGATAGAATTGCTATACCCCTATAGAGTATAGCAATTCTATTTTACTGAAAAATATATACAATGTCAAGAATATTTATTTGGCTGCTTTGCTTCTGTGGTGTCAGTACGCTACAAGCTCAATATACTTTCACAGGAACGATTGCCGATTGCCAGACACGCCACCCCTTATCTGGGGCTACTGTCGAGCTGGCTTCACTGAAAAAAAGTGTACAAACCGATACCGAGGGGCGGTTCTCTTTCCCTGACCTTCCGAAGGGGATTCATCATTTCTATGTGACTAAGGATGATTACAAAGGCCATTTCTTTAAAGTATCTCTCAAAAAAGACGAAAAAAACTATATCTTTGCCCTCTGCAAGGACAAAGAAATAGAAGTAGGGGAAGTAGTGGTTACTGCTACCCGTACAGAACGTAACCTAAAGAATGTGCCTATCACGGTACAGGTGGTTACCGCTCAGGAGATTCAAAAGGCTCAGGCTCCTGACTTCCAATCTTTCTTGGAAAATGAATTCTCTGGAATCAACTTTACCTATGATGGGGGAATGCCCAATATCAATATGATGGGCTTCGGCGGGAAGTATGTCCTTTTCCTTATGGATGGCGAACGTATGGCAGGGGAGACCTTTGACAATATCGACTATGATCGTATCGACTTGGACAATATCGAACGTATAGAGATTATCAAGGGGGCTTCCTCTTCTCTCTATGGCTCTAATGCCTTGGGAGGGGTGATCAATATCATTACAAAGAATGCCCAAAAGCCCTTAGAGCTTGGTGCAAGTTATCTTTATAATACCAAAAAGGATCATAAGACCAATTTCTCTGTAGCGACTAAGCAAAAATGGGGAAGTCTGCGCCTGTCTTCTTTCTATAATTTCCGAGAACCCTATGTCATAGTGGATAAAGAACCTCTGAAAACCTACAAAAATGGTTCAGAAATACTCTCTCCGATGGGCGAACTGAACATAGCTGGATTTACCAACTATGGGGCTACACCTAAGCTCTCTTTTAACCTCTCACCTAAGTGGAATATTACCTTGACGCCCAGCTATTATTTCAGTGAGCGCAATGCAGGTACGGAGAGTTCTAAGAAGCTCAGAGATCGTTACTATAATTATACAGCAGCATTCAAGTCGGATTACAAAATTACTGATAGCAAGACCCTGAGTCTTTCGGCTGCTTACGATCGCTATGATAAGTACAAGTATTATGTATTGCTCAATGAGAAGGAGAAAAGCTATGAAAACTCTATCCTACGGGTAGGGGCTCAGTATAACCAAACACTTTTTGAAAAACATTCCTTGGTGGCAGGTGCCGAAGGAAATTCTGATGAACTATTGAGTTTTCGCTTTACGAATCAGGGAACAGAGGAAAAGAAAAATGCTCAGAACTATGCGGTTTTTACCCAGCAGGAATGGGCACTTTCGGATGCCTTTACTTTAGTTACCGGAGTGCGTATGGATTACCATTCTCTTTTTAAAGAATACTTGACTTATCGCCTCTCAGGGATGTTCAGGGTGGAGCAGTTCACCTTCCGCGGAGCGTTTTCTACAGGTTTCCGATCTCCTACACTCAAGGAACTCTATACCAATTGGTTTCATCCATGGGGGGGAGGCTTTCAGATCATGGGCAACAAAGACCTGAAGCCAGAAACAAGTCGTAATATTACACTTTCCGTGGATTTCAATGCCAGAAAATGGAATATTACTGCCATGACACAATATTCCAAGGTCAAGGATAAGATTGCTTATAGGTGGACACAAGCCAGCGATACCATTCGTTATGTCAATTACGGAGGGAATACCGATATCATGAGTTCCGAAATAGCAGCTACCTATCGCCCCAGTAAGTATTTCCGTCTGAAGGGTTCTTATGCTTATTATACCAGCAGCAATAGCCGTTCGGATGTGCGTCCGCATACTTTTACTGCCAAGGCGGAATACGTAGAACAGGCTGATATAAAATACCTGCCCAATGTCATCCTCAGTGGCAAGTATGTCAGCGGGTCGGATATTTATGATGGGGAAAATACTTACACATATTATGCCCCCTATAGCATCTGGCGCTTACAGTTTTCTAAAAATCTCCCTTATCACTTTACGCTCAATGCAGGGATAGATAACCTATTCGATTACGTAACACCTTCTACCAGTTTCTATTCGAGTATCTCCCCAGGGCGCACCTATTTTGTGGGACTCAAGTGGAACTTATAGCCAAATTATTGTCGAGGATAGCATATGAAATATATTTACAACCTTACCTATCACATAGAAGAGGAAGTATATCCGCTCTGGCAGGAGTGGATAGCTTCACGTTTGGAGCCTTTGCTAAGCCAAAGTAAATGTTCCGCAGCAAAGCTTTTACAGATACATACCGATGCTCTCGGTAGTAAAGCCTTCGGCGTGCAGTATGAAGCGGAAAAAGAAGAAGATATTGTTCATTTTCAAGAAGTTGTAGAAGCGCCGCACCGCAAAGAACTCTTCCTTCAGTTCGGAGAAAAAGTCCTGATTTTCGGTACTTTGCTCACCGTAGAGAAGGAATGGAAAAGATAAAAAATGTTAAAAATAGAGGTTGTGAATAAAAAACATTTTTTTTGTTTGTCAATTCAAAAAAAAGTAGTACCTTTGCACCTCGAAAAAATGAGAAGAAAAATATGAAAAAAGAGATACACCCCTCAAATTATCGTTTGGTTGTTTTCAAAGATATGTCCAATGATGATATCTTTATCACCAAGTCAACTGTAGAAGCCAAAGATACTATAGAAGTAGAAGGCGTAGAATACCCTTTGGTTAAGTTGGAAATTTCTCGTACTTCCCACCCATACTATACAGGGAAGGCAAAACTTATAGATACCGCCGGACGTATCGATAAGTTCAAGAGCAAATATGCCAAATTCCAAAAATAGAAAGGTTTTTCATAATAAATAAGTTTTAAAATTATTCTGTCAAGCTCCTCCTGAGAAGGGGGAGTTTGTTTTTATTTAAGAAAAAAAGAAGTTTATTTTAAAAATATCAAAAATAATTCATTGTGGGTTTCGAAAAAAAACGTAATTTTGCCCCCAATTAAAAATGTGTGATTATGAATTTAGGACTTATCATCACCTATGTAGTTATCACTATATATTGCTTGTCATTGTTGTTGATTTTCTTTTATAGTTTGACAATACTCAACCTATCTGTGAATTATCTAAAGAACAAGCATCAGAATAACGAAGCGCCCAAGTTCAACTTATTGGATCCTAATGAGATCCCTTATGTGACTGTACAGCTTCCTATCTACAATGAGAAATATGTAGTACCTCGTCTCTTGGAGAATATAGCCAAGCTGGAGTATCCTAAGAACAAGTTGGAGATACAAGTGTTGGATGACTCTACTGACGACTCAGTAGCTGAGACAGCACGTATCATTGCCGAGCTTCAGCAAACAGGCTTGGATATCGTTCATATCCGCCGCGAAAACCGAGAAGGGTTCAAGGCAGGTGCCCTTAAGTATGGAACTGCTATCGCCAAAGGGGATTTTATTGCCATCTTCGATGCGGACTTCCTTCCTAAGCCCGACTGGCTCAAGCAGACAGTAGTCTACTTCAAGGACGAACAAATAGGGGTGGTACAGACCCGTTGGGGACATATTAATCGTAACTATTCCTTACTCACCAAGATACAAGCATTGGCGCTCGATACACACTTCACCCTCGAACAAGTAGGACGCAATAGCAAAGGACACTTTATCAACTTCAATGGTACTGCCGGTATCTGGAGAAAGAAAACCATCTTGGATGCAGGCAACTGGGAAGGCGATACCCTTACAGAGGACTTAGACCTAAGTTACCGAGCTCAGCTTAAGAAATGGAAGTTCAAGTATTTGGAGGATGTAGAAACTCCTGCAGAGCTTCCTGTAGTGGTTTCCGCGGCTCGCTCTCAGCAGTTCCGTTGGAACAAGGGTGGGGCAGAGGTGTTCCGCAAGTCGGTGCGCAATATCTTGGCTTCTAAGAACATAGGGTGGAAGACCAAATTCCATGGGGTGATGCACTTGCTCAATAGTTCCATGTTCCTCTATGTATTTATTGTAGCGATACTCAGTGTACCAATGATGTATATCAAGGAAGCTTATCCAGATTTGGGTTGGGTGTTCAAGCTCACCAGCTTCTTTATCGTTAGTACGGTGATTCTCTTTGGTTGTTATTGGATTACTTATAAGAATATACAGGGAAAGACTTTTGATGACTTTGTGGACTATGTCAAGCTTTTCTTTAGCTTCTTCTCTGTGGCATTGGGCTTTTCTTTGCACAATGTATCCGCCGTATTACAGGGCTATTGGGGCAAGAAAACCGAATTCGTTCGTACCCCTAAGTTCAATATTAGCTCTCTGAAGGATTCATGGAAAGGGAATAAGTATATTAACAAAAAGCTTTCTCCCAATATGATTTTTGAGTTTTTACTCATGTGCTATTTCCTCTTTGGGTTGTACAGTGGCATCAAGCTCAATGACTTTGGGTTGTTTCCTTTCCACCTGATGCTTACTTTTGGTTTTGGCTTTGTCTTCTACAAATCCCTTATACCAAAAGCGTAACGAAAGTGAAGAATGACCATATAACTTATGGTTATTTGATAAAATAAGATTTTTTAAAGAGAGAAAAATGATTAGATTTTTCTCTCTTTTTTATTGTTCAGAATATTGCTCTGTGTGGCAATATTCAGAACAACAAAACCTTGTATAAAAATTTCACTTACTAACGGAACTTATACAGCTAACGAATGGGATCATAAGGTTTTATCAAGCCTTTATCATAGAGTTCTGACCCTATTTTTTGGCATTGTGCAATAAGCTCTTTAAAACTTTCTAAATCTTTTCCTTTTTTGGTAGTTACCTTTTTGGGTGTAGCTACTCTTTTTAGCCCCTGTGAAACGATAGGTTTCCTCTTGGCTGTTTTTGGGCATGTTAATGTTGCTGGCATAAGATTCTTATTTTGGATACAAAGGCACAAATTATTTTTTTGTACTAAGTACAAAAATTGTACAAAATAAAAAATTCCTAACCTTCGGGGGATAGGAATTAGAATATTTATTAGGAATTTATAATAATCTTTTGTATTTGCGTTTTACTACCCCAGAAGATTTAAAACATTCTATAAGTTTAGAAAAAACCTCTGTTTTCATTACTCCCCATATTTCAAAATCTTTTTTTTCGGTGTATATCTCCTTCATTTTTGAGATTTCATATTCATCTAACAAATATCCATATAGATAAGTAGGGCGTTCAAAAGATTTTCCGCATTCAGTGATCTCTACAGATGGAGAAAAAACAAAACAGTTAACTTTTTTACTCTCACATTCTATGCATCCGTGTTCAATTTCCAATTCTTCAGGAACATAGTCTTTGCTGGTAGGTAAAGAGGCAATAATACTTTTATCACCTATATTTTTAAGTACAACAAAATATTTATTTTTGGAAGGATTCCCATTCTTAAAAAAGAAAGGAGTAAAATATATAATTGTTCTTTCTGAAAACATTTTAAAACTGTTCTATATAGTCCTCATAGATAGCTTTTTTACGTACATCTTTAGCTACTAAGTCTCCTAAATTTATATAAAAATCAGTGCTATTAATAGCCTCTTTTTCCAAAAGCTCTAAAACTTTATTTTTTTTCGCAGTCTTTCTCCAAAGAGAATTTTCTCTATGAGTGTAATCTACTAACTCTTTTGCTGATTTTTTTCCAAACATAGTGATTACTTTCTCTAACAAATCTATATCATTATCAGAAAATTCATCATCATTAAATTTTTTTTTAGGAGAAATACATCCGTCTTTATTACTGATATAGGGAGTTAGTAAACTCATTTCAGAGGATAAATCAATAAAAATAGGTTCTGCCACAGGGCCAAATTTCCAAACTTTATATTTCAAGTTAAAAAAGGGAATCCCTGTAGAAGAAACAGAAATCTCATCTAAAATATAAATAAGTTTCAAAAATTTTGTTTTAGATAATTTTCCAATCTTTTCACAGAGATAAATAGCTGTATTCCCAATTTTATTCAGTTGTGCGTCTGTGTATTGGGTATAATTGGAAGTATTCATAATCCATTTGCTATTTTAGGTACAAAGATACAAATTATTTTTCATATCGCAACACAAAAATTGTGCCAAAGTGCAATTTTGCCAATTCCACTTCCAATTGCCCCATTGTTTTGATAATCAGATAAAGTGTTTTGCGTAAGATGAAGTATTTGAGGTAGATGTATTTGCTCCAGATGACGGTGAAGGGGATGTCGCGCAGGATGTGGCTGTCGAGTTCTGCCATTATGGCTTGGTATTTTAGGAGGGTGTTTTTTTTGCATAGGTGTTAAGGGTATAGGAAAAGCCAGCTGGGGGCTGGCTTTGTGGTATTATGGGGAGGATTGTTATTTATAACAAAAACTGGTATTCATATACTTTAGGCTCTATGGCTTTGGCGAGAGTGGCAAGGGCTTGGCGTAGGCTGGCGATAAGACGGTTATAGGTTTCGTCCTCGCTTTTGTTGTTCATTTTGCCTTTTTCATTACGCCCTTGGAAATGTTCTCGGATGTCGTAGAGAGAGGCGTTGGGGTTGGGGTTGGGCTGGGTGAAGTAGTATTGCCATAGGGCTTTGCCTGCCTGAAATACTGCTTGTGCTTCGGGGGTGAATTGGAGTGGCTCTGTAGGTACAAAAGCTGTATTTTGGTATGGGTTTTCTTCGCCTGCGAGGGTGAAGAGGTTATGTTCCTCAGGGTGTGGGGTTTTGTTAGCGAGCTTTCCTGCTATAAAGTTGCTCATAAAGTTACTTTTAAATTTTTCGGGGGCGTTAACTTCTTGCTCGGTAAAGGGTATCCAATGGTTGAGAAGTGCTTTTGCTGGTGTTTTTTCTTTATTGTTTGTGTGTTGAGATATAGAGATATTGTTTTTATTAGCAAATAGGGTGTAAGTGAGGCAGTTGGTTTGAAAGTTTTTATCTTCTTGCCAGCCGTCTTTGGGGTATAAGAATTGGTCTTGATTATTGCACCAAGTATGCTCTATTACTCTACGAGCTGTAAAGAATATACTGTTAGGTATTAGGTTATTAATTGTTATATCGTGGGTTTGAGAATGATTAACTACTGCTTTTGAGGGGCTAAGGGTAATAAATACAATTTGGTTATTTTGAAAATCGGAAGCACCTCGTACCATATAAGCTATGCGAGGGTTAGTTTTGTCGTAAAACTGTTGCATCCAATTGAGAATAACCTTATTTTTCGGAATATTGAAGAAGTGTTTTTTACCTTGAAAAATACTATCTTTATCGTATACATCAGCTTGAATTTCTTTAAATACTTCTTCTTTTGCGGTATCCCATATTTTAAATCCGATAGGGAATTGCCCCTTAACATTGTCGAATGTATTAGCGGGCACAACAAACATTTTTTCCAATTTTGCGAGATATTCATTTCTAAAATCGGCAAAGTTTTGAGACTGAAGGATTTTCAAAGTTGAAAATTCTCCAATCTTACAATTAGGAATTTCGTAGTAGATTCTTGCTAAGAATTGGGCGAAAACTTCGTTGATGCCTCTTTTGAGTTTTCCTATATACTTTTTGTAAGTTTTATTATCGGAAACGCCTGCTTTGTGTCGGTCTTTACCTGTTATGGTATCGCTTGCGGTAGCTTCGGCGTAGGGTGGGTTGATGTAGATGATGAGTTTTTTGGTTTTTTCGGGGTCGCTTAGGATGTCTCTGAGGGATTGGGGGATTTTCTCGCAATCTTTGAGGGAGGAGATGAGGTTTCCGTTTTTGTCTTCAGTGATGCCGTCGTTGAGGAAGTCGAACTGGAAGACGTGTGAGTCTAATAAGTTGGCTCCGTGTGTAATGCGTTCGCGCATTACGTTTATATCGGCATCATCGAGGGTGGAGGCGTAGATGTTGTATTTGTTGGTGAGCCCAGCCAATAGGTTACCAGTACCGGCGGCGCAGTCCCAGATGTAGTATTCGTCTTGCCAGTTTTCGCCTAAGTAGTTAGTGAGGTATTGCTGTGAGAGGGCTACCCATTGTTGAGGGGTAAAGAAGGAGCCTTTACGTTCGCGCACATCTTGGGGTACGAGCAGGTCGCGACGTTGCATTATGTAGTCGTGAAAACTTTCGTGTGGCGGGCGTTTGTAGAGTTTCCAGAAGTTTTGATAGGCTTTTTTGTTGGTGATTTCTATGGATTGGTCGAAAAGGAGACCTTTAAGGTTTTCTTTTCGTATTTTGTATTTTCTATCTTCGAAGATGACGAATAGGTTATCGGCGATGGCGGTGTCGTCGTCGATATTTTCGGTTCCTTTATCATCTACAAAGAGGTCGGCGAGGTAGAAGTCGCAGTCTAATATTTTGTGTTTTTTGAGTTCATTCCAATCTACTTTTATAATAGGTTTTACGATGTCGAGCCAACGGAGGTATATGTGGAAGAAGTTGTTTTTGGTGATGGTTTGTTTTGCATTTTCGTTACTAGCAAGGACGTTTTGTTTGATGAATGTGTGGAGTTCTTTCTCGTCTTTTAGGTAATTGAAAGTATAGGTTTTTTCTTGTAGGCTGTTTTCGATACGTGTTTTGAGGAGCTGGAATTCTTTGGTTTCGTAGTTGGAGGGTGTTACGTTCCAATTGAAGTCGTTCATAGTGAAGACATCGTCAATGGAGTTGTAGGGTAGGAAGGCTATTTTGGTGCAATCGAAGGCGGCTAAGAAGGTAGGGGGTATCATTTTATTGAAGGTGCGTTCTTTACCTATGGTGAGGATGAGTTGCACGAACATTTTGACGATATCGTAATCGCCTTTTTTGGCTTCAGCCCATAGTAGGGGCATTGTTTTGAATAGTCCTTCGGTGGGGAATACTGAAAAATCTATATTTCCGATGATTTGGGTAGTATCGAAACCTGCGAACCAATCTTGACCGACTTTATTTTTTAGTTCTTCTTCGCGTATATTGTTTGGATATTTCATATTTGTGCTGTTAAATTATGAGTACAAAGGTAGGGATAATTTGCAAATTAGCCAATTAGCCAATTAACTTATTTGTTAATTTTCTAATTACCCCATTATTTTGATAATTAGATAAAGTGTTTTGCCTAAGATGAAGTATTTGGGGTAGATGTATTTTCGCCAGATGACGGTGATGAGAGAAAGTTTTTGTAAGATATTGATATAAAAAACGAGACTGACCGAAAAGTAATAGTCACTCCTTCCAACAATTCCTTAAAATCAGCTAAGAGCTGTCTTTTAGTTTTTTGGTTTTTAAGGCGTTTTACTATATCTGGAATATGTTCTGTTACCTCTGTAATCAGATAATCAGGTACTATATATTGTATCTTTTTTCTTTCAGCTAAGATGGAGGCTGTTTCACCATTAGGAGAAATCAAAGCACTCATAAAAATATTATTATCTGCAATGATAATCATATCTATTTCTTTTTGTAAGGAATATCGAAGTCTTCACATACACGTTTGGCTATATTATGATTTATCTTTTTAGATAACAACAAGGTAAAAGCATAGTCCTCAGGAGACATTTTCTCCCGCTTGGCTGCTTCTACGATTTCATCGGGTGTCCATTTTAGTTTTTCAGCAACTTCCAAAACCTCTTGGGGGAAGGTAGCCTTTTTAGTCCCAGCTTTAGCCTTTGCTTTGGTAGGAGCTTTCTTTGTGGGTTCTTCTCTAACAGTAACAAAGTCAAATGTTTTTATATATTGTATAAGATTCTTTGCGATGTTGCTATTACTCTCTATAGTGATTGTATAAGTCATAAGATTCTCATTTTAGGTACAAAGATACAAATTATTTTCTACACTAAGCGCAAAAACTATACCAATGCACAAATAGTTATTAATTCAACGCTTGAATATCTGTCATTTATAAAAAATTATCTGATTTTTCTTCCTTCATTTTTCTCTTGTCTTTCTTCTCTTCTCAAATATTTTTCACTTTTCACTTTTCATTTTTCACTTAAAATTGTATCTTTGTCCCTTATAAAAATTAGTTTCATGAAAATATTAGTATGTGTCAATCAGGTGCCTGATACCACTTCTCAGATAAATTTCACCTCAGATCAAAGTGCTTTTGACCCTTCAGGGGTGCAGTTTGTCCTCAATCCCAGTGATGAAGCAGCGCTTATGCGAGCGCTCCAGCTCAAGGAAGAGGTAGGCGCCGAGCTTACTTTAGTCCATGTAGGACTTTCCGATAGTGAGCCAGTGCTGCGCAAGGCCTTTGCTTTGGGTGCTGACCACATGCTCCGTATCGATACTTTCCCTACGGATGGCTTTTTTGTAGCTGAGCAGTTGGCAGCTATTGCTCCTGGGTACGATGCCATTTTCTGCGGACGCGAATCCTTGGATTATAATGGCGGTATGGTGGGCGGTATGCTTGCTGCGCTCTTGGATTACGACTTTGTCGATGAGGTAACTGCCTTCTCTTTCGAGGGGGATAAGGCTGCCAAGATCACCCGTATGACCGATGGCGGCAAGGAGCACTTGGAAGTTCCCTTACCTGTGGTAGTGGGCATCCAAAAGGAAATCGTCCCAGAAAGCGAAATCCGTATCCCCAGCATGAAGGGGATCATGATGGCGCGCAAGGCTCCCTTGCAGGTGCTCCCCCCTGTAGAGGCTTCCTCCCAGCCGAAGATAACCACCTTGGAAAAACCTCAGCCCAAAGCACCAGTCAAAATGATTGACCCGAACAACTTGGACGAACTTATCGACGAACTGCACAACAAAAGAAAACTATTCTAAAACGACACCAAAATGACTTTAGTATATACCGAATACAACGACGGCCAATTCACTAAAAAAACCTTGGAAGCGCTCTCCTATGCCCAAGCGTTCTCTGACAAGGTAATTGCCCTTACCATAAATGTAGCCGATCCTACACCCTTAGCCCGCTATGGAGTAAGTAAGATTGTCAAGGTAACAGCCCCTGAGCTCTCCTCTTTTCAGGCTAAGCCTTATGCCGAGCTCCTAAGTCAGGTAGCCCAGCGAGAGCAGGTCTCTCTTGTGGTGCTCCCCAGTTCGGCCAATACACGCTACTTAGCGCCTATGCTGGCGGTCAGCTGGCAGGCGGCTTATCTCTCCAATGTGAGCTCCTTGCCCAAGGACGGACAGGTGCAGAAGGTAATCTTCTCCTCCAAGGCCATCTCTTGGGTGCCTTTGGCGCCTAAGCAGGTCATTACCTTAGCTGGAAATACAGTGGAGATAAAGGAGGCACCAGTCCAGGCTGTGGTGGAGGAATACACTCCTCAGCTCCCCAAGGAGCGCATCAAGCACTTGGGTACGGAGAAATTTACCAGTAAAATATCCATCGATGATGCCGCTATCGTGGTCTCTGGTGGGCGTGGTATGCAGACTCCAGACAACTGGCACTTGGTGGAGGATCTCGCCGATGCCTTAGGGGCTGCTACCGCTTGTACTAAGCCCGTATCTGATATGGGGTGGCGCCCTCATAGTGAGCATATTGGGCAAACGGGTAAGCCGCTCGCTTGCGAACTCTATATCGCTTTGGGGGTATCGGGAGCTATCCAGCACATTGCTGGTGTGAATGCCTCCAAGGTCAAGGTGGTGATCAACTCCGATCCCGAAGCGCCTTTCTTCAAGGCTGCTGACTATGGCATCGTAGGCGACCTCTTTGAGGTAGTACCACGCCTGACGGAAAAGATTAAGAATTTACAAAAATAACGCAAAAAGCCCCAACTAATCCCTCTGACAAATCATGATGAATATAACTAAGGCGGTCGCTCACCTGATCATTGCCAATGTACTCTTCTTCCTCTTGGCACAGTTTATACCTATGTTGCAGGACAAGGCGGCTCTCTACTATATAGAAAACCCCAATTTCCACTGGTGGCAGGTGTTCTCTCACCTCTTTATGCACGCCTCTGTAGCGCATATTTTCTTTAATATGTTTGCTCTTTATTCCTTTGGCGCTCCTCTGGAAAGCTACTTTGGCAGCAATCGCTTTATTGTTTTTTATTTTGCTTGTGGCTTAGGAGCAGCCTTCTTACATACAGCGGTGAACTATTACGAGTTTCACTCAGCACTGGACATCTTGCAGAGCAAAGGTTTTTCGATAAGTCAGGCGCAGGAGCTCTTACAGAAAGGTATGTATAATACCGGCTGGGAAGAAGCGCTTTCCAAGAGTGATTTCAAGGATATGATCTCGGCTTATATGATTCGTGCTGTAGGTGCCTCGGGGGCGGTCTATGGGATATTGGTAGCCTTTGGGGTTCTTTTCCCCAATGCCGAACTCATGCTCATGTTCCTCCCCATCCCGATCAAGGCTAAGTACTTCATTCCTATCCTCATCGGTTTGGATTTGTTCTCAGGGGTGACTGGTTATTCCATCTTTGGTAGTAATATTGCCCACTTCGCTCATGTGGGCGGGGCGCTGATAGGCTTTATCTTGATGAAGCTTTGGCAAAAAAATTCTTTCAATGACAGAAGGTTGTACTAAGTATAACAGAGAAATGGATCATGAATAGAACTGTAAAAAGAATATGGGGCAAGCATTCCCTGTCATTAGTGTATATACTCATCGTAAGTTACCTCTGTGGCTATATCCTTCCACAGCTATTTGCCTTCCTCTGGCAGCGTACCGACCCTTTTGTAAGGGATCTCTTTGCACTCTCACAGGACTTTTCCCAGCTATTGCAGCAACCCTGGACAGCCATTACCTATAGCTTCTTTCATGCCAGCTTTATCCACTGCTTTTTCAATGCGATTATGCTTTACTTCGTAGGGATCTTGTTCATGAATCTCTTCACACCAAAGCGATTCTTAGGAATATATATAGCAGGGGTAGTAGCAGGCGGGCTCTTTTTTATGCTTACCTATGCTATTTTTCCGGTCTTTGCTCATCGGGAGGATTACCTCTTGGGTGGATCTGCAGGGATCATGGCGGTACTGATATTCTTAACCACCTACACTCCTACACTTAGGATTTATCTCTTTGGGGTATGGGCTGTTCCCTTGTGGGTGTTGGGTGTACTGATGGTGGCCACAGACCTCCTTAGTATCCCCATAAGCAATGCAGGAGGGCATATCGCCCACTTAGGAGGAGCACTTGTAGGAATACTCTATGGCTTGTTTCTCAAGGGGAAGCTCTCTTTCTCTCTTCCCAAAAGAGCTCGACAGGCTCCCACTTCTCCCTATACTAATGAGCACGCCCAGGAACGAATCAATACCATTCTGGACAAAATCAGCAAAAGTGGCTATGACAGTCTCACCAATGAAGAAAAAAGATACCTCTTCTTAGCCAGCCGGGAAAACGCTAACCAATAATTTACCTTGGATGCAACTTGTAACAGATATAACTCATTTTCAATCTCCTGAGCATACGGTGCTAACCATTGGCACCTTCGACGGGATTCATATAGGACACCAAAGGATCATCACCCAAGTGGTCGAGAGGGCTAAGGAACAGGACTTACTCCCTACGGTACTGACTTTCTTCCCTCATCCGCGTATGGTACTCGACCCCTCCGCTCCTATTGCGCTGATTCAGACCATAGAGGAGCGGGCACAACTTCTGGCTTCCTATGGGATTGCTCAGCTGGTCATTCAGCCTTTCAGCAAGGAATTTGCCGCACTCTCTGCTCAGGATTATGTACGAGAGCTCTTAGTGGGAAAACTTCGAGCCAAGGAGATTATCATAGGCTATGACCATCGTTTTGGGAAAAACCGTTCCGCTGGGATAGAAGAGCTCAAGGCCTTTGGACAGCAATACCATTTTCAAGTGGAGGAAATCCCTGTGCAGGAGGTAGACTCCCTCTCGGTGAGCTCTACCAAAATCCGACAAGCACTCGAGAAGGGCGACGTGCAGACGGCTAATCACTATCTCGGCTATTCGTTTTCTTTGGCAGGTACCGTGGTACATGGACAGAAGTTAGGCCGTACCTTGGGCTATCCTACGGCCAACCTACAGATAGAAAATTCTCATAAACTCATCCCTAAGATAGGGGTCTATGCCGTGTATATGCTTTGGGAAGGAAAAAAGGTCTTTGGGATGCTCTCCATAGGCAAAAATCCTACCATAGAGGGCAAAGGTGAAAGTATAGAAGTATATTTCTTTGATTTTAGTAGTGACTTATATGGCAAGGAAATACGACTTTATTTTATAGATTTTATCCGTGATGAGGTCAAGTTTCCTTCCTTAGAGGCGCTCAAGGCACAACTGAAGAAGGACGAAGATAGTTGTAAGTGGTTAATCGCCAATGGTCAATGATCACTGCAAAGATACTCTCCCCTTCGGGGACTTGAGGGTATATAAAAAACTTATAGTGCTATAGAAAAAAATAATAAAAATCTATTGCTCAGAGGCGAAAACCACCATACCTTTGCACCGCAAAAGAATAAGAAGATAAGATAAATTGTTTTTCATATATTAGATTTTGTGGTTAGAATTGGTAAAGGAGAGCGCAAGCTCTCTTTTATTTTTACCCCCAAGCCTCTCTTATTGCTCTTAGTTTGATACACTCTCACATTGCTTCTCTCAAAAGGATTTTTACTCTTTTTTCCTGCCTTCTAATGGGTATATACTATTCATATGATCATCAAATTCCTTTTCTGAAGATAACATTTTATCAAAAAGAACTTCACCATTATCAGCACTAATAGTTATATACCTAATTTCTTGTCCTCTTGTATTAGGCTTTGTAATACTAATAATATAAATAGGAACGCTTCTATTGTACCTATCTACATTTAAAAGCAAATTCATATCCAACAAATCAATACTAAATTTTTGATTTACTAATGTTATAATATCTTTTACACTTAATTTATAGGGTTCATCATAATCTACCTCTTTGATAAGTTTGCCCGTTTTGCTCCAATCTTTCCAAATACCTATTGGGCAATTATAGAAGAAATAAGATTGTAAAATCAAACGTTTGGTGCGAATATCATACTTATATTTATTTTTATAAGGATTTGCAATGTTACTAACTTCTACTTGAATAAAACTATCCGTTTTGATAATCCTAACCCTTTCATCTCCTTTTTTTAAGAATCTATCCCAATCATACATTTGAACATATTGTGCATCCACTTCCCAATCTTTAAAAACCTTTTCATCAAAGCGTTTCATATCGCGCAAATCAAACTCTTGAGCCTTACAGCCCAAACTAAGTAACAATACTATGTATAGATAGAATGTTTTCATTTTTTACGTTGTTTGAATTCTTTTATTTCATTTTCTGTATATATAGCGCCTGTCTCTCCATCTATAAGCCATGTAAATGAGATATGAGCGGGCTCTTCCTTATACTTAAGCTTAGGATTTTTAGGATCTAAACGTTCATATCTCAGATAAATTATGATCCAATATTTACCTATTTTATCCTCCTCAAAGTATAAGTAATAGGTAGAAGAATATGAATTTTTCTTATCATACCAACCTTCTCCTGTTTTTAGATCAATAATTCCCTTTCCCTGCAGAAAATTCATTATATAATCAATCTTTATCTTTCCAAATTTTTTATCTTCATCTATGATAGTGAGATTCCCTTTTTTATCATATATTAACCTTTGACCTATATATACATAATCTCCTACTTTTTTTTCAGAAGACTTTAGATAGCCATTTCTATAATATTCCTTATATGATGTATAATAGGGATATTCATTTACAAGCTCTATTTTATAATAAATTTTTTCTTGTTCATCATATTCCATTGCCCAAATAATATTTCCATTAGGGAGCCCATACATTTCATTTTTTTGAGACTTAACTATTTTATAAAGTTCAAAATCAAATTTCTCTCTTTCCACTTGATCTGCTACAGAGAGACACTCCTTTGGTAGCCCAAAAGAGGAAAGCAGTGGCAACCCCACTGTTGCCACTCCTATTTTTTTGATAAAATCCAAACGTTTCATAAGTGCTTAGTTTATTCTTTATTATCCAAATAACCGTTCTTAAAAGCTCTTGTGATTTTTTTTAGCTTGGTACTTTCCTTGGTTCTTGCTCAAAGGCTTTCCATGCTTCTTCAGTATAGGTTTTGCTTTAGAAGGTACGGGTAGTTTTTGGGGATTTGTTACGATTCTCGAACTCTTCTTCCGTATAGACCTGTCCTGTTTCTCCATCTATATACCAATTCTGATCTTTATAAGGAAAACGAGAATGGCTATCTTTAATAAAAACACTTGAAGGATTCGTAACAACCCAATACTTTCGTCCTCCTTTTATACCTAAATCTCCAAAAGTTAATCTATAACTTATATTTCCGCTCTTAAAATCAAAGCCACCTTTCCCCGTTTTCAAGTTTATGAGTCCTTTTTTTTCCATAAACTTCAAAATGAAGTCAATTTTTATTTTTCCAAATTTTTTATCTTCATCAATGACAGCCAACTTACCTTTCTCATCATAATGAAGTGTTTTCCCGAAATCTACTAAATCTAACCAATATGATTTACTTTCAAGCAGATTATCAGGGTAAAAAGTTCTTACTATTTGATAATAAGGATATTTAGATACATATTCATAATAAAAATCAGGACCTAAAGAATAGATTATATTCCCATTAGGCTTAATGATATAATTTTTTCCTTCCATCTCTTTGTATAGGTTCAAATCTAACTTTTCTCTTTCCACTTGATCTGCTACAAAGAGGTGCTCCTTTGGTAGCCCAAAAGAGGAAAGCAGTGGCAACCCCACTGTTGCCAATCCTATTTTCTTGATAAAATCCGAACGTTTCATAAGTGCTTAGTTTAAAATTTGTAGGTTTTGCTTTAGAAGGTTTTATAAGGAGCCTCTTTTTTTCTTTTTTAGTGGCTCCTGATACTCTTTACTTTTTTTCAAGATAGGAAGATTAGGAATTTCATTCATCTTTTTTGTGTATCTCTCATATTCACACCTTGTGTATTTTCCTGTTTTACAGTCAAAAATATATTCCCAATAAGTTTCTACTCTATCACTAAGCTGTTTTTTGAATATCTCACAATGTAATAATTCTTCTGCTTCGTCAAAATACACTCTAAATTTCTCGGGGTCTCTATTCTTTCCCGTTCTTAGATTGACAACCCTTTCATTATGTAATATTTCTAATATCTTAGCAAAAGTCCAAAACTTAAACTTAGCGTCTTCATTCACTTCTTTGATGAGTTTGCCTTTTTCATCATAATATTCCCAAGAACCTATAGCAAGACCTGAATCAAGTCCTGCAAATTTCCCCTTACTTTTTAAATTGCCATTTTTGTAATAGTCATACTATATAGTATAGAAAGCGGGTGATGGAGGAATCACTATATAATATATTTCTTCAAGCCCATTCCCCGCCGTAAAGCTTCCACCTTCAGGAAGTTTGTAATAACCATTTAGAGATATTTCATCCTCTATATTATATCCTTTATAGTTGTTTTTGTGTAACTCAAAGTCAAATTTTTCAAATATAAGAGTGTCTTTTAGGGTGTTTTTATAAGATAGCGCATTTATATCATCAGTTTTAGTCAATCTACACCCTATCGTTGATAAAATAATGAATGAAAATAAAATTCTTTTCATATGGAAGCTGTTTAAACTAAAGTAAAAGTTCCCGAAAATTAGTAATTTTGTGTTTGAGAAAAAAAGAACACTAAAATTCAGGAACTTTGGGCAAAGATACAATAAATAAATGGATTATTTCCTTTTTAAGTGTAGGAAAAAGAGGATTTAAAAGTAATTTTGATTTAGCTTCAAT
>ERZ773008.859-NODE-859-length-22068-cov-3.856857_pt1 | contig 22068 bp, 18 predicted proteins | sample MGYA00580664_ERZ773008 | MGnify/ENA primary metagenome ERZ773008 (study PRJEB29015, sample SAMEA2738016) | human oral metagenome | biome: human oral; feature: human-associated habitat; material: dental | place: China | collected 2048 ... | reverse complement strand
TAGGGCTATGCCCGAAAATGAAAAACCACCGGCTATGCCGGTGGATATTTATTGTGGTATGAAAAATAATTCTTTTGAAATCAGGTATATTTTTCGTGCTTTGTGGAATGCTTAATTATAAAGGTAGATTTTTATAACTGATGTGATATAATTGATATTGATAATAAATAGTGCTATTGTCGGTTTAGATCGGCATGTTTGATAGATGAGAGAGGAGAATTGATTATGAAGAAAGTAATTAATGTAGTAGGGATGAGTTGCGGACATTGTGTAAAGGCAGTACATGATGTATTATCCAATAAGGTGGGTGTTTCTTCTGTAGAAGTAGATTTGGAAAAAAATATTGCAGAAGTGGATTTTGATGAAACAAAGGTGACTTTGAAAGAATTAAAAAATGAAATTGAGGAATTAGGATTTGGTGTGACAGATAAGTAAGGGTGATGCTGTATGAAGGAACAAAAAATAGAGTATGATATTATCGGAATGCATTGTGCAGCTTGTTCTGCAAGGATAGAAAATAGACTTTCTAAAGAGGAAGGAATTATTGATGTTGCTGTAAACCTTGCTTTAGAGACAGGTAGTGTATTGTACGACTCCGAAAAAATTTCACCTGATAAGATTGCTGATATTGTAGACAAAATGGGCTTTCAGTTGATTGGAAAAGAGGAACAGGAAGTTTCGATTGATGAATTGAGAGAGGAAGAATATTTGAAACAAAAAAGATTGTTTTTGTTTGCCCTTGTTTTGTCATTTCCGTTGTTTTGGACAATGGTGACTCATTTTTCGTTCAGTTCTTCTTGGTGGATTCCAAGAATTCTTTTGAATCCTAAAATTCAGTGGATATTGGCAACGCCCGTGCAATTTATTGTAGGTTGGCAATTCTATAAGGGAGCGTACGGTTCACTAAAAAGTAAAAATGCAAATATGGATGTGTTGGTTTCACTTGGGACATCAGCTGCATATTTTTATAGTGTGTATCTGACTATTTTGAATTGGAACAGTTCCTCACACATTCATCTATATTTTGAAACGAGTGCAATGTTGATTACACTGATATTGTTAGGAAAGTTGTTGGAGCAAAATGCAAAGGGAAAAACGTCATCAGCTATCAAAAAATTGATAGGATTACAATCTAAGACAGCTGTTGTAGAACGCGATGGAAAAGAAGAAACAATTCCTATTTCTGATGTTGTTGTGGGAGATATTCTCCATGTGAAACCGGGAGAAAAAATTCCGGTTGACGCAATCGTTATTTATGGGAATTCAGCTGTCGATGAATCTATGATTAACGGGGAACCCATTCCCAATGATAAAGAAGTTGGTGATTTTGTAATCGGTTCTACTGTAAATAAGAGCGGATTCTTAAAAATTAAAGCAAAGAAAATCGGTAAGGATACGATGTTGTCTCAAATTATCGAAACAGTAAAAAAAGCACAGTCATCAAAAGCACCCATCCAAAGAATTGCTGATAAGATAGCGGGAATATTTGTTCCTGTTGTGATGACGATTGCCGCTATCACTTTTGTTGCTTGGTATGTATGGATAGATCAAGGTAATTTTTCAAGAGCATTGGAAAATATGATTTCTGTTTTGGTAATTGCTTGTCCGTGCTCCTTAGGTTTGGCAACTCCAACTGCCATTATGGCAGGCTCCGGCCGTGCAGCAGAATATGGAGTTTTGTTCAAGGGTGGAGAGTATTTGGAAAATGCTTATCGTACAAATACGATTGTGTTGGATAAAACAGGTACAATTACCGAGGGAAAACCTGCGTTATCAACTGTTGTAATAAAAAATATTTCAGAAGAATCTTTCTATCAATATGTCTATTCGTTAGAAAAATGTTCTGAACATCCTTTGGCACAGGCAGTTGTAGAAGGCTTTGAAAAGTCGAAAAAATTAGATGTGATACCTTTAGATGATTTTGAAAACTTGTCCGGATATGGTGTAGGAGGACATGTTTTTGGAAATGAAATATGGGTTGGAAACAGAAAATTGATGTTATCTAAAAAAATTCACTTTGAAGAAGAGGACGAAATATTACAATTGGAAGAAACAGGAAAAACGTTAGTATTTGTTGCGATAAATGGAGAATTATCCGGATATATGGCGATATCAGATACCATAAAAGAGAGTTCTAAGAGTTCGATAGAACAATTAAAAAATTTGGGAATAGATGTTATTATGATGACAGGAGATCATATTACTGCTGCGCGTGAAGTAGCATCTAAAGTAGGAATAGATACTGTTATTGCAGATGTTTTACCGGAAGAAAAAGCAGATGAGATTGGAAAATTGCAAAAACAAGGAAAAATAGTTTCTATGGTAGGAGACGGAATTAATGATTCTCCTGCTTTGGCTACGGCGGATGTGAGCATGGCAATTGGAACAGGTACAGATATTGCAATGGAAACAGCGGATATCACGCTGATGAGAGGAGATCTGGAATCTGTTTACGATGCGTTGCTTTTGAGTAAGCATACTATGAGAATTATCAAGCAAAATCTTTTTTGGGCATTGTGTTATAACAGTATTGGGATTCCGTTGGCAGCATCAGGATGTCTGTTGCCATGGATAGCCGGAGCGGCAATGGCATGCAGTTCTGTTTCTGTAGTAACAAATTCATTGAGATTGCAGAGGATAAAATTGTCATGAAAAAAGGGATAGGTAATAAGATAAAAGAAAATACAGATAATAGTATGACTTGTGAAAATTTTGAAGAAGAATGTATGACTTGTGATACGATATCGAAAGAAGATTCATTGGAAAATAAAAATTTGATTCATCGCCTTCATAGAATAGAAGGTCAAATTCGTGGAATTCAAAAAATGATTCAGGAAGATCGAGATTGTGTAGATATCATTACACAGGTTTCTGCATCTCTTTCGGCTTTGGAAAATGTAAGTTTGATTATTTTAGAGAAGCATATCAAAGGATATCTTCAGAATATGAAAACAAATCCTGAGGAAGAAGAATCAATTGATATTTTGGTAGAAGTCATTAAGCGAATTTTGAAATAATGATGGAATTGGAATTTGTTTTGAGGAATCAAGCAGATTCCAATTTATATTTTTAAAAGAGTTTATGGGAAATTTGTAATTTTTCAAAAAAATAATATGGAATTGTTGACAAATAAACAGAAAGTGGGTAATATATAGTCATGAGTTAGCACTCAACAACAAAGAGTGCTAATAAAATGAAAAATTTGAATAAAAGATGCAGACAGCATTGGGCAAGAAGGGAGGATGAAATGAAAAATAATTTAACTGATCGAAAGTTGAGGATTTTAGAGTTTATTATTCAAGAATATATTCATACTGCAGAACCGATTGGTTCGAGAACAATCTCTAAGAATCAAGGTTTGAATGTCAGTGCAGCAACAATCCGAAACGAGATGTCTGATTTGGAAGAGTTAGGATTATTGGTTCAGCCTCATACCTCGGCAGGAAGAATTCCTTCTGAAAAAGCATATGAGATTTATGTGAAAAATATGATGGGTTCTAACTTCTTGGAAGAGTATGATAAACAGATGATTCAATCTAAGTTGGGAAAAAATATTGATAAAATCAGTACTTTATTGCAAGAATCTTTAGATTTGATTAGTGAACTGACGAATTATACATCAATCGGAATTTTAGAAACACAGAACAGAAAAAGAGTTTTGAAGAATATATCGCTTGTTCCGATTGATAGTAGAAGAATTGTGATTGTAACGGTACTGGACGATGGCGAAGTAAGAAACGATACCATGATTTTACATCAGATAATAGATACTGAAGCTTTAAGGTTGATATCAGATGCAATTAATGAAAGCTTGGTAGGAAAATGCTATGAAGATATCAGCGAAAGTTTATTTCCTTATATTAAATCAAAAATCAGTGAATATACAGTTGCTTTGGATGATATCTTCTCTTTCTTAGAGGAAAAAATCCATCATCCAAATGATTCTTTCCAATTGGTATTTCATGGAATGACAAATATTTTTAATCATCCTGAATTTAATGATATCAGTAGAGCAAGGTCTTTTTTTACAATGATGAAAGAAGAGGACCTTCTGAAAAAAGTATTAGATATCAGAGGAATTGAAAAAGACAATATCAATATTGTAATCGGAGATGACAGAATGGATTCGGTTATGAGAGACTGTTCTATTATTACCGCAAATTATATTAAGGATGGTGTTCCTATCGGAAAAGTGGGAATTATCGGTCCAAAGAGAATGGATTATCAGAGAGCCTATTCTGTAATGAGTTATTTACAAAAGCAAATTAACAGGTTATTAAATGATTCTTGACATAGATAGAGTTTTTTAATAATTGGAATGAGGAGGAGAAGGTTTGTCAAAAGATGAAAAAGAAATGATATTAGAAAAACAAGAAGAGCTGAAAGAGAAAGCGGAAGATGTAGAAGGTAAAGTGGAGGAAGGTGTATCACCTGAAATAGAAACACCAGAAGGTGTGGATAATTCCTTTATGCAAAGACTGGAAGAGAAGAAGAAGGAAGAAGAGTTACATCTTCAAGAGTTGACAGATTCTGTCAAAAGAATTCAAGCAGAATTCATTAATTACAAAAGGAGAACAGAGCAAGAAAAAGAGATGTTGTCATCTTTGGCAAATGAAAGAATTATTTTGGATTTGCTTCCTGTTTTGGATAATTTTCAAAGAGGGTTGGATGCTATCGAAGAAAAAGAAGGTTCTCTTTATGAGGGAATGGAATTGATTTATAAGCAGTTGCTTTCTACTCTGAAAAAAAACGGAGTACAAGAGATTGACACAACAATAGACTTTGATCCTAATTTTCATCATGCTGTAATGCAAGAAGACGGAGAAGAAAGCGGTAAGATTTTAGAAGTTTTCCAAAAGGGATACTTGCTGAAAGAAAAAGTAATTAGACCTGCAATGGTTAAAGTTTCGAATTAAAAATTAATATACAGAAAAAGAAAAAGGAGAGATTTATTATGGGTAAAACAATAGGAATAGATTTAGGTACTACAAACTCTTGTGTTGCAGTTTTGGAAGGTGGAGAACCGGTAGTTATTGCGAATAGAGAAGGATTAAGAACAACACCTTCTGTAGTTGCCTTTTCAAAGGAAGGGGAAAGAATTGTAGGAGAACCGGCAAAAAGACAAGCTGTAACAAATCCTGACAGAACTATTAGTTCTATTAAGAGGGAAATGGGAACGTCATTTAAGGTAACAATAGACGGAAAAGACTATACACCACAAGATATTTCTGCTATTATTCTTCAAAAATTAAAATCTGATGCAGAAAGTTATTTGGGTGAAACTGTAACAAGTGCAGTTATTACTGTACCTGCATACTTTACCGATGCACAAAGACAAGCAACAAAAGATGCCGGAAAAATTGCAGGATTAGATGTAAAAAGAATCATTAATGAGCCGACAGCCGCATCCATTGCCTATGGATTTGAAAAAGACAATATTGAAGAAAAAATTCTTGTATTTGACTTAGGTGGGGGAACCTTTGATGTATCTGTTCTTGAGATTGCAGACGGTACATTCGAAGTATTAGCGACAAGTGGAAACAACCATTTGGGTGGAGATGACTTTGACAATGTTTTGGTTGACTATATGGCAAAAGAATTCTTATCGCAAGAAGGAGTAGATTTGAAAGCTGATAAGATGAGTTTACAACGTTTGAAAGATGCTGCAGAGAAAGCAAAAAAAGAATTGTCCTCCACATTGAGTACAAACATTAACTTGCCGTTTATCACAGCAACAGCAACAGGACCAAAACACTTTAATATGGATTTGAGTAGAGCAAAATTTGAAGAATTGACAAAACATTTGGTAAATCAAACAATTGAACCTACGAAGAAAGCAATGGAAGATGCAAAATTATCTCCAAGTGATATCAATAAAGTTATTTTGGTAGGAGGTTCTACCAGAATTCCGGCAGTACAAGAAGAAATTAAAAAATTCTTAGGAAAAGAACCACACAAAGGAATTAACCCTGATGAATGCGTTGCGCTTGGGGCGGCGGTACAAGGTGGAGTATTGACAGGAGAAGTAAACGATATCTTATTGTTGGATGTTACACCACTTTCATTAGGAATTGAGACTTTAGGTGGAGTGTTTACAAAAATTATTGAAAGAAACACAACTATTCCAGCTAAAAAATCACAAGTCTTTTCAACAGCGGCAGACAACCAACCTGCAGTAGATATCCATGTATTACAAGGGGAACGTTCCATGGTGGCAGATAACATTACATTGGGAAGATTCCAATTATCTGATATTCCACCGGCACCGAGAGGAGTTCCGCAAATTGAAGTAACATTTGATATTGATGCGAACGGTATCGTAAATGTTAGAGCCAAAGATTTAGGGACAGGAAAAGAGCAAAATATTACAATTACTTCTTCTTCCAATTTATCCAGTGAAGAAATTGAAAAGAAAGTAAAAGAAGCGGAAATGCACGCAGAAGAAGATAAGAAGAAAAAAGAAAAAATGGAAGCTTTAAATCAAGCTGAGTCTACTATTTATCAGACTGAAAAAACGTTGAACGAAGTGGGAGACAAAGTTTCTGAACAGGAAAAAACAGAAGTGAAGAATGCATTAGAAGAATTGAAAAAAGTAAAAGACAATGAAAATTCAACTTCTGAAGAAATCAGAAAAGCAATTGATGAAGTAATGAATAAATTCCATACTATTTCTCAAAAAATGTATGAAGAAGCACAAAAAGCTGAAGCGCAACAAGATGTGCCACAGCAAGAACAGCCTCAAGATGACAATGTAGTAGATGCTGATTACGAAGAAGTAGATAAAAAATAAGAAAATTGATTATTGCATAGACAAAGTAAGTAGCTTGTGTTTTCATAGGCTACTTCTTCCGTCATCATAGAGAGGTGAAAATATGGAGAAAAGAGATTATTATGAGGTTCTTGGAATCAGCAGAAGCGCCACAGAACAAGAAATAAAAAAAGCATATCGAAAAAAAGCAATGGAATATCATCCGGACAGAAATCCCGATAATAGAGAGGCGGAAGAAAAATTCAAAGAAGTAAATGAAGCTTATGAAGTGCTGTCTGATGCAGAAAAACGAAAGACTTATGATCAGTTTGGGCATGCGGGATTTGATCCTCGTTCAGGATTTTCCGGGGGTTTCGAGGGAGCGGATTTTTCAGATTTGGGAGATATCTTTGGAAGTATGTTTGGCGATATGTTTGGCGGGGGAATGCGTCAGAGAAGAAACGGACCCAAACGCGGGGCAGATTTGCGCTATGCAGTAAATGTTACATTTGAAGAAGCAGCTTTTGGAACAGATAAGGAAGTAACGATTCGTCGGGAAGAGGAGTGCGATGTTTGTCATGGAACCGGAGCAAAGCCCGGAACACATAGCAAAACTTGTCCGACTTGTCATGGAAGCGGTCAAGTGAGTCAGCAAGTCAAGACTCCGTTCGGAGTTATGATGCAAACAGTAACTTGTTCAAGTTGTCACGGAGAAGGTGAAATTATTGAAGAACGATGTTCAAAATGTGGGGGAAGAAAAACAATTCCCGGAAAAAAGACAGTGTCAGTCAAAGTTCCTGCCGGAATTGAAGATGGAACGATGCTTAGAATGAGCGGTCAAGGACAACCTGGAGAAAAAGGGGGACCACGAGGAGATTTGCTTGTGCAAATCAGAGTACAGCCACATTCCATTTTTGAAAGAGATGGCAATACTGTTTGGATGGAGTTGCCGATTTCGTTCACACAGGCAGCTTTGGGAGACGAAATTGAAGTTCCGACCTTAGATGGAAAAGTAAAATATAAGATTCCAGAAGGCACACAAACAGGAACTATATTTAGATTAAAAGGGAAAGGAATCCCTTATATGAGACATGGTGGACGCGGAGATCAAAAAGTTCGTGTGAAAGTAGAAGTTCCACGAAAATTAACAGAAAAACAAAAAGAGTTGTTGCGCGCGTATGCTCAAGAATGTGGCGACTATGTTACGGAAGAATCAAAAGGATTTTGGGGAAAAATTAAAGATGCATTAGATTAGATTAAATTAAATTAAATTAAATTAAATTAAATTAAATTAAATTAAATTAAATACTCTCCTTTTCATTAGAAATATCATCTAATGAAAAGGAGATATCTTTTTTAAAAAACAGTAGTTTCTAAACTTACATCACCATGTGAAAGTATGATATAATTACCCGTATACATATGAAAGGAGATAACAAGATGAAAAGTTTCGGTTTATTTAATCAAACCTTAGAAGAAAGAAGAGACATGATATTAAACGGAAAATTGATGAACACACTGCTGTTTTTATCAGTACCGACTCTTGTTATGTGCCTTATTCAGTCTCTGATTCCGATTATTGACAGTTTATTTTTAAATAGAACATCGGGATATGTAGTTGCAGCATCTGTAGGATTTGTTGTTCCTATTATTAATATTTTGAACGGGATGTCTATGGGATTGGGTGTTTCCGGAATGGCAATGATTGGGAGTGCAAACGGATCCGGAAATAAAGAACTCGTTCGAAAAATAGCTACACAACTTATGGTAGTTGGATTTTTGGCAGGAATTGTAATGGCTCCGTTTTGTTTTGTGAGTGGATTGATTGCTACAAGATTTATCAATTCTGAGATAGCTGGAGATGTATTTATCTATTTGGGACTATACTCTTTTGTAATGCCATTTCTTTTTTTGACAGCGATTTTTAACTCTATCAAAAATGGGATTGGACAGCCGGAAGCAACTTTGTACAGAATGATTTTTTTGTTAGTCGGAAAAGTAGTATTTAACACAATATATTTATATGTGTTGCATTTAGGAACAATTGGTTCTGTATTGGGTTCTTTATCTTCGTATTTTTGTATCAGTGTTTGGATGTATTATGACTTGTTCATCAAAGACTCCGATTTGAAACTTTCATTAAAAGATTTTCATTTTGACAAAGAAATTATAGAAGAGACATTTCGATTGGGAGTTCCTGCTATGATTAATCATATGACTGTAAATGTGGGATTTGTTTTGATTAATATGGAAGTTCAAAAATACGGTGGAAACATTATGAATGCTCAAACCATTGCAATTAATCTAAGCACAATTTGTTTCTTGATTCCATCCTCCCTCAGTACTACTGTAACAACAATGGTGAGTATGAATATAGGGGTAGGAAGAAGTGAACGAGCAAAAAATACTTTCTACAGAGCTTCTATTGTTGCGATTATTATTTCGTTTATCATTATAGTTGTATTCTTTCCGTTTGCAAAACCACTGGTGTTACTTTTTCATACGAGTGAATCTATGCTCGGAATTACGATAGATGCTGTCAAAATTTACACAGTAGCAATCATAGGATTTTCCTTATACATGATAGCTCAAGGCGCTTTCATCGGATTGGGGAAAACAAAAATTCCTGTGTTTACCGGAGTACTTCGTATATGGTTGTTAAGATATTTGTTTATACTGGCATTTGAGAACAGTATGGGTGTTTATTCTGTGTTTTGGGGAAATGTTTTTTCAAACACAGTTGCGGGTTTGATTTGTTTCGTTATAGCATTAAAAGTTCCTTGGGAAAGCTCAGTAAAATTAGTTCATTCTTAAGGACAGAAAAAATTAAAAAATAAGTTTTAGTAAAAAAAAAGAGTAACTGTTGTTTTGGTGTAACTTATAAAAACAGCAATTACTCTTCTTTTGTATTATAAGAAATAAACAAAGTGCTAATGACTTTTTTAAAAAATTATTTTTAAAGAAAGGCAAGAAAGTATCAGTCAAATTTTCGAATTAGCATTTTCAACTTACCGAGTATTTTGATATTATCTGAAAAAATGGCGGAATATTTTTCGTTTTCCGGTTTGAGGCAGATTCTATTTTTTTCATAAAAAAATCTTTTGATGGTAGTATATTCTCCATCAATTAAGGCAACTACGATATCTCCATTTGATGCAGTTTGGCACTGTTCAATCAAGACGATATCATTGTTATAAATTCCCGCATTAATCATACTATCGCCTTCTACTCTAAGAAGAAAATGTTCTTTTGAATTAATCCAGTGTTCTGAAATGGGAATGTAGTCATCGACATTTTCAACTGCCAAAATAGGAGTGCCGGCAGTTACCTTTCCGATAATAGGAATATCTACTGTATTTTTTTTGGCGAATCCCATTCTTTCAATCGGATCAATTACTTCAAGAGCTCTTGTTTTTACAGAATCTTTTCGGATGTATCCTTTATCTTTAAGCTGGTTTAAACAAGCGTACGCAGTGGATGTGGATTTGAATCCTACAGATTTGCAAATTTCTCTAACAGAAGGGGGATATCCTTTTTCGTTTACAGTGTTGGCGATGTATTGTAATGTAGATTTTTCTTTTTCATTTAAGTCTGAAAACATAAACATTCCTCCTATAATCAAATTAATTTATAAATTGATTATAGCAGGAAATTTTAAAAAAATCAAAACATTTGTTCTAAAAATTATTGACAAGAAACATTTGTTCTGATACCATTTATTTAACAAATAGAACAAATGTTTTTTAGGAGGTACACTCATGAATAGATATCCAACAGCATTAAAAGAAAAAAAGAATCTCACGGAAGATAAGAAGAAACAGATAAGAAAGAAGAGGAGAACACAAAATTTCAAACTTGTATTGATGACTTGTGTTTGGATTTTATTTTCGGCAAGTATCGTTTTTTCTATGAATAATGATTTTTTACCAAAGCAATCTGACAAAACTCTTACTTTTATGGTGACTGAAGGAGATTCATTGTGGAGTATCGGAAAACAATACTGTCCGGAATATATGGATATTCGTAAGTATATTCATGAAATTATGAAATTGAATGACATGCAAGATACTACTCTATATGTGAATGAAACCATTATTATTCCAATCAAAGAGTAGAGATCCTTGATATAGGGAACAAATTTTTGATAGATTTCGTTGCAGAAAGATAGGTAGTATGTTATATTATAATACAAAGGTAAACTATGCAGTCGCATACGGTTTGTATGAGGAAAGTCCGAGCTCCACAGGGCAAGAATGCCGGATAACGTCCGGTAGAGGCAACTCTAAGGATAGTGCAACAGAGAGATACCGCCAGTAAAAGCTGGTAAGGGTGGAAAGGCGAGGTAAGAGCTCACCGGCAATTTGGTGACAAGTTGGCCATGTAAACCCCATTCGGAGCAAGACCAAGTAGAGGCATGAAAGAGGGCTGCCCGTCCTTCCTCGGTGGTAGGTTGCTGGATTTTGCCGGTAACGGCAGAACGAGATAGATGACTGCACACGACAGAACTCGGCTTATCGGTTTGCCTTTGTTTATTATGAAATAACTTTTTACAATTTGGTGAATTTTAAAATCTTCTAATTGTATAGAATTAGAAGATTTTTTAGTGAATATATTTTTTTAATAGAAGCGCTATTGAAAAATAAGATATCTGATAGAGATGATTTATGAGATATGTAAGTTATTCAACGTGTATAAAAGAGATGCCTAGTGAGTTGTATCAACATGTGTATCTGATTGCTTAGCACAATCAAGCGGAAATTACTAAGCAAAGACAAGTTTTAACATCTATGGTGTGGTAACCGATGAAATAACATGTATGTTTCTAAAAGATGAAGTAGAATTCCGGATTTTTTCTGAATGGAAAATAAGCAAGTTAATAAAGTTTATAGAATAAAAAGATATTTCATAAAGGGAAAATAAGTGTGATAGAAAAAAGAAAGGAATGAAATGAAGAAATTTACAGAATTTAATATTTCAAAAGAGATTCAAATGGCATTGGAGCAGTTAGGTTTTGAGGAAGCAACTATCATTCAAGAACTGGCGATTCCCATTGCGACAGAAGGGAAAGATTTGATTGGTCAATCTCAAACCGGTACGGGAAAAACGTTTGCTTTCGGAATCCCTATATTAGACAACATATTACAAAATAATAATCATCAGATTCAAGCGTTGGTTATTTGTCCGACGAGAGAGTTGGCAGTCCAAGTTTCTAACGAATTTGATAAATTAACGGCTTTTACTAAAATCAGAAATATTGCTGTCTATGGTGGAGAATATATTGATAAGCAGATAAAAGGATTGAAAAAGAAAGTTCAGATTGTTATCGGAACACCGGGAAGAATATTGGATCACATTGAGAGAAAAACAATAAAGCTGGATCATGTGCGCTTTGTGGTACTGGATGAAGCTGACGAGATGTTGGATATGGGATTCATAGAAGATATTGAAAATATTTTGAGAGAAACAAGTGAAGAACGACAAACGATGTTGTTTTCAGCTACTATGCCTGCAGAGATACTGTCTCTTTCAAAAAAATATTTAAAGAATCCGGAAATGATTCGAGTAAAAAATAAGACAATGACAGTGGATCAAATTGAACAAATTTATATGAAAGTGAAGAATGCAGATAAATCGGAAGTTTTGAGTCGTATTTTGCAACTAGAGAGCTCTAAAAAGGCTATTATTTTTTGTAATACAAAAAAAATGGTGGATGAGTTGGTTGTGGATATGCAAAACAGAGGTTATGCAGTAGAAGCGTTGCATGGTGATTTGAAACAACAAAAAAGAGATATGGTATTGAACCGATTTCGAGAAGGGCAAATCAGTATGTTGATTGCAACAGATGTTGCAGCGAGGGGATTGGATATTCGTGATGTTGATTTGGTAATCAATTATGATTTGCCGATTGAAGAAGAACAGTATGTGCACAGAATCGGTCGTACAGGTCGTGCCGGTGCAAGCGGAAAATCTTACAGTTTTGCATATGGTAGAGATATAGAACGATTGAGAAGGATTGAAAAGTATGCAAAATGTAAGATTAAAGAAGAATCGATTCCTCGTTATGACAAAGTAAAGGAAAAAATTATTCATCAATACATTGAAGGAATTCGAAGTCAAAAAAACAGTGGTGATTTGGATTTTTATTTTAATTTAGTTTCAGAAATGAAACAATCCGGTGTGAATTTGGAAGCTTTTTTGGCAATTATGATGAAAAATACTTTGAATCTTCAAAACAAGGAAAAGATAGATTATCGTGCTTATGAGAGAGATAGGATTAGGGCAATAACCGGACAGAAAAAGGAGAAGAAATCAAAAAAATATTCCAAAGAAAGAGGCATGGTCCGTTTTGAATTGAACATCGGTAGGGTAGATAGAGTAGGGCCTGCAGATATCGTATCTTCTGTTGCAAACCGATGCAAAATTCCGGGAAAGAATATCGGTGCGATTGACATTTTGTCTGATGTAAGTTATTTTGATATCAAGGAAGAATATGCAAAGATAGCAGAAAAACATTTGAAACAAGTAAAAATCAGAGGGAAAAAAGTGACTGCGAAACAAATGAAGTAAATATTTGGAGGGATGTTATTTTGGTTAATTTCGGAAATAAGTGGGACTCTCTGTTGAAAGAGGAGTTTCAAGAAGAGTATTATCAAAAGTTGAGAACATTTTTAATAACAGAGTATAGAACGAAGACGATTTATCCGGATATGTATCATATTTTCGAGGCGATGAAAGCAACTGATTATGATGATGTGAAGGTGGTTATTTTGGGACAGGACCCATACCATGAGCCAAATCAGGCACATGGTATGGCATTTTCTGTGCAACCGGGAGTTCGCATTCCACCGTCACTGTTCAATATTTATAAGGAACTTTCCAGTCAGTTGGGACTTACCATACCGAATCATGGTTATCTGATGAAGTGGGCAAAACAAGGAGTACTTCTCTTAAATGCGGTGCTTACTGTGGAGCGTGGAAAAGCAAATTCACATAAAAACATGGGATGGGAACAATTTACTGACAGAGTGATTCAGTTAGTGAATGCAAAAGAAAAGCCGGTCGTTTTTTTGCTTTGGGGTTCGAATGCGATTGCAAAAGCAAAGATGATTGATACAAAGAAACATCTGGTATTAACTTCACCTCACCCGAGTCCGCTTTCTGCATATCGCGGTTTTTTTGGAAATGGACATTTCCTCACAACGAATGAATTTTTGAAACAAAAATATAGTCAAGTGATTGATTGGCAAATAGATGATATATAAGAGAGCAATGAAAAAAACTTCTTAGTAGCAGTTTCTACTAAGAAGTTTTTTTGTAAAAAAGATGTTATCTCAGTTTGATAAAAAATTATTTCAATTCACTGCCTGAACTCGAAAGCTTACGATTAATTTTTGTGCTTTGTCATAGATAAGCTTTTTATTTTATGAATTAAAATAGGGCGAATATCATGAGATAGGTACAGGGAACCGCATATGACAAGGATATCTGATTCTTTTAGATTTAAGAATGCTGAATTGACAGCTTCTTCTAAGGAAGAAGCTTGTTTTACATTGTTGCAATACTGTTTTGAAACTTCTGCCAGTTTTTTTGATGAAAGAGCACGAGGATGATTTGGAGATACCGCTATAAAAATATCGGAAAGTGTTGCTGTGTTTTCAAGTATTTTATAAATATTTTTGTCCTCCAGAACGCCCATGATCATTTTGATAGATGTTTTAGGAAAAGTGGCTAAGGTCTTTTTTAATGCAATGGCGCCATCTTCATTATGAGAACCGTCTAAGAGAACTAACGGAGATTCGGAGAGTATCTCCATGCGGGCGGGAATGAAGGTATGTTCAACGCCGTAGCAAATAGACTCTGACGGAAGTGAAAATCCTAACTGATTTAATTCCTTAGAAGCTGTAATTACGACAATAGCATTATACAGTTGTACTTCTCCCAACAATGATTTTTTATAGGAGATTCCTTCATAAGAAAAATCACAAACACCGAAAGAGTTGGTATTAAATTGTAAAGAGGTACAATCAGGTTGTACCAGTTTGCTGTTTACCAGTTTGCATTTTTTTTTCAATATCTGAAGTACTTTTTTTGGTAATTTTGGATAAACAATGGTTGTAGCACTTTTGATGATACCGGACTTTTCTTTTGTAATTTCCTCAATTGTACTTCCGAGAATATTTGTGTGGTCTAAAGAAATGGAGGTGATGATTTGTAAGAGTGGAGGAGGGATGATATTGGTAGAGTCTAATGTTCCGCCTAACCCGACTTCCAACAAAACGATATCGCACTTTTGTCTGACGAAGAACTCAAGTGCAATTGCGGTCAATATCTCAAATTGTGTCGGAGGATCATTATTGATTGTAGATTGTTCGGCACAGTGATACACATATTCTGCACATTCTAAAAAATGTTGTTCTGAAATCATTTTCATATTTATCTGGATACTTTCACGAAAGTCCAAAATATAGGGACTGGTAAATAAGCCGGTTTTATATCCGCTGTGGGATAAGATATTTGAAAGCATATAGCAGGTAGAACCTTTCCCGTTTGTACCTGCTACATGTATGAATTTCAATTTATGATGGGGGTTACCCATATGATTTAATAGGCGCTCTATTCGAACAAGACCCAGTTGAATTCCTAATTTTCCAAGTTGTTCAAAATGTGTAATTGTTTCTTGATAGGTCATAAAAACTCCTTTAATACTCTGATATAAGATGTTATAGATAGTAGACTTCTTCCAATCGAGACAGATATGTTTTGATTTCGTTTAATTCTTTCGTTGTTGCCGAAATTCCTGAAAAGTAGAACTGAACAGACTGCGAGTAACTTTCTATCAGTGGTGCTTTTCTGAGAAGTTGTTTGATTGTACCTTCGTTCCCATCTATAAATTGTGTTTTTTTAGAAAAAATTCTTTGGAATGACGGTTTAAAATAGTTAAAATGTGTACAACCCAACACAATAGCGGAATAGTCAACGGCACAGTATTGATTGAGAGCAGTTTTGATGTATTCTTCTACTTCTAAGGAATCGAATTGTTTGAGTTCTGCGAAATGAACCAGTTTCGGTAAAGCGATTAAGTCTGCCTGATGATACTTATCCACTCGATTTAAGAGTTGGCGCAATTTATTTCCTTGAATAGTAATCGGAGTTGCAGCAACTAAAATTCGTTGTTGTTTCTCCGTATAAGTTTCAACGGCTTTTTTTACGGCAGGCTCCATTCCGATGATGGGAAACGGAAACTTATCTCGGTATTCCTTTGTTGCTACACTGCTTGCGGTATTGCACGCAATGACAAGTGCATCTACTTTTTTAGAAATAAAAAAGTTCATAATTTCATCGATAAAAGTTTGGATTTCAAAAACAGACTTTTCACCATAGGGAACATTTTTTCTATCAGCATAGTAGATAAAATTTGCATGCGGAATTATCTTGAGCGCATGGTGGAGGACGGATAGACCTCCAATTCCTGAATCAAAAATACCTATATTCATAATTTATCCTTCTTTTAAGATATAATAATTAAATTGAACCTTCGGAACAGCTCAAATGTACACAGAGTATTATATCATATTACAACTGTGAGGAACTTTTATTTTGAAAAATAATATTTATAAAAAGAGCTATTTTTATATAGTAATGCTGACAAAACATATCCTATGTAAAGTAATTTGACAAGTTGAGATGTGAAATGCCAAAATTTAATAAATTTGCCATGAATTCAAATTTGAAAAAATGCACCTCTACTTCTTTCTTCTTAAAATTAGGATGAGGGGATTATGTACTTGATAGAAACTATGAATTACAATTGGAAATAGCCAATGATATTAATTGATTCAAATAGAGGATAGTGTACTTTAAAATTATGACAGATGACAAAAGAACAGATAGTAGTATTATGATTTGAAGAAAAATTTTATTGTATTATATGTAAAGTGCCTATCTTTCATATAAAATAAGAGATAGGCACGGTGTTTTATTAATTAAGCGATTTCTTAGACATCACGGCGGTGTCTTTTTTTGTTAATCAGTGTATTTTTGATATTCCAAAGCTCTTCAGACAAGTCAACCTTATATGGTTCGGGATTGCTAAGACGCAAATATTGTGGCCATAGAGAATTTTTTTCAGAGAACGCATAATCTCTATATTCCAAAACTGTTTTCTTTTTACGAACGCATTTTCCGTCTACAAATAAAGGTTGAAGTAATTCTTTTATATAATAGTTTTTGTAAGTTTTTCTTTTCCAAGTATAAACCGGATGAAAAATTGTTAGAGGTTTAGAAGTATCAACAATTTCATGATTAAGCATAATCAAATCCGCTTCTGCTTTATTATTTTCTTTGTTGTAGATTCTGATAATTTTTTTGTAGCCCGGGTTTGTAATTTTTTCAGGTGATTCTGAAATTTTGATTTTCGGTTTAATCACACCATCTTTTTCCACAGCAACTAATTTGTAGACTCCGCCCAAAGATGGCCAGTCACTGGAAGTAATCAATTTGGTTCCGATGCCCCAAGAATCTATTTTCGCTCCTTGCAACTTTAAATCGATTAGTGTATATTCATCCAAGTCATTGGATGCAGTGATTTTTACATTTTCAAATCTGGCTTCATCAAGGCGTTTGCGCACCTCTTTTGATAAGTATTCTAAGTCGCCGGAGTCAATGCGAACTCCTAATGGTTCATGTCCTGCTTTTCTCATTTCTTTAAATACAGTGATTGCATTTGGAAGACCGCTTTCTAATGTATCGTAAGTATCAATTAACAAAATTGTTTTATCAGGATAAGTTTTTGCATAAGAGCGGAATGCTTCAATTTCAGAATCAAATTTTTGAATCCAACTGTGAGCGTGAGTTCCCATGACCGGAACATTGAACAGTTTTCCGGTTAATACATTGGAAGTGCCTTGTGCTCCACCAACGATAGCAGCTTTGGCACCATAGATACCGGCATCCGGACCTTGTGAACGACGCAATCCAAATTCCATTACTACATCATCTTTTGCCACTTGGCAGATTCTTGAACTTTTTGTTGCAATAAGAGATTGAAAATTGATAATACATAAAATTGCCGTTTCAATAAACTGTGCTTCGACCGCTTTTGCTTTTACTCGTAAGAGTGGCTCGTTTGGAAACATGACAGAGCCTTCTTCAACAGCATAAATTTCACCTGTAAATTTGAAGTTTTTCAGATAATCTAAAAAGGCATCATCAAAAGTATTTAAACTTCTAAGATATGCAATATCTTCTTCTTCAAAATGAAGATTTTCAATGTAGTCAATCACTTCATCAATTCCACATACAACAGTATATCCTCCACGACTTGGATTTTGACGGAAAAACACATCAAATATCATAGTTTCTTCATGTGTATTTTCATTAAAATACCCATTCATCATGGTAAGTTGATATAAATCTGTTAAAAGTGTTAAGTTGCGCATAATAGTTTGACACTTCCTTATAAGTATTCTAAAATGTTGAAAATGAACAATTTAAGTCATTATACCAATGTTTGATTAAAAATACAAGGAATTCTCCTGTGGATAAGAGAAATATAACTATCAATTGATAATATTTTATTGTGAACAGAAAGGAGATTTTGTGTTATGCTGGGCTGTTTTGATATAAGGGCACGTATGTAATTTTTGTGAAAATATACAGCAAAAACTAAAGTAAAACTTTTTGGAGAAATATGAAACAGACGAAGAGGTGCATATTAAAATGATATTAGAGAAATTACAATTTGAGAATAAAAACAAGATTCCCATGCATATGCCCGGACATAAAAGGAATCTATCTTTATCGGGAGAAGCTACTTATTTATCAAAATTAGCTGCAGATTGTGATATTACAGAGATAGACGGATTTGATGATTTGCATGATGCAGATGGAATTCTGAAAGATTCTATGAAAAGAGCATCTTATTTGTGGTCTTGTGAAGAAACTCATTATTTAGTCAATGGAAGTACAGTCGGAATATTGTCAGGAATTTATGGAGCAACAAAACCTGGAGATACTATTTTGTTATCAAGAAATTGTCATAAATCGGTGTACCATGCCATTGAAGTATTTGGATTAAATCCAATTTACTTTTTGCCGGAGATAGATGAATTGACCGGAAGTTGTGCAGAGGTTTCTTATGAGACAGTAGAAAAATTGCTATTCAGATATCCTGAAATAAAATTGGTTCTTATAACCAGTCCGACATATGAAGGAATTGTTACTGATATAGAAAAAATTGTGTCAGTTGCGCATCAAAAAAATATTCCTGTCATGATTGATGAGGCGCATGGCTCTCACTTGGGATTTGGGTATCAATTCCCAAACAATGCTATTCAAATGGGAGCAGATATTGTGGTACACAGTTTGCACAAGACACTTCCCAGCTTGACGCAGACAGCAGCTATTCATAGAAACAGCAATCGAATTTCAAAAGAGAGGTTACAAAATGCAATTTCTATTTTTGAAACAAGTAGTCCGTCCTACTTATTATTAGCCTCCATTGACGGATGTGTGGAATTGATGATGCGAGAAAAAGAAAAATTATTTTTGAATTGGAGAAACAGGTTAAACTCATTTAAGAAAAGGATTGAAAAGATGCAGAACTTGGTTTTGTTAGAAAATGAAATTAAGAAAAACCGCCAAGTGCTATATGATGACAGTAAAATCGTTATTTCTTGTAAAAATACGAATTTGACCGGGATAGAATTGATGGAACTTCTTCGAAAAAAGTACTGTATTGAATTGGAGATGGCATCCGTTGATTATGTGGTAGCTATGACGGGAATGGGGGATACAGATGTTTCGATGGAGAAATTTGCAGGAGCTTTGTTAGAAATAGATGAACTATGTGAAAAGCGAAATTTTGAACAAAAATCATTTGCTCAATTTACAATTCCGAGGAAGTTTATGAATATTCGAGATGTTGCATTGTGTAATAGTGGATTTGTTACACTTGAAAAACTTTGTTCGGAAAATGTTTCGGCAGAGTATATTTGGGCATACCCTCCGGGAATTCCGCTTATTGTTCCGGGGGAACATTTTGACGATGTGTTAATTTCGAATATGATACACTATCAAAAGAGTGGAATTTCACTAAAAAGCAGCACCGGAAGATTCCCAAATGAGATTTGTGTGGTTGAACTATTGAAAAATGATAGAATTTAAGGTAGAATGAATACAATATGTGTTATGAAATATGTGATAGGAAATAAATAAAGGGGTATCGGTCATGAAAAGAATTCAAACATTAAGTACAAGAAATTTAAGACAAAGTATGATGAATGGTGGATGTGGAGAATGTCAGACATCTTGCCAATCTGCTTGCAAAACATCTTGCGGGGTAGCAAATCAACCTTGTGAAAGCACAAGAGTGAGTAGAATCAAGACATTAAACACAAGAAATTTAAGACAAAGCATGATGAATGGCGGATGTGGAGAATGTCAGACATCTTGCCAATCTGCTTGCAAAACATCCTGTGGAGTAGCAAATCAACCTTGTGAACAACATTAATATTGTTTCATACAGAGTTGTATTATGTAATCACCGGCATTTTACCATGAGACAAGAGCCGGTGGTTTTTATTTGTAGTTAAGAGGGGGAGACATGATACATCAATATAAATTGAATGGCTATAATATTGTGATTGATACCTACAGTGGTTCAGTGCATGCAGTAGATGAAGTAGCATATGATATTATTGAATTATATGAGAAAAATGAAAGAGAAACTATTGTTGATACACTGTTACAAAAATATGCTCATTTAGATTTATCCAGGGAAGAAATTGAAGATTGTATAGAGGATATTGAATATTTGAAAGAAGCAGGCCAATTATTTTCTGATGATATCTACCAAAACGCAGTATTGAAAATGAAATCAGGCAGTGTGATAAAAGCGATGTGCCTTCATGTTGCACATACCTGCAACCTTGCGTGTGATTACTGTTTTGCAAAACAAGGAAAGTATCACGGCAAAGATGGATTGATGTCATTTGAGGTTGGAAAAAAAGCGTTAGATTTTCTGATTGAACATTCAGGGACAAGAACCAATTTAGAAGTGGATTTCTTTGGGGGGGAACCCTTGATGAATTGGGAAGTTGTGAAGCAGTTGGTTGCATATGGACGAAGTCAGGAAAAAGAGAAAAAAAAGAAGTTTCGTTTTACGCTGACAACAAACGGTGTGTTGTTAGATGATGAAATTATTGAGTTTGCGAATAAAGAGATGTACAACGTGGTGTTGTCATTGGATGGACGAAAAGAAATCCATGACCGTTTTCGAAAGAATCTTGCCGGAAAAGGAAGTTATGATTTGATTGTTCCTAAATTTCAAAAATTCACAAAAAGTAGAAATGATGCGGGGTATTATGTTCGTGGAACTTATACTCATCATAATGTCGATTTTACAGAAGATATTTTTCATATGTCAGATTTGGGTTTTACACAATTAAGCATGGAACCGGTGGTGTCTTCTCCACAAGATGGTTTGTTGGATTCCTCTGCATTAACAGAAGAAGATTTACCGAAACTGTTTGAACAGTATGAAATCTTAGCAAAAGAGATGATTAAGAGGAATCGAGAAGGCAGAGGATTTGAATTTTACCATTATATGATTGATTTGGAAAATGGACCGTGTGTCTATAAAAGAATTTCCGGTTGTGGTTCCGGAACAGAGTATTTAGCTGTAACACCATGGGGTGAGTTGTATCCATGTCATCAATTTGTAAATGATCCGGATTATTGTTTAGGAAATTTAGATGATGGAATTTTGAAACCTGAATTGGTAGAGGAGTTTGGGAGATGTAATATTTACAGTCGAGAGGAATGTGAAGATTGTTGGGCAAAATTATATTGTTCAGGAGGATGTGCTGCCAATTCTTATCATGCTACAGGGAGCATTACAGGAGTATATGATTACGGATGTAAGCTGTTTCAAAAGAGAATAGAATGTGCAATCATGATGAAGGTAGCAGAGCAAGATGAAGTTTTAGAATAATCAAGTCAGAGCATAACAATGATTGATAAGAAATATATTAGATAAAAATAAAAAGAGCAATTAAGGACGGTATGTCTTTGAATTGCTCTTTTATTTTAAAGTTAAAATGATTTTTAAAAAATGTTATCATTTAAAAATACAAATTTTTAATAAAAGTATATTTTGTTGTTAATAAAAACTTTAATAATTAACCCTCAAACCCCTTGAAATACAAGGATATTTGCAAGATAACAAGTTGAATTTACTACCAATTTACTACTTTTGAGGAAAAAGCCTTGATGTGCTGTAAAAACTCTTGCGAATAAAGGTATTTTACCACAGATGCCAT
>ERZ773008.858-NODE-858-length-22068-cov-12.237133_pt1 | contig 22068 bp, 13 predicted proteins | sample MGYA00580664_ERZ773008 | MGnify/ENA primary metagenome ERZ773008 (study PRJEB29015, sample SAMEA2738016) | human oral metagenome | biome: human oral; feature: human-associated habitat; material: dental | place: China | collected 2048 ... | reverse complement strand
CCATCCTCGCCCCCGGGCTGCCCGACAACACCCCCGTCGGCCCCATCCCCGAGGAAGAGGCCACTCAGACTGGCATCCTGCGCCGCGTTGTCGTGCGGCCCACGATGACGGGTGCGGTCCCCATCGTCAAGAGGCGTTAAATGAAACCCCTGTCGATCACCTGGGTGACGCTGGTCGGCTTCGTCTGTGCCCTTCTCAGCTTCCTCGGCTTCTTCGCGCACATGCGCGCGGGAGGCACCCCCATGATCGTCACGCCCGGCCCGGCCGTCGTCTTTGCGGTCGCGACCGCGCTCCTCATCTGGTCCGGCCTGGCCGTGCGCCGCCTGCGCGCCAACAAGGACACGTGGATTGACGCGATTGGCGCGATGCGGGTCGCCGTGTTCGCCAGGGCCAGCGCGATCGTTGGATCCGCGCTTGCCGGCGTCCTCATCGGTGTCATGATCGTGTCCCTCACGCAGCTCGAGGCTTCGGCGATGGTCGCCAACGCGATTGCATCGGGTCTCAGCGGCCTCGTTGGCCTTGTCTGGATTGTCGTCGCTCTCGTCGTGGAACGCTGGTGCGTGATTAACCCCGACGACGACGGATCTTCGAGCTCGCACAAGCGCAGCGCAGCAGCCTAAGCGCCTCGTGTGGGAGTCCTCTCGCGCGCGAAAGTGAGCCCGCCCCGAGCGTTAGTCGCGCCCCGATGGCGCGGGCCGGTATCGTGGACGCGTGGCTGACCAGCGTAAGAATTCCCCCCGGCGACCCTCGTCCCGTCGCTCCGCTTCCGCATCCGGACGCGCCGGCGACCGCGCCTCCCGAGCCGCAACGGGCGGTCGGGGAGCCTCGACGCGCGCGGCGTCTTCCGCCGGAGCCTCGACGGTCAAGCGGGGGAGCGGGGCAGCCGGGCGTCGGCCTAAGAAGGCCTCCTCGGGCGGTGGACGTCCGCCCGTGAATCTGTGGCCCCGGCGCATCATCACCGGCCTGGGCCTGCTCCTCATCATCGCGCTCATCGTGTGGGGTATCGTCGCCGCGGTGCGAGCCATCGCGGGAGCCTTCAGCGCCGCTCCTGTTCCCCAGTCGACCCCGCAGTCCGTCGTCCAGTCCGGAGCCCTCGACGCCTCCGGATACACGCTCAAGGGCGGCCAGGAGGCCACCGCCGACGGCCTGCTCACCGACGGCACCACGATCGACATTCCTGCCTGCCTGGACCGCGACATCACGGCCACCGCGAAGGCGAGCCCCGTGGCTTCTGGTTCCGCCATGCCCGTGACGCTCACGCTGGAAAACCGCGGCTCGGTCGCCTGCTCAACGTCGCTGACGCGCTTTAACCTGGCGGTGACGACCGGTGACCACCAGGTCTACGACTCCTCGCGCTGTGCCGACAGCCAGCAGTCTTCGATGACGCTGCTGCTGCGCCCGGGCGGCACCTGGTCCGGCTCGCTGAGCTGGGACGGATACGTGTACACCAACGGCTGTACGGCTCCCGCGGGCGGCGCGAGCGCGGCCGCGGCCGGCACCTACAAGGTGGCCGTCACGATGGGCACGCGAGAAGTCGGTTCGACCGTCGTCGACGTGACGCCGGCACCCACCCCCGCGCCCCAGTCGGGAGCGCAGTCGGGTGCCCAGTCCGGCACACAGTCGGGCCGCTAACGGCTGGGAGTCGGCGAGCGGCTACCAGCCGACGATGCCGGCGCTCACGGCCTGAGCCTGGTGTGCCAGGTTCTCCGTAATGAGCTTCGCCCGGTAGGGGCCGATCCCCTCGAGCTCCTCCAGGTCCTTGACGGTGGCCGCGCGCAGCTGCAGCAGCGAGTTGAAGTGCGCCGACACGACCTTGATGGCGCTCCACGATAGGTGCGGCACCAGGGACAGGGCGCGCACGCCGCGCGGCGTGATCTCGCGATCCAGGTCCGCGACCTCATACACGTCCAGGCCCAGGATGTTCGAAATCGCGGTGAGGTCCACGATGCGCTCGGAGCCGAGCGAGGACAGCTCGGCCTCGACGCGTGCCAGGTCGTCCGGGTTCGCGATGTAGTCGCGCATGACGAGGGCGCGCTCGGACGCGGAGCCGCGCACGAGGTCCTCGACCTGCAGGGCCAGCAGGCGGCCCTCCGAGCCCAGCTCCTCGAGGTACTCCGTGATCTCGGAGGTGATGCGCCGGATCATCTCCATGCGCTGCATGACGGTGGCGACGTCGCGCACGGTCGCGCTGTCGCGCATTTCCAGGATCGTGAGGGTCTGCAGGACCTCGTCGAGGCGCTGGCTGTAGCGGTCGAGCGTGTCAACCGCCAGGTTCGCGCGCGAGAGCAGGGCCTCGGGCTCCTCCACCAGGCGATGCTCGGAACCCACGTAGATGGAGATCATGCGCATGGACGCGGACAGCGATAGCACCGGCAGGTGGGTCTGGCGGGCGGTGCGCTGCGCGGTACGGTGACGCATACCCGACTCGTCCGTGGGGATCGTCGGGTCCGGGAAGAGCTGCACGTTCGCCTTGCGGATGCGCCACTGGTTGGGATCGATGATGACTGCGCCGTCCATCTTGCACAGCTCGCGCAGGCGCGCGGCCGTGAAAGCAACGTCGAGGTCGAAGCCGCCCGAGCACAGGGCCTGCACCTCCGGGGTGTACCCCAGGACGATGAGAGCACCCGTGTGGGAGCGCTGGATTCGTTCCAGTCCCTCTCGCAGAGGCGTGCCGGGCGCGACTGCGCGCAGTGCGTCACGAAGGATCGCTGCATCGGACGTCAATGTGATTCCCTCCCAGAACAGTCGGTGTGATTCCTATTATTGCGAGTCCGCCGGAAAAGAGACACGAATAGCCGTCGCCAGATCCGACACAGTAAACACGGTGATGCCGTCGACTCCCGACAGGTCTTCGCTGCCCTGGGCGGGCACGATCGCGCTGGAGAAGCCCAGGCGCGCGGCCTCGGCGAGGCGGCGCTGGGTGCCCGTGCAGGCGCGTACCTCGCCCGTCAGCGAGATCTCTCCGACTGCGACGAGGTCGGGGCGTGGAGGAGTGCCCTTGAGCGAGGAGACGATGGAGATGGCCATCGCCAGGTCGATCGCGGGCTCGACCGTGCGTGCACCGCCGACCGTGGAGACGTAGACGTCCGCCCCCGACGTGTCCGCGCCGATGCGGGCCTGAAGGACCGCGAGGATCATGGCGACGCGCGCGTGGTCCACGCCCGAGGTCGTGCGCCGGGGTGACCCGCCCGACGAGGGGGCGACGAGGGACTGGATCTCCGTGGGCAGCGGCCGGCGCCCCTCCAGAGAAACGGCCGCGCACGTGCCGGGCACGCCGCGCGTCGTGCGCGACAGGAACAGGCCGGACGGATCGGCGAGGCCGTAGATGCCCGAGTCCGTCAGCTCGAAGCAGCCCACCTCGTCGGTGGGGCCGTAGCGGTTTTTGACCGCGCGCAGTAGGCGCAGGCGCGAATGACGGTCGCCCTCGAACTGGCAGACGACGTCCACGAGGTGTTCGAGGACGCGCGGACCGGCGATGCCGCCGTCCTTGGTCACGTGGCCGACGAGCAGGGTGGGCAGGTCGGACTCCTTGGCGACCCGGATCAGCGAGGCCGCGACCGCGCGCACCTGCGCGACGCCGCCCGCCCCGCCCTCGACCTGGGCGGAGGAGATGGTCTGAACGGAGTCGACGATGAGCAGAGAGGGGTGCGAGGCTTCGACGTGCCCGAGGATGACGCCGAGCTCCGTCTCATCGGCGATCAGGAGGTTCGGTTCGAGCGCGCCGATGCGTTCCGCGCGCCCGCGCACCTGCGCCGCCGACTCCTCGCCCGTCACGTAGAGGACGGGGCCGCGCCCGCCCGCCGCCGCCGTGCGCGCGGCCTTAGCGGCCACGTCCAGCAGCAGCGTCGACTTACCCACGCCGGGTTCGCCCGCCAGGAGGATCACCGCGCCGGGAACGATGCCGCCGCCGAGGACCCGGTCCAGCTCGCCCACGCCCGTCGAGCGCGACGAGGCCCGCTCGCCGTCCACCTCGCCGATCGGCAGGGCGGGGCGACGCGGGGGAGTCGCGGCCGCGCGCGGCCCGCCCGAGGCCTCGCCGGCCTGGTCGACGGTGCCCCACGCCCCGCACTCGCGGCACTGGCCCACCCACTTGGGGGAGGTCCACCCGCACTCGGAGCAGCGGTAGGTGATCTTCTCTTTCGCCATGCACTCACCGTAACCCGACCCGCCCTCATCTGCGGTTCCCGCGCGCGGGCGGGCACCGTGACGGCGGCGTTGGGAGAGCGGACCCGAGACCCGCACCGGCCTCGTTCCCGGAGCGTGATCGCCCAAATGCACGACTGTGGTCAGGTTCTCGCGCATGAGGAATGGCCACGCTCCTCCGCGAGAACCCCGTACGACAGGTTGCAGATTCCTCGGTACCTGTTGTTGTCTGCGGGGTTTATCCATAGGGTTGGTCGGTGTGTATCCTTGGGATGGTTGCCCATACCCTCCGCGGATACAGACAACGCCCCATACCAGTGCGCACATTGAGACTGAGGAAAGCCACATGAACAAGGCGCGTCGATCGCGAAACACCTGGTCGAAGCGGATACCCGCGCTCTCCGTCCTATTGGTGTCCGCGATGCTGTGCGTGCTCGCGGTCGTGTATCGGGGTGTCGAGGTCACCCAGGTGAGCGTCGACGACGGCGGCATTTGGGTGACGAACCAGGACCGCAAGCTCCTCGGGCACCTCAACTACGACGCCCTCATGCTGGACGGCACGGTCTCGGTGAAGTCCGCGTCCTTCGACATCGGCCAGGAGGGCGGCGACGTGACCCTGGGTGAGACCGTGAGTCGCACGGTCACCCCGGTGCGTCCGACCTCCTTCTCCCTCGGCCAGTCCGTCACCTTGCCCGACAACGCTGTTCAGGTTCAGGGCGGCTCGGTCCTGGCGGTCCTCGACCCCAACGAGGGCCTCCTGTGGGTCGGCAGTGCCAACGAGCCCGCCACCATGTCGCTCCTGCGTGAGGACGCGGTCGCCAACGACCTGAGCGACGGCATCGTGACGGTGTCGAACTCGGGCACGGTCTTCGCCTATTCTCCCGGTTCCTCCAAGCTCGTGACCCTGACGAGCGAAGGCCAGGCCTGGCGCGTGAAAACCACTGAGATCAAAGACTTTACTCCCGCCGGGCCCCCGACGATCACCGCGGTCGGCGACAAGCCGGTCGTCTACGACCAGACCGGCAACAAGCTGGTCCTGCCCGGCGGCAAGGTCCGCGACCTGTCCGAGGAGCACGTGAGTGGCGCCGTCCTGCAGATCCCTGGCGATGAGGCCGCCTCGGTCCTCCTCGCGACCGGCGACCAGCTGGTGTCCGTCCCCCTGAACGGCAAGGCGATCGAGCGTCAGGAGGCCTCGGAGAGCGGCCAGAAGGGCACCCCCGCGGCCCCCGTCTTCCACCGTGGATGCTCCTACGGCGCGTGGGCGGGCTCGGGCGCGTTCGTGCGCACCTGCACGGACTCCACGCGCAACCAGGCGCAGACGGTCTCGAGCCTCGCCGAGGCCTCCTCCGCCGTGTTCCGCACGAACCGCACGCGCATCGTCCTCAACGACGTTTCGACGGGCACGCTGTGGCTGCCCGACAAGAACATGGTCGTGGTCAGCAACTGGGACCAGACCCCCACCGAGGAGCAGGAGGAAGAGGACACTCCGACCCCCGACCAGCGCGAGCAGGTCTCCGAGCCGGAGCACAAGGATAAGAACACGCCGCCCGAGGCCGTGGATGACGAGTTCGGCATCCGCCCGGGCCGCTCGACGCTGCTGCCCGTCCTCGACAATGACTCCGACGACGACGGCGACGTGCTGACGGCGCGCGCGGTCACCAACCCTGAGTTCGGCTCGATTGTGCGCACGCGTGGCGGCCGCGCCCTACAGATCACGGATGTCCCCGAGAGCATGACGAGCGGGTCGACGTCCTTCACGTACGAGGCCTCGGACGGCCTCGCGGGCGCGACGGCGAACGTGACGCTGACGATCCACCCGTGGAGCCAGAACGAGGGCCCGCGCCAGCTCAAGCACCCGGTCATCAAGGTGGGTGCGAACGCGCAGGTCGAGTACAACCTCCTGTCGGACTGGATCGATCCGGACGGCGACCAGTTCTACCTGGTGTCGGCGACGGCCCCCGAGGGCATGGCCGTGCAGTTCTCCGAGGACGGCACGGTTCAGATCCGCGACCTGGGCTCGGGCGCTGGCGTCAAGGCGATCGCCGTGACGCTGTCGGACGGCCACGCTGAGACCACGGGCGAGCTGAAGGTGAGCGTCCAGGAGGCGGGCAATGTGCCGCCGGTGGCACGCGCCGACTTCTACGTGGCGCGCGTGGCTGAGCCGCTGACGATCGACCCGATCGCCAACGACACGGATCCCAACGGCGACGCCCTGTCGCTCGTGGCTGCGGGCACGGCCCCGGCGGGCACCGCGGTCTCCGCTGACCTCTCGCGCGGCACGCTGACGTTCACGGGCTCGGTGCCGGGATCCTTCCAGTTCACCTACACGGTCTCCGACGGCCCGTCGACGACCGTGGGCGTGATCCGCGTGGACGTGGTCGACGACGACACGAACGCCCTGCCGATCGCCGAGGACGACCTGGCGGTCCTGCCCAGCGGCGGTGCCTCGCTGATCGCGCCGCTGGCCAACGACACGGATCCGTCCGGCGGCGTCCTCGTCGTCCAATCGATCGACGTGCCCGCGAACTCGGGCCTCGAGGTCACGCTCATCGAGCGTCACCTGCTGCGCATCACGTCGCCGGGCGGCCTGTCCGACGTGACGACCTTTACCTACACGGTCTCCAACGGCGCGGGTTCCGCGACCGCCCAGGTCAGCGTCATCCCGACGAACGCGCAGAGTGAGGAGACTCCGCCCCAGGTCACGGCCGACACCGCGAAGGTGCGCGCCGACGACATCGGCTCGGTGAGCGTCCTGTCGAACGACCGCTCGCCGATCGGCCTGTCGCTGAGCCTGGACCCGGAGGTGGAGGTCCTGTCGGGCGCCGAGCTGGGCACGGTCTTCGTGACCGGTAACCAGGTGCGCCTGGCCGCCGGCTCCGAAGCCGGCGTGGTGCGCGTGGCGTATACGGCCATCGACTCGGTGGGTAACCGCGCGACGACAACCGTCACGTTTGAGGTCATCGCTTCCTCCGCGGCTAACAGTGCTCCCGTGCCCAAGGCGCTGAGCGCGTGGGCCGTGCAGGGCCAGATGACGCGCGTCCCGGTGCCGCTGACGGGCATCGACCCCGACGGCGACTCGGTCGCCCTGGTGGGCATCGACCAGCCGCCGGCCAAGGGCAGCGTCGTGCTGGGCACGGAGTGGCTGGAATACACGCCCTCCGACGATGCGACCGGCACGGACACCTTCTCCTACATCGTCGAGGACCGCCTCGGCGTGCAGGGACGCGCCCGCGTGCGCGTCGGCATCGCCCCTCCCGGCTCGCAGAACCACAACCCGACGGCCGTTCCCGACTCGGTGACGGTGCGTCCGGGGCGCGAGGTGAGCATCAACGTCCTGAACAACGACGTGGACGCGGACGGCGACACCCTGTACATGGACACGGATCCGGCGACCGTGTCGGTGTCGGATCCGACCGCGACCGTGACGGTGGCCGAGGATCTGGTGACGGTCAAGGCGCCTGCCACGAACGGCGTGTTCGTCGTGGCCTACCAGATCGAGGACGGCCGAGGTGGCCGCGCACAGGGCCAGCTGACCGTGACGGTGGACGCTGAGGCGCCGCTGCGCGCGCCGATCGCCCGCGACGACGTCGTGCCGGTCTCCGATCTGCCCTCGGACTCCAAGCCCGTCAGCGTTGCCGTCCTCGTCAACGACGAGGACCCGGACGGCACCACGGCTGCGCTGACGGTATCCTCGGACGCCTCGGGCGTGAGTGTGTCGGGGCAGAACCTGTCGATTTCACCGGACGCGCGCCGTCGCCTCGTCGTGTACACGGTGACGGACCCCGACGGCCTGAGCGCGAGCGCGGTCGTGACGGTTCCTGGCACCGACCTGCTGGCTCCTCGCCTGGACATGACGCGCGTCCCGGTGGCGATGCGCGCGGGCTCCACGCTGACCCTCGACATGCGCGACTACGTGCTGGTGCGCGACAACTCGCGCTCCCCGATCATCACGGATGCGTCGTCCGTGAAGTTCAGCGGCGGCCTGGATTCGGCCTCGCTTCAGGACTCCACGCACATTACGCTGAGCGCGCCCGACACGGCCTCGGGCAAGGCCTCGGTGTCCTTCACGGTGCGTGATGGTGCCTCGGATGACGCCTCGGCCCTGACATCGACCCTGACGATTCCGATCACGATCCAGCCGGCCAGGAACCTGCCGCCGCGCCTGACCCCGACCCCGATCCTCGTGGGCCAGGGTGAGTCCGTGACGGTCGACCTCACGCAGATGGTGGACGACCCGGATGACCAGGCCAAGAACAGCTTCTCCTACGCCGTGGTGAAGGCACCCGGCGGCGTGGACGTCTCCCTGGACGGCTACAACCTGACGGTGTCCGGCAAGAAGGATCAGCCCAAGGGCCCGGTCGGCGCTATTACTGTTAGCGTCGACGACGGCTCGGGCGCGGTCAACGCCGATATTCCGGTGACGATCGTGAAGTCCTCCAAGCCCCTCGTGACGACCACGGAGGCCCGCATCAAGGCGAAGGCCGGCCAGACGGTGGACGTGAACCTCTCGGAGTACACGACGAACCCGTTCCCGGATCCGCTCGTGGTCCTGGACGCGTCGGTGCACGTGGGCCAGGGAACCGCCTCGGGTAACGGCAACGTCCTGTCGGTGACCCCCAAGGCGGGCTTCCACGGCAACATGACCATCGTGTACCGCGTCATGGATGCGACGAACGACCCGGATCGCGTGGTTCAGGGCCGAGTCGTCGTCCAGGTCCTGGATCGCCCTGAACCGCCGCAAAAAGTGACGGCGACGGCTACGGGGTCGCAGACCGCCTTCGTACAGTTCGAGGAGCCCGCCGCGAACGGTGGCACGATTTCCGGCTACAAGGTGACGGACCTGTACGACGGGCGTACCTACAACACCACGAAGCCGGGCACGCAGATTACGGGCCTGACGAATGGTCAGAATCACCGCTTTACGGTCGTCGCGACGAACGAGGCCGGTGACTCCGATCCGTCGGCACCGTCCGCAGAGGTGCGGGTCGATGTCGCGCCCGAGCAGATGGCCGCGCCCACGGTTGTGGGTTCGGATGGGGCCCTGGATGTCACGTGGGCGGAGCCGCACAACGAGGGCTCTAAGATCCACACGTACACGGTGTTCCTGTATCCGGAATCGGGCGGCCAGCCGATCCCGTACACGGCCGTTGGCACACAGAGGAAAATGACTATCTCTGGGTTGAAGAACGGTGCCCTCTACTCGGTGAGAATCCAGGCCCAGAACGACGCGGACAAACCGTCGCTGCTGTCGGAGGCCACAGGCGCGCACCCGCATGGCGCACCGGACCAGCCGACTGACGTGAGGGCGGTGGCGGTGAGAGCGGATAATACGGATCCGAACCTAGCGACGGTCGAGGTCTCGTGGACGCCGGGCCGTTCCGGCGGAACTGATTTCGGTTCTACCCATGTCATGGTGGGCGATAAGCCGGTGACGGCTCCGGCTGGTGCCAGGAGCGTCCAGGTGCCACTTGTGCCGACCGGTCGTGACAAGCAGGTGTCGGTGGAGCTGACGAACACCGACGGTGACACGTCGGCGAAGGGGTACACGACGGTGTCCATCGCAACCACTCCCGCGCCGATTGCGGACCCGACCCTCTCGGGCACCGGGAAGGCCGGTCAGCTGAAGGTCACTGGGTTGTCGGTGGTGACGGGCCGAGGTTTCGAGGCGTCGGATCTGACCTTGCGCTACTCGGAGGACCCCAACTCATGTGCGGGTGGCACGCAGACCTCCGACGGCGCCATCCTGCCCGCCAACGGCTGGCAGCCGAAGACGTACTACTTCTGCCAGACGGGCATCAATGGCAACAACCAGGTGTCGGCCTCTCCGGCCGTACCCGCCACGGGCACAGCGACGGGCCGCCCCTCTGATGTGGACGTGCGGATCGAGAACGTCAACTCGACGAGCCTGACCGTGCGCTGGGATCCGATCGGTGCCAACCCCGCCTTGTCGGGTATCAAGGTGTACCTGAATGACAGGGCGCAACCCGTTGGGGTTGGTGCCACGGAGGCGACCTTCAGTGACCTGGCACAGGGCACGGAGTACTTGGCCACGGTTGCGGCGACTAACGACTGGGGAACGACTCAGATGCAGGCGAACTCGTCGGTCGTGACGAAGCTGGACGTGAACCTGACGTGGACGGACGTCTGCCAGGGAGGCGAGAAGCACACGCCCCCGGGTGGATGCCACACCTTTACGTTCAGTGCTCCGGGGTGGGCTGGCACGTCGCTTACTCACAAATGTACGATTACTTCGGATCTGGACGGTTGGACCGAAGAGGTGACTATCGATCGTGCCGGTCCCATCGAGTCGAACATCGCGACGCGGGCGGATTCCGAGGCGGCGTTCGCGCAGAAGGTGCGCGTCGGCAATTGCCGCCCGGTGAGGTAAGCCGTGAAGAAACTACGTCGACTTGTGAAGAATGCGTGGCGCGCCCTGAGCGCCCGCGTGCAGGCGCTGCCCGGCTACGAGGGCGTCGCCCGCTGGCTGGGCGCGCTGACCCCGGTGGGGTGGGCGGTGATCGCGGCGATGGTTGCGGGCACCGTCGCGGCCCTCGCCTTCGGCTGGCTGGAGGGCTTCATCGTGGCCGTGATGGGCCTGGTGGCCCTCGTGGTCGCGGTGGCCTCGGTCGCCTCCCCGTCTCCGCTCTCCGTTACCCTGCGCATGAAGAACGATCGCATTGTCGCCGGCCAGGTGGCGGTGGGTCGCGTCCGTGTGGTCAACGAGTCCGGGCGCCGCTCGGGTTCGACCCTCGTGGAGGTGACGATCGGACGAGGCAGTGGCGAGTTCCTCGTGCCCCCGATCAGCGGAAACGGGACGTGGAACGAGTCTTTCTCGGTCATGACGAAGCGCCGCGGCGTCATCAACGTGGGCCCCGCGCGCACCGTGCGCATGGACGGGCTGGGCCTGCTGCGCCGCGTGCGTTCGTGGGATGACCCGATCCTCGTGCATGTGCACCCGCCGACGGTGCGTTTCTCCTTTGACGCGACCGGCATGCAGATGGACGTCGAGGGCGTGGCCAGCGAGAAGCTGACGAGCTCCGACGTGTCCTTCCACGCCCTGCGCGACTACGAGCCGGGCGACGACCGTCGCGCGGTGCACTGGCCGTCGACGGCGCGCTTTGGCCGCCTGATCGTCCGTCAGTTCGAGGAGACTCACCGCTCGCACCACATGGTGCTGCTGGATACGCGCGTGGATGCGTGGGATCGGCGCTCCTTCGAGACGGCCGTGTCGGTTGCCGCGTCGCTGGCGCTCGCCGGCTCGGGCGAGGCCCGCACGGTGTCGATGCACACTGCGGACGAGTGGATCCCCACGGGCTCGCCCATGGCGATGCTGGATGCGCTGTCCGAGATGGAGACGTCGACGCGCTCTGAGTTTGCGGGTATCGTGCGCCGCTGCATCATGGAGCGCGGCGGGATTTCGGTGCTCTCGATCGTCGTCGGCGCTGGAGTGGACGACGAGGAGGCGGCTCGCCTAGCGAACATCGCTCCTGTCGACGTCATCGTGTCGGTGATCCGCGTGGTCCCGGGCCGGGCGCGTCGCCGTCGCAAGATCACGCGCGGCGTCATCATCGACTGCCCCTCCCTCGAAGACCTGCCGATGCTCGTGTCACGGGGGGTGAACGCGTGAGTACTCCTGCTCGCAACGCCTCGCGTCCGGCACCTCCGCCGCCTCGCTCCCGTCGCCCCGCCGCCCAGGAAACCACGATGGGCGGGTCGATCCACCGCGCCGCCATGCCCGCATGGTCCCTGCTGGTCCTCGCGGTCCTTTTTTCCGGTCCGATCCTCATGTTCGAGTCCGTCTTCGGCGGCGGCCAGGGCGCGATCGCGGCGCTTGCGGGAGTCGTGGTCGGCCTCGTCGTCGCGTGGGCGGCAGCGAAATGGCGCTGGGACCTGCTCTCGATCGTCGCGGCGGTCGTCGCCTCGCACTTCCTCTTCGGTGGCGCTGCCGCGCTGCGTGAGACGACCCGCTGGGGCGTGGTCCCGACGTCGCGGACCGTCCAGACGCTCGTCGTCGGCTCGGTCGAGGCCTGGAAGGACCTCCTGACGCTGACGCCGCCGGCCGGCTCCTACGTGGGGCCCGCGATGGTGCCGTGGATGGCCTGCCTCGTGTGTTCGGTCGCGGCGGGCGTCGTCACGGTGCGCTACGGGCGCCCTATGTGGGGATCCGTGCCGCTGATCCTCGCCGGCGTGATCGCGATCGTGTGGGGGCCGTCAAACCACTCTCCGTCCGCCCTCCTCGTCATCGCCTGGTGGGTGGGACTCATCGTGTGGTGGGCGTGGGCCTCGGCGATCGGACGCGCACGACTGGGCGCCGACATCGTCATTGGTATGGCCTCTACGGCGACTACCGCGTCGACGACCGTGGGCGGTTCCTCGCGTCAGATCGTGCACGTGTGGTGGCGCGTGGGCATGGGCGCGCTCATGGTGGGCGTGATGGTTGCTGCGGCGATCCCTGCGGCGTCCCTGCTGGGCCCCACGGCCTCGGACCGCGTCGTCGGACGCGACGTCATCGAGCCGCCCGTGGACGCGCGCCAGTACCCCTCGCCGCTGTCCAGCTACCGCCACTACAACAAGGACCTCGAGGATGAATCCCTGATCCGCGTGTCCAACATGCCCAAGGAGGCACGCGTGCGCCTGGGCGCGATGGACGTGTACGACGGGACAACCTTCGGCATGGGCGTCACGAATACGGCGGACGGCACGGCCGGATACCGCCGCGTGGGGTCCACGATCCCGGGGCGCAGCGCCGATACGGCGGGAGTGCAGACCTCGGTGTCGACCTCGCAGCTGCTGGGACCGTGGGTGCCCACGATCGGCCAGGTGTCGGTCCTGCGTTTTGAACCCTCCGCCCCCAACGCGGCCGAGCAGCAGGACGGCCTGAACTATGACCTGTGGGCGGATACCGCCCTGACGACGGGTCCGACCGGCCAGCTGAGCTACTCGCTGAGCACGACGATGCCGCGCGAACACGCAGACTCGGAGTTCGCCAGCGTGAACGCAGCGCGCTACGCCGGGGGAGACACGAACGTCCCGAAGGACGTGGACTCCCTGGCCGCGGATCACACGTCGACCGCGCGCTCGGACCTGGAGAAGGCCCGCGCGATCGAGCAGTTCCTGCACACGGATGGCTACTACTCCAACGAGGACACGATCAATTCGCGTCCCGGCTCCTCCCAGGACCGCATCGAGCGCATGATCAGCGCCGAGGCGCTGGTGGGCGACGACGAGCAGTATGCGACCCTCATGGCCCTCATGCTGCACTCGCAGGGCATCAACGCCCGCGTCGTCATGGGCGCCTACCGCGAGGGCACGTCCGGCAGCGTCGACCTGACGGGTTCGGACATGCACGCGTGGGTCGAGGTGGAGTTCCCCGGCGTCGGCTGGGCGACCTTCGACCCGACTCCGCCGCGCGATCAGCAGCCCACGACGCAGGTCAACAAGCCCAAGTCCGTGCCCAAGCCCCAGGTCCTGCAGCCCCCGGAGCCGCCCGAGCAGCCGGTTGAGCTGCCGCCCGCAACCCGTGACCAGGCGACGGATCCGCACGATCCGAACGGCGTCCACATCCCGTGGATGGCGATCGGCACGGTGTCGGTGTCGCTCCTCCTGCTGCTGGGCCCGGTCCTGGCTGTGCTCCTGGCGAAGTCCCGCCGCCGTAAGAGCCGCCGCCGCGCGCAGGCAGCCGAGTCGGTGCGCGGCTCGTGGGACGAGCTCGTGGATACCGCGATCGACTCCGGCCTCGTCGTCGAGCCGCACTTGACGCGCCAGGAGGTTGCGTGGGCGCTGGCCTCCCAGTGGACGCCCAAGAAATCCGAGAGCGACGAGGAGGGGGACGCTAAGGCCCGCAAGGCGCGCAAGCGCTCGGCCGCGGACGTGCGCGTGCCTGGCTGGTCGCTGTTCTCGGGCGCGGTTCCCCGGGCCGTCACCGTGGCGCGCCGCGCGGACGTCGCGGACTTCGCTGCCGGTGGTGCCCGCCCCGAGGACGCGGAGCAGGCGTGGAACGACGTGGATGAGCTGCGTCGCGAGTGGGCGGCCTCGGTGTCGCCGTTCGCGCGACTGCGGTACGCGCTGTCGCTGAAGTCGCTGCGCTGGCGCCGTCGCGCCCGCCGTCAGGCTGACGCCGCTCGCAAGGGCGGTCGCTCGCTGGCCAAGCGCATGGGCCGTAGGAAAGGGAAACGTTGATGGATAGCGACGCTCGCGTCGGAATGGTGCCGTCGCTGCCGGGTTACGAGTGGATTCGTCCACTCGGGTCGGGTGGGTTCGCGGACGTGTTCCTGTGCCGCCAGGAGCTGCCCAGCCGTGAGGTGGCCGTCAAGGTGGCGCGCAGGGATCGCGGGGCGGACGGCGAGGCCGGTATCGCACGTGAGGCCGACGTGATGGCTCTCGTGTCGGGTCACCCGGCGGTGGCCCAGCTGTACGGCGCGGGGCGCACGCCGGATGGTCGCCCGTACCTGGTGATGGAGTACTGCCCGGTTGCGAACATCCTCGATCAGGTGCGCGCAAACCCGATGTCGACGGACCGCGCGCTGTCGATGGTGATCCGCATGTGCGGCGGCGCTGAGATGCTGCACCGCGCGGGCTACGTGCACCGCGACATTAAGCCCAGCAACATCATGATCAACGCCTACGGGTCGCCGGTGCTCACCGACTTCGGCGTGGCCGAGCCGGTGGGTGCGGACCCGCGTGGCGGCCGCGACGGCTTCTCGGTGATGTGGGCGCCGCCCGAACAGATTGCGGGCACGGCGCGCGCTCACCCGACGCAGGACGTGTGGGCCCTGGGCGCGACCCTGTGGACGCTTCTCATGGGCCGCTCGCCCTTCGAGGTGGAGGACGGGGACAACTCGGCCCACGCGGTCGCCCAGCGCGTCGCCCGTGGCCGCGTGTCGCGCATCGACCGCCCGGGAGTGCCCGACGCTGTGACGGCTATCGTGCGCCGCGCGATGAGCCTGGACCCGGAGCAGCGCTTCGGGTCGGCGGCGGCCCTCGGTTACGCCCTACAGACGGTCGAACGCGAGATGCACCGCCCGGTCACGGAGATGAAGCTGAGCGTGGTGGTCTCCTCGAGCGCGCCATCCTCGGCCCTGTCCGCCCCGTCTGCGGCGGCCCTGGACGCGGAGCGCACGCGCACCCGCCGCGGGAGTTTCGCGGATGGTCCCCAGGCCTCGTCGAACGAGGCCTGGGCCGGTAACTCGACGACGAACCGAACCGGGTTGGTCGAGGGGGAGTCGAAGCGTCCCGTGTGGGTGGTGCCGGTCCTCGCGCTCGTGATGGTGCTGGCGACGGCCGGCCTGGTCGTCGCGATGCTCACCGGCGGCGGACACAGCATCCACCTGGGCGGAGGCGGTGGAGGCGGATCCACACCGACCCCCTCCTCAAGCACAGGGGCAGTGAGCAACTCCGATCAGGGCGATGCGGGCGCCGTCCCGCCCGAGGCCGTCACCGGGTTGACGGCCACCCCGAACGGCAACGAGATCCGCTGGGGCTGGGAGGTGCCCGAGCAGGGCCAGTACCAGCCCGGAGCGCTGGAGTTCAAGTACGTGCTCACCCGCCCGGGCGAGGCCGTGGTGGCCGAGACGATGCGCCGCAACAGCCTGACGACGACCGCGGTGAGCGGCGAGAACTGCCTGACAGTGAGCCTCGTCGTGACCTCCACGGGCCGCGAGTCCGCCCCGGTCACCCAGTGCGTGACGGTGCCGTAGGGCAGCGAAAGGACCGCCGATGAGTCATCTGATGCCACGCCTGGCGCGGCGCGGCGCAGGCCTAGGAGTCGCCTGCGCGCTCGCGGGCGCAGCCCTCGTGTTCCCCGCAGCCCCGGCACAGGCCTCGCGCGCGCCGATCACGTCGGACGAGCAGGACTACTACTCCTACTACTACCTGGGGCAGCTCCACGCATCGGGTTACACCGGCAGGGGCGTGACGATCGGCCTGCTGGACGGCCCGGTTAACACGAACATCCCGGAGCTGCAGGGAGCGAACATCCAGTACATGAGCCGCTGCGACGTGGAGTCCAGCGAGGACAGCTGGGAGCACGGCACGGTCATCGCCCAGATGATCTCAGCACCGGAGTTTGGGATCGCCCCTGAGGCGAGGCTCAACCGCTACACGGTGTCTCTGAAAGGCGATACGCCGAGCAGGGATTGTGCGATCGGCTGGTGGGATCACGGCTACTCGGAGACGTCGGTGCTCATCGAGCTGGCGCTCAACGATGGGGTGGACATCATCACGATGTCGTCGACGTATAGCGCCGACACTGAGAGCATGCGCTGGGCGTTGGCTCGCGCGATCACGCAGAAGGTGCCCGTCGTGGCCCCTCTGGGCAATGAGTCGGAGTACAACCCGTCTACGTCGCTCGCCCGCATGACCGGCGTGGTGGGAGCTTCCTCGGTGAATCCCGATGGGTCGCTGACCTCGTATTCGAACTACGGGGACTTCGTGTCGGCGTCATCCGTGTCACGTCCCTACGCGAGGAGTGGCATCACGTGGGAGACCGGGTATTGGCAGGGGACGTCCTTCGCGTCTCCGACGATCGCCTCCTTCCTGGCGTTGGCGAAGCAGAGCTGGCCCGAGGCGACGGGTAATCAGCTCCTGCAGGCCCTAGCCCGCACGGGGATCGGCGGCAACGGCGGGTACTGGAACCCGTACACGGGGTACGGGGCGGTGGATCCGTACGTGCTGTTGACGACGAATCCGACCCAGTTCCCGGACGAAAACCCGTTCATGAACAAGGGCTACGAGTCCATACCGACCCGCCAGGACATTGCGGACTACGCGGACGGTCTGGTGGATCCGAGGCGCATCAACGCGGATGATTCCTACCAGTATCGGGGCTTCGACGAGCGTCTCACCCTGAGCCGCGAGCACGGCTATCCGACGCACCTGGGGACCAGCCCGCGCTTCCACGTGAGCAATGCGAGCAACGCGAAGACGAAGTAACGCATAGGGGAGCGCCCCTGTCATCCACACGCAGTTCACGGTGGGTGGCAGGGGCGCTTCGCTGTGTCGGGTTGCCGAGGCTACTTCCGGTGGTAGCGGGGGCTCGTTCCCAGGTGGATGTCGATCCCAAAGTTCAGGCCTGTAACGATGCCTTCGTTAGTGCCTCGGTAGACGTAGGACTTGGGGAATCGATCCATATCGGTGGATAGATAGATGAGTCCGTCAGCGTAGTCTTGTACTTCCTCTGGGGTGGGGGATGAGCCGCCTTGCTTTTGTGCCAAGGGGTTTTCGTCGGGGTACTGCGAGGGATCGGTGTTTACCAGCGCACCGCCATCGATCGCACCGTAGCCTGTGTACTTGTTCCACTCGTGGTTGGGGTTCAGACCCGTGTGGACAAGGGACTGCAGGATCTGGTTGGGGGTAGCGTCGGGCCACTTCTGAAGTGCGAGTGCGAGCATGCCCGCGACCAGCGCGGTGGAGTTTGATGTGCCGTTGGTGGTGGCGGTTTTGCCCGTGTCAAAATCACGGACGGTGAGAGGCCCACCGACAGCTGCGGTGGTGACTCCATTTCCCCAGGAAGAATACGAGGCGAACTGCCCGTCGGTGGTGATGGCGGAGACGCCTACGACGCCCGACCACCAGCTCAGGTGCGTGTCGTTTTCGTCCTTCCCGTTGTTGCCAACGGAGGCAACGATGATGACTCCCTCACTCATCGCACGAGCGATCGCCATTTTGAGTGCAACGCCGTGATCTGTTGAACCATGGGAGACTGAGATGATTTGCGCGCCGTCATCGATAGCGTTGTTGATCAGTGCAGCAAAGCTATCGAGCTGCTCTGGACCATCATCGCAGGTGCCCGCAGAGCGGTCCCCGGTCGAACGGACCTGGTAGGACAGGATTGTCGCATCGGGGGCAACACCGTACTTCTGGGAGGCTAGAATCGCTGCCATCTCACTGCCGTGATAGCGGTTTTCAATGGACGCTTCGATGGTGCACCGGCTCTTATCAGAGATGTTGGCGCCAGCCAGCTCAGGATCACTGAGCTCCACGGGACCGTCGATAATAGCGATAGTCACGCCCTTACCCGTATAGCCCTTCTCTCGGGCCTTATCGAAGTGGTAGTAGGAGAAATAGTCCTGGGTAGTGACACCATCATCCGCGAGAACGGGAGCAGGTGCCACCATAAGAGCACCTAGGGCTAGCGTAAGCGCCGAGGCAGCGGTGGTCAGGGCGCGCGCGGCGCGCCCCGCCCTCCCCACAAGACCGAAGGGAGAACGGGGCGCGGGCTGCGCGCAGGATTGCGCGTGTGTCATGGTTACTTCCGGTGGTAGCGGGGGCTCGTTCCCAGGTGGAGCGGTGTCTTCAGATCCGCGTGATAGAGGACCACCTGATCGTCGATGCCCCGGTACACGTAGGAATCTGGGACCTCCCGCTCGGCAGCGGGATTGACAAGTCCGTCGGTGTAGTCGGCAACCTCGTCAGCCGTGGGATCAGAACCACCCTGCTTCTGGATGATCGGGTTCTCGTCCGGGTACTGGGAGGGATCGTCGTTCACCAGGGAACCCAAGGCAGCAGCCCCGTATCCGGTCTTGTCATTCCAAGTGTGGTCAGGGTTGAGACCAGAATGGATGAGGGACTGGAGGATCTGGTTGGCGGTTGCGTCGGGCCACTTCTGACGCGCCAACGCCAACATGCCAGCAACAAGCGCCGTTGACACAGAAGTACCGCTGACGGTTGTGGGCTCGTTGGTTGAGGGATCATACGAATTGTAAGGACCGCCGATAGCAGCCGTAACGACACCGTTACCCCAGGAGGAGTAGGAGGCGAAAGTGCCGTCACTATTGATAGCAGAAACACCAACGACGCCGGACCACCGACTCAGGTGACGGGAGTTTTCATCTGTCGCGTTATTTCCGACGGATGCAACGATGATGACGCCGCGAGATACGGCGTTGGCGATTGCCCATTTGATTTCAGTGCTGTTGTCGGAGTCGCTCTGAGAGATGGAGATGATCTGGGCCCCGTCCTCGACTGCCTGGTTGATGAGAGCTCCGGTGGAATTTAGCTCTGCGCCATTTGCTGCGCACGTTCCTCCGGATTGTGTCCCAGAGTTGGTGCTCTGGTAGGAGTACAGCGTTGCATCGGGTGCGACGCCGGTGTAGGGCGAGACCAAAATGGTCGCCATCTCTGTGGCGTGGCGTGTTCCCTCAGCATTGGTATCGACGGTGCACCGGCTCTTGTCGGTGACGTTCGCGCCTTTCAGCGCGGGTTCACTCGTATTGACACCGGCATCAATGAGGGCGATGGTGACGCCCTTGCCGGTGTAGCCCTTTTGGCGTGCAGAATCCAGGTGGTAGTAGGAGAAATACTCCTGGGAAGGAACCCCATCGTCCGCGTGCGCGGGGGCCGGAGCCAGAGTGAGGGCCCCCGCTGCCAGCACGAGAGCGGAGGCGGCGGTGGTCAGGGCGCGCGCGGCGCGCCCCGCCCTCCCCACAAAACCGAAGGGAGAACGGGGCGCAGCGTTGGAATGAATGTTCACCACTGGCGCGGGTCCCATCCGTCATCCGTACGCTTCGCCGGCGTGATGTCCTTGTCGGTGCCGGAGGTCTGCGACAGGGGATTCACGTAGCCTGCGGGCAGCTCGTCCTCGTCGTCCTCGAACTTGAAGGCCACGTACCGGTTCTTGCGGCCCTTCCTGTCCTCCTTGCCAGCGCCAGCACCTGCACCCGCGCCGGCTCCCATGAAGCCGCCGCTCGTCGCGCCGCCCTTGCCGGCAGCGCCAGCCGCACCGGCAGCGCCGCCACCGTTCGCGCCCGTGGTGCCTGTGACGCTGGAGGAACCGGCAGCGCTGTTCGCGCCGCCAGCACCGGCAGTGCCCGCGGGGGGAGTGTAGGAACCGAAGCCCGAACCGGAGTAGGAGCCGACCTTGAGGCCAGCAGCGCCTGAAGTGCCCAGGCCGTTGGTCGATCCGGTGACGCCGCGCATGCCCGCGGCACCCACGCGACTGGCGCCGGACATGCCACCGGCCGAGCCGGACCCGCCGAAGCGTCCGAAGACGCTGGATCCGCCGAGGGAACCGGAGCCGCCGAAGCTGCCCGAGCCCATGCGTGCCGCGCCGCGCAGGCCGAGCGCGCCCGCGCCCAGGACGCCTGCGCCGCCGAGACGGCCGGCCGTGGCGGAGTCGGAAGCCGCGCCGCCGTTCAGGCGCCACAGCGGGTGATGTGCGTCGGCAGGAGGCGCAGGGGTGTGCCCGCCGACGACGCCGTTACGGTACGCAGTGCCGTTCACAGCAGTGTGGAGCAGGTCGGTGCCCATGAGCTCCTGGGGATCCGTGATCGGGTTCGTGCGTGACCCGGTCTCGCCATATGCAGGCTCCTGTGTCGGGACGGCGCCCGACGCGACGATACGGTTTTGGGCAGCGGCAGCGTCTGCCTCGCTCCACCACGGCTGGGCGAAACCACCGGGGTAGGTGCCCGAAGATGGGTTTCGGCCGGCGGAACGGTCAAAGGAAGTGTTTGCGCCATTAGCCCACTCGTCTACCTCATGGGTAGCCTTATGGGCATCAACTCCAAGCTCCATGTCTCTTTTCTGCTGAGCGTCCGCGGTGGCGCTGAGGCCGTTCATCGACGCGCTGAGCGCACCCGTCATGGCGTTCACCTGCGTGAGAATGCGCGATGCCGCGGCCTCGCGCTGCGCGTTGGCCTGGGCCTCGACCGCGTCCACGTACGCGGCACCGGTTGTGAAGCGCTTGCCTAGCAGGGAAATACCGCCTCCGGGTGAGGAGCCAGGAACCATGACGACGGGGTTGTCGCGCATGGCGGCGGTATCGGCATCCAGGAGAGTGGGGGAGAGCAGCTCGGCCTCTTTGAGGGCCGTCTCCATAGCTCGACGGCCGACCTCGTAGGTCGTGTGGCCAGCTTGATAGAAGGTCTTGTAGCGGTTGATGCGCGCAACCGCCTGATTGACCCACCTGTTCATGGCCTCGGCAGTGTCACCCACAAAGCCTTGTGAGTCACGGTACTGCGTCAGGCGTTCAACGGATTCTTCAAGGCCCTTAAGCGTCTGCTTGTGGTCGGCGTCCCACGCGTCCAGGTCGCGATTGGAGCGGGCGGCCTCCATGAAGACCTTGAGGCGCTCGTACATAGGAGAGGAAACCATAACAAAATCCTTTCTACAGCCAGAAATGTAACTCAGACTTCGGGCTGTGCACCCTGGGTGGGGGCCTCGAGAACCGATCCGCCGACACTCGGTAGAGCTGCGCCTGCCGCACCGGCTGCGCCTGCCGCACCGGTGGCCGACGACTGCCCCGACCCTGAGGAATGGGAGGAGAAACTCTGCAGCGCGGATATCGCCTTCCCGAATGTCTTATCAAACTCATATTGCGCTGCCTTGGCTGCGGCTGCCGCGTCGGACTTGTCGACCCGGTCCAGCGCTTCCTGGATCTTCGCAAGCTGGAGCTTGTTATCCTGCTCCGTGCCAGTGAAGTCCTTCAGCGCGGCGTTGATCTCAGCTTCGAAGGTGGAGATGAGTTCTGCTTCCTTCGCGAGGATGCCTGACACCGTGTCGAATAGCTTGGCGGAGCTGTCGCCCATGGAGTGGGGCCCAGCCTCCTGCCCCCAGAACATGGACTTCTGAGCGGCGCTCAGGGAAGACGACCCCTGCGCGGATGAGGTAACCGCCTGCCCGCTTTCGACGACGTTAATGGTCGCCGCTGCCTGCTTCTCGCTGTCGACTCCTACCTGATCAGCCATTTGTAGCTCCTTAAAATCGATGGAAGATGAAAGAGCGCTGCAATGCGCCCGGTTGCTTACTTGGCGACTTTGAAGCGGCGGACCAGCGGCTTGTCGGGCTGGTCAGAACCCTCGATCTTCAGGGTCCACACGTAGGTCAGATCAGAGCCCGAGCCCTCCACGTCCACGGTCCAGGACGAGTAGTACTCACAGTTCTGCTCCACGCACAGGTCGTAGGTGTCATTGCCCAGCCGCCAGAAATCAG